>CEQE01141959.1_pt1 | contig 15352 bp, 21 predicted proteins | sample 356201 | NCBI WGS metagenome assembly CEQE01 (sample SAMEA2619970, study PRJEB7988) | marine metagenome | biome: marine biome (ENVO:00000447); feature: mesopelagic zone (ENVO:00000213) & marine oxygen minimum zone (ENVO:01000065); material: "saline water (ENVO:00002010), including plankton...
TGGAATTATTCCAGGCAACATAATTGTTGAGACGCCTCCTGGATACATGCTTCTGCTTGCTCTTCGCAGCTCTACTCCAAGAAAAAAAGGGCTGCACAAACCGCACGGCATAGGTGTTATTGACAATGATTACCGTGGAGAAAAAGATGAAATAGGAATACAGGTTTTTAACAGCACAGACAGCGAAGTGAAAGTAGAAAAAGGAGAAAGAATCGGCCAAGGGATATTTGTTAAGGTAGATAAGTTTGAATGGGATGAAGTAGAGCAAATGGGAGAAAGCAGAGGCGGGTTTGGAAGCACTGGTTAAGGCTCGATGCGTTTTATTTCTAAGTTGTTAAAATCTTTGTCGTAAGAAACGAATTCTGAACAATTGTTAATGATTGCTGCTACGTAATGAATTAAATCAAAAGTGTTAAGACTTTTTTTGATGGGTGCTTTAAAACTCATGTAAAGTAAGTTTTGATCAAGTTGAACAATGGAACTGTTCAACTTAAACAAAGATTTGATACAGTTAGAGGCATGTTCCTGGTTTTTATTTATTCTAGAAATAGCTTCATGCGCTTCCACTAAGCATAAAGTATCTGTTGTAAATTCATCGTACAGTAAAGATCTGCACTTATCTTTATCTTCATTGTCAATGAATGCCTTTATAATGACGTTCGCGTCAACAAAAACACTCATCTTTTACCTCTCAGAGAATGACTAAGTTTTATAACTTCATTAGTAGTATACTTTCTTTTTTGAGGCATCTTATCACAAATTCTAAACATTTCTTCCATAGAAGGCCCGTCCTCATATTCGATCAGTCTCTTGACAACAGACTCATAGCTCTCTCTAGAGTTTAGCTTCCTATTTTCCAAGGCTCTCTTTGTGTCCTCGTGCATTTGAATGCTTGTAAGTTTCATTTTTTTCATGTTGTCTATAGATATCTATAGATATATAAAGTTATTGATTAAGTCAACACCAAATCGAGCGTACTTGGATCACTCATAAACGCTTCTCTTTTTATGTCGTCTATTATGAAATATGTTTCTTGTTTTTTTATCTTGAATTTAGTCTGCAAAGTTTCTAGAAAGTTTTCTAAGTCCACCATATTTTTGAAAACACCTTCAATAAGATAGTCATATCCATTATTTATCTTAAAGATAGAATTAATGTTTTGATGCTTTAGCAAAAAATCTGTCAAATCTTTTTTGTGACTAATATTTGCTTGTATTGCAATTTTTGCACGAGTGTTAAAGCCAAGCTTTGTGAAATCGACTAAGCAAGTATGTTTTCGGATAAGTCTATCTTCATTACGCTTTATTTTTTCATAAATAGTAGAAATCGGAATACGACTTTTTTTTGCCATATCTGTTAAAGTCTCACGGCAATTCTTTCGTAAATGAGTTATTATCACCAAATCTTTTTTGCTTATCATTTATAACACCTCTCCGATATTCTTATACTTTTTCTGAAGAATATACAGAACCATAAGATATATAATTTATCCTTAAGACTTATATATTACCTTATAATTATATATTATCGAAATATTTATATATTCTCAACAATTAGCTGTCCATATGAAGCGAAAAGTAATACAGCTCGCCCACAAAACATTGGTTGTATCGTTGCCAAGCAAATGGGCAAAGACTTATGAAGTTAAGAAAGGCGCAGAACTGGAAGTAGAAGAAAGAGGGCAGCAAATAATATTCTCTACTAGCAAACATTCAGCATCTGAACGCATACAATTGGACATAACAGAGTTAGATATAGATATCTTAAGAAGAAGGTTGCTTTCAAGCTTATATAAGACAGGGTATGATGAAGTTGAATTAATGTATAAAGACACTAAAGTGCTAAGTGCTATTCAGGAAAATATTAATGACATGCTTATTGGATTTGTTGTAGTTGAACAGGGAAAAAACAGGTGTGTTTTAAGAGTTGTTGCAGAAGAACAGGAAAAAGAATTTGAAAACATGCTTAGAAGGGCTTTTCTTGTAACAAAAAATCTAGGAGAAAGCTTATACACATATATTAAAGAAGGAAAACTTAACCAACTTCACGACTTATTATCTCTTGAAAAAACCAACAATCAATTAATTAATTTCTGTGAAAGGGTTTTAAACAAAAGAGGTTTTAAAGACGACAATAAAAGGTGTTTTGTTTATGTTGTTGCATGGAATCTTGAAAAAATAGCTGATGATTTCAGAGATTTGTGCAAAATATTAGCTTCAGAGCCAAAATCAAAAGTTAGTAAGCAGTCTTTAGAGCTGCTTAAAGAAACTACTAATTATTTCACCAAGTATTACGAGATATATTATACATTTGATATCAATAAAGCATCTGAACTGAATAAAGGAGGGAAGGAATTAGAGAGAAGAATTGTGAATTTATTGAAAATAAGCAAAGGAACAGATACATTACTTTTAACCACACTTAAAGATGTTGTAACTAAAACTTCAGATTTTACTGCTTCTTTTATAGCTTTGAATATGTAGAACTAGAATTTTTTGAATTCAGAAGCTGTTTCCAGCAAGTCAACATGGCCGAGGAAGATTGCTCTGCAGCAATATCGCTCTAAGCCTAGCTCATCTAACACTTTTTTGCGCTCTTCGCCTTTTTCCATGCGTTCTTTATAGCTTTCAAATAAGTGTGATATAGGCTTCGAACAGCTCCAGCATCTCATTGGAATTATCATTTTTTATCAAGTGTTTTAGTTGATTATTTAAGTTTAACGGTAGCTTTTTTGCCTTGTTGCCCTGGCTTTTCCATGATGGTTTGGCTTCCTTACTTCCCTTCTTCTAACATCTGCGACAAGTAAGTGCCTGTCATATTCTAAAAAAGTCTTTTCAAGCTTCTTATCCTTAGTAAATTCTGTCAATGCTTTGGCAATCGCAAGCCTTGCTGCCTCTGCCTGGCTCATTACTCCGCCTCCATAAACTTTCACTGTTATGTTAACCTTATTAGCATGATTTTCTGCAAGTATTAATGGTTCTTGTAATTTAAGCTTTGCAATATCAGGCTGATAAAACTCAAGCAATTTGTTATTAATTTTGACAATTCCTGTGCCTGGCTTAATTACAGCTCTTGCTACAGCCCGCTTTCTTTTTCCAGATGTAATAAAGTTTTTCATTTTCCTCCAAGATGCATGCAAAGCTCGCCTACAGTAATGTAACGCTTTGTGATTTTTTGAAGCTGCGCTTTTTTTAAACTCTCTGCTTTTTCTAAATTATCCGGAACACCAATGTAGCACTTAATTCTGGAAAATGCCTGCCTGCCTTTATATTGCTTGCGAGGAAGCATTCCTCTGATAGTTCTTCTTACAAACAAATCAGGTCTTCTTTGAATAAAAGGACCTTGCTGCGGTTGACCAAGTTCAAGCCTGCTTAAATAGTGCTTAAGGATGCTTTGCTTATCCCCAGTTATTATCGCTTTCTCAGCATTAACTATCTTAACATCTTCCCCAAGCAAAGCCTGCCTTGCAGCAATAACTGCCATTCTTCCTAAAACCAGCTTTTCTGCGTTAATTATCATGTTAACCAAAAATCCTCACGCGTTTTCCTTTGATATCGTCATTAATAAGCTCTGATATCTGCAATGCCTTTGACTTTGACTTTTCAATCTTATCAATAGCCTGTTCGGAAAATTGCCAGGCTGCAATTGTAACAACATGGTCAAGTTCGCCAGTAGCCAATACTTTTCCTGGAACGACAATAGTTTCACCGTCTTTAGTGTATCTGTTTATTTTGGAAAGGTTAACAACTCGGCGCTGCCTTGTAGGCTTTCTTAAATCATTAGCTAATCTTAATAGGAGTTTGGAGCTATCTTTATGCCCCTTATTTTTTAAGTCTTCAGTAAGACTTTTCAATTGTTCATTTATTGGTCCAGTTCTCATTTTTTATGTAAACTATGCGGGGGACGTGATTCGAACACGCGCATCCACTAAGGAACTACCCCCTCAAGGTAGCGCATTTGACCAGGCTCTGCCACCCCCGCATGAATGAACATGAAGTAGGTCGCCTAGCTTACTTGATTAGTTTCTGAAATTCTATGAGTTGTGATTCGAATGTTTCCGTTGCTTTTTCCAGTGTTTCACGACAGCTTAGTTGACCGAATGATTCAAGGTAAAATATGAAGTCATCTGTTTCCTCAATTTTTGCTTCGCCGTTTGAGGCTTCTTCAATAGTTCCTGCCAAATCATATTTCATCAGGAGTGCTTGATTAGCAACAAGTTTTCCGTTCTTAACTTCGAAAACTCCAGGCGGGCATGCTTGCGCAACTTTCTCCGGGTTTTTAACATTGCCTGCGTTTAATACAGGCTTGTTTTTGTAGTAAATATGACCTGGAGCCCATTTAGAATGCTGCTTTCCAGTTCCAAGAACAGCAGTTGCTTCAATCTCAAGTTTTTGTCCTTTCAAAAGCTTAGTTATTTGCATTCCAGGGAAGACTGGCTTTATTTTTGGGTCTTTTGATTTAAAATCAGAAGCATAAACAGTAGCAGGGCCTTCCACTTTAAGCGTTAGTTTTACCTGGCAACTTGCACAGCCTTCTCCTTTACATTTGCAGTCTTCAGAAATGTTATAACCTTTAAGATCTGTTGTTAAAGGAATCAACCCGATACGGTGTGCAATCATTTCATCATAAAGTATTGAATTATTTTTCCTTATTTCCAAATCTTCAATCGCCATTGTTGGAACATCCCGAAGAACAGATCTTCTAAGTGAATTGGCAAATGCTGAGTCTGCTCCCTTTAGTACAAAAGAAAGCTTATTATTTTTTACATCAGATTCCAAAATTTCGATAGTCATCATACTCTTCTACCCCGCTTTCCGCCTTTTTTTCTGCAGCTATCATGAGGAATTGGAGTTACGTCTTCTATTATACCAATGCGCAATCCCATCCTTGATAAAGCACGAACAGCTGCCTGCGCCCCAGGACCTGGATTACTTGGGCCATTATGCCCGCCTGGAGCTCTAATCTTAACGTGTATCCCTCTTATGTTTTTTTCCATAGCGCCTTCTGCAGCTTTTTTTGCTGCAGCCATAGCAGCAGTTGGAGAAGACTCCATTCTATCAGACTTAACAACCATCCCGCCGCTAGCTTTTGCGATTGTTTCCCTGCCTGTAATATCTGTAATATGAATTATTGTATTGTTATAAGAAGAGTATATGTGTGCAACGCCCCATCTAACATCATTACTCGGCATCTGGAACCTCTGTTACTTCTTTTATAACTCTTTCCGGATGATCTGGTTTTGAAAGAGCAGAATTTTCTACAAATGTAACTTGTTCTTCCAAAACTAAAGGAACTAAATAAGAAGGTGAAGTGATTATTTTATCACCAATCTTAATGTGCCTATGAGAAATAAATTGCCTTGATTGACTAATTGAATGGGAAAATTTTTTCTTAAACACAACAGTTTGAAGACGTCTAACAAGAAAATCTTTAACAGTAAGCCCTAAAACTTCATCAAGTGAAGCTTCCTTTGTTATTACACCAAGTGAGACTAGTTTGTCTAGAAGTTGCTTTTTTTCTATTTCTGCCTGTTCTCCTCTTAGAGCGATAAGGCGTTTTGCCTGAGCTGTGAATTTTCTAAGTAAAGAAGTGGTTCTCCAATACTCCTGTTTGTTCTTGAGACCAAACTCTTTCATAAACGGACTTTCTTCATCAAGCCTTTCTTTATTCCAGAGTTTAAGCGGTCTTGAATACTTCTTTTTTGGAAATCTTGGACTACCCATTTACATCACTTTTTCTTATCATCCTGTGGTTTTTTCGGTACTGCCTTAGATTTTGCAACGCCAAGCACTTTTCCTTTATTCTTTCTGAAATTTGATCTTGTGCGCTGGCCACGAACAGGACTGTTTGACATATGTCTAACGCCACGATAGCTTTTGATTTTCTGCATCTGTCTTACGTCGTTTTCCTGAGCGTAAGAAAGGTCAGTGGTTACTAAATGAACTGAAGAGTTATCTTCAATATTTTTTCGTCTATTAAGAAGCCATTGAGGAAATTTTGAATGAGCTGTTTTTATCACTTCTTCAACTTTCTTTATGTCTGAATCAGACATATCGCCTAAACGCTTTGTTTTTTCAAGCTGAGAAGCATCGCAAACCGCATTTGCAAAAGTAAAACTTATTCCTTTGATTTTTCTCAGGCTATCTATTAACTTTTTATTCCCATCCAAGTCAGCGTTACTAATTCTGACTATGTGCTTGAAATCTTCGCCAGGTTTTTCTGTTGGTTTTTCCATATTAAACGGACCCGAAAACATAGCTAGAATACTTTCTAACCCTAACAACGCCGTTAGACTCGGGCTTATATAGACGAGGATTTCAAGGTTGTTTATAAATGTTGCTTTTTAAGCCCTAATTTGCAGCAATCCGCGAACTTGCAACTTCCTTCGAATCTACTGCCTGTTCGCCACTTTTTTCGTTTTTTATGCTTTGAGAGATTTTTTTAAGGTGTGTCAATGGGCATCTCTGGCATCTGTTACCGATAGTACCAACATAATCCTTGTTATTAAAAATAAAGGTAATCTCACACATGTTACTACAGCCATCTCCAATGATAGTTTTGGTCTGTAATTCAGCTTCTGCCAGTTCAAAGCCTTTAAAATTAGACTTTTTCGGCTTGTTTTCTTGAACTAAGAGTGCAGCACCATAAGCGCCCATAAAACTGCACATTTCAGGAACAAAAACTTTCTCGTCCAGTTCTTTCTCAAAAGCAACAACTAATGCTTTATTCTGAGCAGTAGCTCCCTGAAAAACAAAAGGCGGCTTTAAATCTTTGCCTTTGCCAAGCATTGTTAAAAAATTTCCAATCAAACCTTTACAAACACCAGCTAAAATATCCTCCCTCGACATGCCTTTATTAAGCTTACTAACCACCGCGCTCTGCGCAAAAATTCCACATTTGGAAGGAACACTAACTTCATTTTTGCTTTTTAAAGCTAAATCTCCAACATCTTCAATAGCAATGCCCATACGATTAGCAATGGCTTCAATCATACTACCAGTACCTCCACCACAAGCCTGATTCATCATAAAATTTTCAATCTCGCCATTTTTCACAATAATAAGCTTACTATCCTCACCGCCAATATCAAAAATAGTTCTAACATCACGAAACTGCTTAATAGAAGCAACAGCATGGCTCATTATTTCACTTTCCAAAACATCCCCTCCAACAAGCAAGTTAACAAATTCCTTGCCGCTGCCAGTAATACCAACACCATCAATCACTCCGTCAAATTTTAGATTCTTCATGACTTCTTTAACAGTCGATATCACGCCTTTGTTCTTGGTATAATAAGACTTAACAATCGCGCCTTTGTCGTCTATAATCACTGCTTTAAAGCTAACACTGCCAATATCCATACCTATAAAAAAAGTCATGACACACGCCTCTTTTTTCGTCTTTTTAATAAACTTACAAAAGTTTCAATTCTAGTATCAAACCCAACCTCAAACTGGTTTTCATCTATCGGAAAACTATATAATGGCACGTCATACTTTCTACAAACACGATCAATAAGCATTTCAATTAAGCACTCAGGCGCACAGCTTAAAGGAAGTAAATGAATCACTCCGTCGTAACCCTGCTTACAATGATCTATAGTATCCCATAACGTATGCTTACCGTGACCTGCAATGTCAGAACTTAAATACTCCTTCGCTTCTTTTTTAAAAGGCGTATATTCATCCTTGCTGAAAGGAATAATATGTTTTATAAAATCTGAAAGCAGCAAAGATACTTTAACGCCAACACCCATTTTTTCAAGTTTTTTAATTATATCATAATTGATTTTGTTTTCGTGAATAGTAAAGATTTCTCCAACAAGAACCACTTTTATTTCTGCTTTTTCAGGGTTTCCATAATGAATTCTTTCAACTTCTTTTATTTTTTTCCAATGCTTACGAGCTATCATTAACGCTTTAAGCCGATTACATCCTGTGCTTTTTAAAAAGGGAAAAATAGTTTTTGCCGATATCACATGCATCTTAAATTTGTATCCTAAATCTTCCAGTATTTGCTTTTGAGTGAAATGATAGTTAGTATAACGGCAGGTACCTGCACTATCAAACATTAACAAATCAGTAGCACCAGCTTCCAAAGCTTCGATATGACTGCCTAAAGTAACTTTGAAAGGAAAACAAATCATATCGCTACTATGCCTAACGCCAAGCTTAATGGTCTTTTGCGTTATAGGCGGAGGCAAGACATAATTTATTCCTAATTCTGTAAAGAAGTCTTTAACTAAATCGGTATATATCCCCATTCTTGGTGAAGAAAAAATGCGTTTATTTGTCATATTGCATCAGCTTTCAATTATGTTTTCAATTCTATTTAAACCAATAGCTAGTTGGATTCGTCACTTATTTTTTAAAGCTTATTATTTATAAACCAGAACTATTTTTCAACTGCATAATAGCAGCAGCCAAGTCTCCATTAGCAGCTTCTAAAGCTTCTTTTGCTTTTTCCTCAGAAACACTTGCTTGCTCAGAAACAGTTTTTACATCATCTTCAGAAATTTCAACAGCAGCAGAACGCTCTTCTACATTGCCGGTTATCTGAAAGCTGTCATTGCCCATCATGTTAACCTTAACAACTTTAGGATTAGTGATTACAATGTCTTTTCCTTCACTCTTTATAATAACTTCAGAAGCAGCGATATCTTCCTGCTTAATGCCCATCTTCTTCATGGCCTGCTCTACTGCTTTAGGATTCATTCCAGGAATCATTTTTATCCAAAATTGTGCAAGAATACTTCGATAGCTATGATTGCAACAGCTAATACTATGACGTGGCTAGGCTTAATCTGAATCCTGCTCTTGTATTCATCATAATACCTTACTAAGCCTCCTTGCGAAGAAGGAAGCATCATCTTTTGATCTTGTGGCATATTGAATGATAGAAAGAAAGCAGTATATTAAAAGGTTTGGGTTGAGGTAGTGGTAGCAATCTTTAAATACCATTCAAGGTTCTTTTGACAGTTATGGAAGAAGTTGACTTCAATAAGATAGCAGCAAAGTGGCAGAAGAAGTGGGAAGAGAAGAAAATCTTCAAAGTTAAGGTTGACTCTAAGAAAAAGAAGTATTACTGCCTTGAGATGTACCCGTATCCGAGTGGACAGGGCTTACATATGGGCCATGTAAGAAACTACGCTATGGGGGATTCTTATGCACGCTATAAACGAATGCGTGGTTTTAACGTTTTATATCCAATGGGGTATGATGCTTTTGGAATGCCTGCAGAAAACGCTGCTATAAAAAACAAAATTAATCCCAGAAAGTGGACAGAAGATAACATGGCTTTGATGAAGTCGCAGCAAAAGCTTCTTGGATTAAGCTATGATTGGGACAGAGAGCTAGCATCATGCAATCCTGAATATTACAAATGGAATCAATGGATATTTCTTAAGCTGCTTGAAAGAGGATTAGCTTATAAGAAAAAATCGCCTGTTAACTGGTGTGAGGATTGCGGAACTGTTCTTGCAAATGAACAGGTTGAAGACGGAGCTTGCTGGAGATGCAAGAATCCTGTAAGCGAGAAAGAACTAGAGCAATGGTTCTTTAAGATAACAAATTATGCAGATGAGTTATTGAAAGGGCTTGATGATGTAAAAGATTGGGCTGAACGCGTTAAAACAATGCAGAGAAACTGGATTGGAAAGAGTGAGGGAACTGAAATATTTTTTCCAATAGAGAAATCCAAAGAAGCTATTCCTGCATTCACCACAAGGCCGGATACTGTTTTTTCAGTTACTTTTATCGCACTTGCTCCTGAACATCCGCTTGTTGAAAAAGTGACAAAAGGAACAAAATATGAAAAAGAAGCTAAGAAATTTGTTGAAAAAGTGAAAAGAGAATCTGTAATTGACAGAATAAACGAAGAAAAGGAAAAAGAAGGATTCTTTACAGGAAAATATGCTATTAATCCTGCCTCTGGAGAGCGAATACAAATCTGGATAGCAAACTTTGCAGTTATGGACTACGGAACAGGAGCTGTAATGTGTGATGCGCATGACAAACGAGATTTTAGGTTTGCAAAAAAATATGACATACCGCTAAAAGTAGTGATTAAGCCAGCAAATGTTAAGAAATTCAGAGTGGAAGATTTGAAAGAAGCCCATACAGATGATGGGATAATGATTAATTCTGATCAGTTTAATGGGATGCATAATAGAAAAGCTTTGCCGAAAATATCTGCTTGGCTAGTGAAAAATAACAAAGGCAAGAAAGTTGTCAATTTCAAACTCCGCGACTGGCTGATTTCCAGACAGCGTTACTGGGGAACGCCAATACCGGTTATCAACTGCAAGAAGTGCGGAATTGTTGGAATTCCTGAAAAAGACTTGCCTGTTAAGCTTCCTCCTCCTGAAAAGGTTAAGTTTACTGGCGAAGGAAATCCGCTTGAAAGCTCTGAAGAATTTGTTAATGTTAAATGCCCAAAATGCAAGAGCGCTGCAACGCGTGAAACTGATACAATGGACACTTTTGTTGACAGCAGCTGGTATTTCTTCAGGTATTGCAGTCCTAAAGAAGACAAAAAGCCGTTTGATGATGAAGTTGAGTATTGGATGCCTGTTGACCAGTACATTGGAGGAATAGAGCATGCAATTCTTCATCTGTTGTATGCAAGATTTTTCACAAAAGCTTTGAGAGATATTGGATTAACAACAGTGGATGAGCCTTTCAGCAATTTGCTAAATCAAGGAATGGTTTTGAAAGATGGAATGGTTATGAGCAAAAGCAAAGGAAATATTGTTGACCCTCGTGAAATAATTGACAAGTATGGTGCTGATACTGCAAGACTGTTTATTTTATTTGTTGCACTGCCTGAGAAAGAGTTTGAGTGGAGCGATAAAGGAGCTGAAGGAAGCTATAGGCTTCTAAAAAGAGTTTATTATTTAGCAACTGAAAAACCAAAGTACAAAAAAACTGTTGACAATAAAGACAAACACATCTTAAGCAAGACACATCAAACAATAAAGCAAGTTACTGAATCTTATGAAGAATTAAAACCAAGCGTTGCTATTGGAAAAATTATTGAACTGGTAAATCACATTTACAAGTACCGGGAAGCTTCTGTTAACAAAAAAGTGTATGAAGAAGCGGTAAAGAATTTGACTTTGCTAATTGCGCCTTTTGCACCGCATTTAGCTGAAGAAGTTTGGGAAAAACTTGGAAACAAAAAGATGGTTAGCTTGGAAAGCTGGCCTGAATACGATCAAAGCAGGATAGACAAAGAAGCTGAATTTGCTGACGAGCTTGTTCATAATGTTTTGAGTGATGTTGAAAAAATCATTGAACTTGCAGGAATAAAAGAACCTAAGAAAATAACATTGATAATTGCAGCAGACTGGAAATATACTTTGCTAAAAACATTGGTAACTGCTATGAAAGACACAAGAGATACAAAAGCAGTTATTGGAACTTGCATGGATGAGAGAAAAGTAAAAGCATATGCAAAATATGCTGTAAAAATAATACAAGCTCTTCTAAAAGACAACTCCAAAATCCCAAAGATTCTTCTAGAAGAGAAAAAAGAGTTGGAATCTTACAAAGCAGCTATTGAAACCATAGAAAAAGAGTATGGAACCAAAGCTGAAATAATATCTGAAAAAGAAACAGAAAACGCAAAGGCAAAACAGGCGCTGCCTGGAAAGCCAGCAATAGTTGTAGAGTGAATCTCATGCACGAAATGAGTTGGAAAGATGTTTATTTGTTTACTTCTGATGATTCAACACTAGCTAAATTCTTATTTCCAAAACTTTTTCAAGCAACGTCTATACAAGAAATGAAGAATTACTGTTCCATTAGAAACAGAAGAGAATTGTTTATGCTGGATGTAACAGTTGCTGGAAATGGCGATAATATTACACTTGTTGACAAAACAAGCGATATAGAAGCTTATGTTAATCGTAGAGATACGATTGACGAAAAGACATTTGAAGCTGCAAAAGAATTAAGTATAGGAAGAAATTTAACTGTGATAGGGATGTATGGTTCAGGAGAAAAGGCATTATATTTGCCGATTCGTATTAATGGGGCACTTGCAGCATTACCATTTAATAGAGTAGTAGCAGAGAGAGGCAAACTTAATATATTATATGTTCTACCTGAGGAAATAAAAGAAACAACAGGAGAAAGTTTACCATTCCCTGTAATGATTTGAAAATGAAACTTTCAATAAAAAAAGTTTTGCTAGTGTACTACGTGCATAATTACAAAACTCTTGAACTGGTTGAGAAATGCTTGAAATCACATAAAATATCTTATACTGCAACAAGACGAGTGCATCTAACAAACACATTATGCAAAAACAAAGATTTAGTTATAGTTGTGGGAGGAGATGGCACTTTTCTTAGAGCAGCACATCACACAAACAATACACCGATTTTTGCAGTCAGCTCTGACACTAGATATAATGAAGCATTTTATGGGCAAGCAACGCCGAAAGATTTTGTAAAGAAGTTTAAGCGTTTGATGAAAGGCAAATTTCGAATAAGGAAACTGCCAAGATTAGAGGCAAAGATAAATGGAGTTAAACTGCCGTATCTTGCAGTGAATGAAATCTTTGTTGGAAGCAGACATCCGTATCATACTTCAAGATATGTTTTGAATGTACGCGGTAAAAGTGAGTTCCAAAAAAGCAGCGGAGTTCTTATTACAACAAAAACAGGCAGTACTGGCTGGGCAAAAAGCGCTGCAAAAGGAAAATTGAAAATACCAGAGAACGGGTTTGGATATGTTGTAAGAGAACCATACATTGGAAGACTTACAAAATCAAAGCTGCTGAAAGGCAGCTTGTCTGCTAAAGATAAAGTAAAAATCAATTCTCAAATGCATGCAGGAATTGTTGTTGTTGATTCATCTGAAAAAGCGCATAAATTTGTCGACGGAGATAAATTGGAAGTTACAGTTTCCAAGAATTCTTTGAATTATGTTGAGTTTTGATTTATAAATAGAAAAAATTCTTAAAGAAATTAGCAAGCATAACTTAAATGGGCTGGTTTCATAGAGACTTGCAAGAAGAAATAGACAGAATAATTCAAACACTAGATAGAGATAACATTGAATTGCCACGAGATTGGCAATGGGTAAAAAAGAAACAACCCAAACTTTCTGAGATAGATGCTCTAGACGTTGAGTTGATGAAAAAAATAGTAGAATTACACAAAAGAGGATTAGATATTCCTGAATTAGCCAAAGAACTTTTTGAGAAAACAAGACTTCTGCACCATTATCTTAACACATTGAAGCACAACTCTAATGTAAATGCAACAACCATAGACGAGTTAATAAATGAAATTAAGAAACTATACCAACAAGAAGCAAATACTGAAGCAAGTTACGAAAGGTTAATTGTGTCGACTCCATATGCGTATAGGCTTTCGCATAGAACAAACAAAGGAAGTGCTGAAATGATAATGAAAAGAGGGTTTGGTAGTTTTGACTTCTATCAGAGACAAGGGCCATTGGTTACACTCACAGGAACAGCGGATTTACTTTCGGAACATACTGAACAAGCCATCCACCAAATAGGACAACGGCATAGAGGGAACGACGTTGTAGTTATAATAGAAATTCCAAAAGCTATAATGCAAAAAGCGCAAGAAAGAATTAAGGAAAGATTGGCAAGCGAAAAAGCATCTGGCGGAATACCGTTATTGGGATTAGCAGGAACTGACAGATGGAACATAGAAGATCCCTTGTTAGTTTATTATCCAGATGGCACAAAAAATAGCCAATCACTAAAACCAGAATATATTCTCGGTTACGCAGAATTGGCGATGAAACGAATACACATGAATCCAAAATACAAAAACGGGTTGCATTACGGTTAATAAAAGTAGGCAGGCGCACTAGCAATTGAATCAAACTTTTGCCAAAAGATTAACCTTGACTTTTCCTCGCTTCCGCGACCCTTCAAGCGCCATCGCATATGATTAACGCTGCTCTGTTCCCAGCCTGACGTGGTTTTCAAAAGCAACAACCCTGAAGGACAGAAGGTCAACGTACGAGCCAAGACCTTCGGCTACAGTCTGAACCGCTCACCAGCTTCACTCCACCGTAAAGCCCGTTTGTGGTAACAAAAGAGGGCTAACCTCCCAGTATAGCCTGCCTGTAAAAAGCGAAGATTTAGGGGTTTTTAAATCTGTCTAAATTCGCCAAAGATAGAAGATGTTTCTTCTGCCCGTACTCTAGCAGAAGCGCCGTCAATTTCTGCGGTGTCATAAATATCATTAACTGTCATTAACCTATCACGAAATACGCTAAGAGAATAGTCATCATCCCGAGGGATATCTTGATGTAAGCAACTTAACATTCTAAATAATTGCTCCATAACAATTACTGTTTCTGCGTGTTCAGGACAACCCTTAAGATCTCTTAGTTTATCATCTAATTTATCTAGGTCAATTTCGCCGTCTACGAAGGCTTCTGGAAGAGTTTCAAATTCCATAGAAAAAAGTTAACTGGGAAGGGTTTTTAAAAGTAACTATTCGTAAGAATCTAGTTCATGTAGGATGCTTTTAACAGCGGATTGGTGAAATTCATAATTGTTTAGAACAGGGTCTTGCCTATTCTGTCTAATTGAATTAAGCCCAGATCCAACATAACCTAAAGCTCCTATTCCAATAGTTGTTGCAAGAGTAATTCCTGCTAACATCCAACTTGATGTTATTTTTGGTGCTATAAAAGCTATATCAACTAATAACGTAGCGCCTGCGCCTATTGTTAAAGCTCCCCAATTTCTAAAATTTTGCCAAGAAAACAAATCATCAATGTAAGTTAAATCTTCTTCTAAACTTTTTGATCCTTTGATTATCCCTGTAGTTGGAGAACGTGATGATCCTCTTCTTGCTACAGCAACATAAGAATCATTGTTAGAATAAAGCGTAAATCTTCCATGCGTTCCATATTGCTCATAGCCAAGCTCATCTTCCAGTAAAGAACACACATCATCAGGGTTAAAATTCGCATTTTTTTCAACCTGTTGGATTAGTGTTTCTACGGACATTAAATAGTTAGATATTTTAATCTACTTTATAATTTTTATGATATTAGCAGAATAATACCATACCCGACAAAGCATCCTGCACTGACAAAAGGCATTGCTGGGTAGAATTTTCCTTTCTTGCTGAGGGCAAACAGAATTGCTAATCCTAAGGTTGCGAAAACAGGTATAACAAATGCTTTCTGGAAGCCGAATTGAGCCATTATAGTTCCTGCAAACAGCAATGGAAAGGCAATATCTCCTCCGCCAAGTATTGCTACACTCGCTTCCTTGGATGTTTTTTTACTGCTTGTTTTTTTAGTTTTAGAAATGGTTATTTTAGTAATTGAAGACAAAGATTTAGGAA
>CEQE01036003.1_pt1 | contig 15347 bp, 13 predicted proteins | sample 356201 | NCBI WGS metagenome assembly CEQE01 (sample SAMEA2619970, study PRJEB7988) | marine metagenome | biome: marine biome (ENVO:00000447); feature: mesopelagic zone (ENVO:00000213) & marine oxygen minimum zone (ENVO:01000065); material: "saline water (ENVO:00002010), including plankton...
CGGGGCCACGGGGCCGGTATGCGCCGGTGAGTTGCTGGGCAACAGCGACCAGGCACTGGCACCACAGCCCCAAGGCCAGGGCAGTTACCAGCGCTACCCTGGTGACGGGACACCGACAGCCCCGCCGGGTAAGGTGATTATCTGACAACATACCGATCATAGATTGAATGGTTAATTGCTGGGGGCAGATTGCTCCTCTTGAGCCGCACGGATGCGCCGCAGAGCGCGATTAAGGACCTCGGGCGGTTCCCAGTTGGGGGAGTATAGGAAGGATAAACGCCCTTTTCACCCAAGTGCAACAGCCACTGACGGCTGTTGCATCGCCCGGCAACTGTGTAATACCTCCCCGAATCCGGCTGCTATGGAGCCAGGGGCGCTGAAATCCCATCCCCTGCTTGCAAGCAGCGGCTCCCTCCCGCCACCCGGCACGGTAAAGTAAATACTCTGATCAAAATGCCTTTATCTAGTACAGGTACTGGAAAATTACTGGCCTGGAAAGCTTGGTCGGCTTCAATATTGAACAGATATGGGCAAAGACCCACTCGCTGCCCACCGCAATTTTTCGCATCAAAATAATACTCTGGCAGACCTTGATGAAATTCTGCTATTCTGGGGGCTGGTATTTTGCTTAATGGATATGAGGGTGCACACACTCAAAAGAAATACCGCTGAGAGAAACCCAATCATAAAACACCCGGACTCAAGATGCTGGGTGATATCTTAAGTGAGGAGCAGTAATGAGCAAATCCATTCATCCTGCTGTCGGTGCGGGGATTGCGCCACGCCCTACCACCAGAAATATTTGGAGTTACATTAATAACCAACCGAAACCGGGTGGGAAACTCACCTGCAAATGCGCACAGAACCCGGTTGTAGTAAACGTTACTGCACCAGCAGCTCATAATCACCTGTGCGGGTGTACCAAGTGCTGGAAGCCAGATGGCGCATTGTTTTCACAGGTCGCTGTTGTGCCCCGCGACAAACTCAGCGTCACCAAAAACCAGGAAAGGCTCAAAATCGTGGATGGAACCGCATCTATACAGCGTCACTACTGCAGCGAGTGCGGTACCCATATGTTTGGCCGTGTCGAGGATCCGAATCACCACTTTTTCGGGCTTGATTTCATCCATATCGAACTGTCTAGCGATGATGGCTGGCCTCCAATACAGTTCGCTGGGTTTGTTTCTTCCATTGTTGAATCTGGCGCCGATCCATCTGAGCTTGACGACATCAGGAATCAGATCCGCGGTCTTGGTCTTGAAGCCTATGATGAGTTTTCGCCTGAACTCAATGCCTATATTGCCTCCCGGGCATCGGATTTGAGTTTCAAGAATCAAGTTTTCTAGCCGCAGCCTCAAAGGTAGATACCATGATTGAATTTTTATATACCAATGCCTGGGGAGCTTTTATTGTCCTCCTGGCGTTTCAAATCCCTTTTCTCATCGTCTTCTTTCATATTGTCAATAAGAAGGCTTTTGCTGACTCAGCACCGAGTAAAACCAAACCGGAAAAGTATTCGGCCTATAGACATGGCTGGACCGCATTGGTACTGGTAGCGTTTGTTGTCGTTAACGGCGCCAGCATCAAATACATGCCGACCATAGTGGAAGCCAATACGGCCGGCGATAAGAATATAAAAGATGTTCAGGTAACTGCCCTATCCTGGGCTTTTCAATTCAGCGAGAGTGAATTCAAGGTAGGGGAAACTGTGCGCTTCAAGGCAAAGAGTACGGATACCGTGCACAGCTTTGCCCTGCATCATCCAGACGGTCATCTACTGTTTACCATGATGCTGATTCCTGGCGCGGGAACCGAAGGCACTCTGGTTCATACGTTTACTGAGCCGGGGGAATATACCGTCCGTTGCCTGGAGTATTGCGGAATAGCGCACCACGCGATGAAAAACACGTTTACTGTGAACTAATATTTTACTGGGGAGAATCGAATGTCCGCAGCAATCAAGATTATCGACAAAGTGCCATTTTTCGGTGGCATGTTTCGAGTAGAAAGCAATGAATTGAATCCCGTCAATGCATGGCCCTCACTGATGGCCATGACCTCTTTTGTCTGGTTTGCCATTGCAGCGATACTCGGCGTATCCATGCCCGCTATCCAGTTCATGGAACTGGGATCCAACTGGTACTACCAGAATATCACGCTGCATGGCGCAGCGATGGCGTTTCCTTTCGTATTCCAGTTGATGGCTGCCATGAGCCTGCATCGTGCTGGCGCCTGCCTGGGCAAACGTGCCGATGATATTTTTGTATCTCTGTTTTATATCTTCATGAACGTGGGCGCCTTGTTGCTTACCGTTGCCGTACTGCTTGGGTTTCATGTGACCTATACCGTTATGTTTCCCCTGCCAGTTGTTGGCGTAATGACGGGGCAATGGAGCATGTTTACCCTGGTGCTGGGCTTTACCGGTATCGCCCTGGTACTGACCTCTATGATCTTCATCTATCCGATCAAGATTCTCAGGATGTCCTTTTTTGGGCAGATCGATAGCACCCTGCAGGTTGCCGAGCGCTCAATGAAGGACCCCGGCATGATCGGCATGGTGATGGGTGCATTAGTACTGCTGGTGACCGGCACACCGCTAATGATTGTCGCAGGCTCGCTGTTATTGCACCTGTACGGTATTTTTCCTGCAGAATGGATTGGCTGGGCCGCAGATGCGGTGGTGTTTGAGTTTGTATTCTATATATTCGCCCACAATCTGATGGAAGCGATGGCGATCATGATCATTGGTGCCGTATATTCGACCCTGCCGCTATGTACTGCGGATGGTTCACGCAAGTTATACAGTGACAAGATTGCGATTCTCGCCTTATGGATATTGCTGATCACCTCGGTCACCTCCTTCTTCCATCACTTCTTCACCATGTATCCCGCCCTGCCTTCCACCTTCGCCTATCATGGGAACATCATGAGTTTTGCCACGGGTGTTGGCGGCGCCCTGACCATTTTCACCATACTGGCGACGATCTGGAAGCACGGCATTATTCCAACTCCCGCGCTATTCCTTATTCTGGGCGGCTTTGTCATGTACATACTGGATGGGGTATCGGCAATCGTCATCAGTAATGTGGCGTGGAATTTCAAGTTGCATGGCACCATGTGGGCCGGCGGTCACGCCATGGTGGTTCTGATTGCCATCAGTGCTCTGTGGATGGGGATTCTTTATTATCATTACCCACTGATGACCAACCGGACCATTGATGACAGCACAGCCCGTTCCTGCATCAAGTACTTCTTTATCTCCTATATCGGTTTGCTCTATACCTTTCTTGCCGCCGGCGCGGCGGGCATGCCCCGCCGAAACGGAGCCTGGGAAAGCGACTGGTATATTTTTGGCGCCTTTATGCTCATCTTTGGCGTGATGCTGCTATATGCATTCGTGTTGTATTTCCTGAGCCTTAGAAAGTCCACGGCCCTGGAATACTGAGCCTTATGCCAATCTGGTGGAGACAGCGGATTCGATAGCTATCAGACTTTTTGCAAGATCTGTCGAATTCGCTCTTCACCCGATCTAGTTGTATCTCCCCGTTTCGTATCCTGTCTGCCGAAACTGGTCATGCGGTAACTGGCGCACCACGCTGGTTGCTGTTCCGGCTTCTTGACCCCGCCCCATTACCCCGGAGCGAACAATATGGAAACCCGTGCTGCCGTCGCTTTTGAAGCCGGCAAACCACTCTCGATCGAAACCGTAAATCTTGACGGCCCCCGTGAAGGCGAGGTATTGGTCGAGATCAAATTCACCGGTGTCTGCCATACCGACGAGTTCACCCGTTCCGGGGCAGACCCCGAAGGCTTGTTCCCCGCAATTCTGGGTCACGAAGGTGCCGGCGTGGTCGTGGATACCGGGCCTGGTGTTACCAGCCTGAAAACGGGCGATCACGTGATCCCCCTGTACACCCCGGAATGCCGTCAATGCGAATACTGCACCAGCGGCAAGACCAATCTGTGCCAGGCGATTCGTGAAACCCAGGGTCAAGGCCTGATGCCGGATGGCTCAAGCCGTTTTTCCCTGGGCAACGATCGGGTATTTCATTATATGGGCACCTCGACCTTTGCTAATCACACCGTGCTGCCAGAGATCGCACTCGCAAAGATCCGTGAGGACGCGCCGTTCGACAAGGTCTGCTATATCGGTTGCGGCGTCACCACTGGTATCGGCGCGGTGATCAACACCGCCAAGGTTCAACCCGGGGATAACGTAGTGGTGTTTGGCCTTGGCGGTATCGGCCTCAACGTGCTTCAGGGAGCACGCCTGGCCGGGGCGGATATCATCGTTGGTGTAGATCTCAATCCCGCCCGTGAGGAACTGGGGCGCGCATTTGGCATGACCCATTTCGTGAATCCCAACGAGGTTGAAGGCGATCTGGTGCCTTATCTGGTCAACCTGACTAATGGAGGCGCGGATTACAGCTTTGAGTGCATCGGCAACGTAGACGTCATGCGCGTCGCACTGGAGTGTTGCCATAAGGGCTGGGGCGAATCCATTATCATTGGCGTCGCTGGTGCAGGGCAGGAAATCAAGACCCGGCCGTTCCAACTCGTTACAGGACGTGCCTGGAGAGGCACTGCCTTCGGTGGCGCCCGCGGTCGTACCGATGTGCCCAAAATTGTCGACTGGTATATGGATGGCAAGATCAATATTGATGATCTCATCACCCACCAGATGCCACTTGAGAAAATCAACGATGCCTTCGATCTCATGCATGCGGGTGAATCCATCCGTAGCGTAATCAATTTCTGATCAACGCCAGATTTCCCTAAGAACACCAATTTGAGCCCCGCGGGCCCGCAGCCATCGCCCGTGGCTCACTTGGGTCCACCGCCCGGGAAGAATCAAATCTGGTCTTCAGTTCGCCGTCATCTGATCGGCTTGTTGATCTAAGAGGGCTTCTCTGATTGCATCAACGTTAACAAAGCGTCTTGAGGAGTTCCAAATCACCAACAAACTGCTGGATGACATCGCAATTGCGGCAAAAAGTGGATTAAGCATACCGGAGATGGCGATCGGAATCGCAATCGCATTGTATAGCAGTGCCCATACCAGATTCTGTCGAATACGGCGGCGCACCGACCGAAGCAATTCGAAGGTAACAAAGACTCGATCGAGCCGCTCGCCTGGTATGATCACATCCGCGGCATCAGCCGCCAACGCGGTGGGTGCGCCAAAAGCGATCCCCAGGTCTGCTTCGGCTAACGAAGGTGCGTCATTACTGCCATCACCAATCATCACTACAGTGCCCTGGGTTTTCAGCTGCCGAATTACCATTGCCTTGCCTTCTGGTGGAATACCCGCAAAAGCCTCGTCGAATAACTCGCGAAAAGACCCAGCCGTTTCCGCACCGGTCAACAAGACGACACGCGCCATTCTACGCAGGGCGCGCACAGCCTGAATCCAACCGGGCCTGGGCTGATCTTCGGTGGTGATAAGGCCATGAATCGTCCCATCCCAACCCACATAAGAAACGATAGCCTGATCAGACACAGAGATTGTTGGGAACTTCGGAACATCCCACCCCAGCAATGTGAATAGTGATTTGCTGCCAACCGCTACCTGCTGGTTTTCGACAACAGCAACTGCGCCCTTGCCCGGGTGAATCTGAATATCCTGTGCCTCGTAGTCAGAGTCCAACCTGGCGATGGCTTCTGCGATAGGGTGTGGCGACAGCCTTTCCACCGCCGCGGCATACTGGGCGACTTCGGGTGGCCCGACTACCTGATCTATCGTCATATTGGCGGTCGACAGTATGCCTGTCTTGTCAATTGCGACAGTGTCTATCCCATGCGCTTTCTCAAAGGCATCGGAACTGGTAATGATAATGCCGTTCTTCAACGCAATGCTGACACCGACCGCCGAAGTCAAGGGAATCGCCAGGCCAAAGGTGCAAGGGCATGACACAATCAGCGTCGCCATGCCCGCAAGCAAAGCCGCCCCCATCGATCCACTGCCAATATAGATCCAGGAACTGACCCCCAGGGCGAGAAACATGACCAGCGGCACAAAACAACGAGCCACCCTGTCACCCATACCCAGTGTTCCAGCTGTGGCACTCTGGGCATTCCACAATACGCGAGCCAGATTATTGAGCTGACTTTCAACCACATGGCCCACCTCTACTTCGATAGGACCTTCCACGTTGCGGGTTCCACCCATGACGCGATCCCCCACGCCATGATCAACCGGGAACGGCTCTCCCGTCATCAGTGACTCATCGACTGCACATTGTCCTTCGACAATGATTCCATCAGCGGGGATCAGTTCACCCTGGTGGACAAAGATGTGCTCTGATGGAAGCAATTCACTGGCGGGTATCATCTGCAAACTTGCTTCCCGGCAGACCCGGGCCTGGGGTATCCAGGCATCCATGATACTGGCAAGTGCCTGGGTCGCTTTTTCCTTCGCCTCGCGCTCGAAATACCGTCCTATGGTTACGACCGCAATGATTGTCGCCGCAACGTCGAAATACAGCGCCAATGTGCCGACCAATAACTGGCCAACGCTGTAGCCATAGGCGGCAAGGATTGCTATGGCGAGCAAATTATCCATGTTCAAAACACCAGTTCGAAGCCCGACCCAGGCGCCCCGGAAGATGGGAGCAGCAACATACACCATCATGATGGTAGTCAGCAGAAGCAGCGCCATGGGCACGGCTCTATGGACCAGCCAGTGCACCGGCTCTAGGTCTGCCATGTCGATGATGCCCAGATGTAACGGGTAATAAAAAGCCAGGTAAAGCATCATGACAGTGGCAGCAAGGCTTTCCCCGGTGACCAGCCGCAGCATGGGCATGCGGTAATCATAATCAGGCGCCTTATCCTGACTGAAGCGCGCGTGGTATCCGGACCGGCTGATCAACCCCGGCAGGTCAGATTCTTTTACCTGCGCTGGGTCATAGATAATCTTTGCCGTCGCCGTGGCGTAGTTGGTTTTAGCTGCGACAACACCGGGAACCTTAAGTGCATGCTTCTCAATCAACAATTCGCATGAGGCGCAATGCATGCCATCAATACGAAGGAATACTTTTTCACCCTCCGGCTCTTGCGCCGCTGGCGCCGACTTTCGTGCAGGAGCAGGCAACGAGGTGTTGTCGAAAAAACGATACACTTCTCGACAGCCAATACAACAGAACGCGTGGCCCTCTTCTTGAATATCGGGCGTAGCGGGCAACCCGCAGAGTGTGCAATCCATCATCCATGCCCCGCGCAGATAATCAAGCGCAGTTACAACCAGGTGCGGATGAGTATTCGGGCATAGTGGTCCAAAAGCAGAAAGCCAAACAACATGCTCAAGTAAAAGATCGAATATCCAAAAGTGGGTCCGGCATGACTGTCTCCTTCCTCCCTAAACAATCGAAAGGCATACCAGATAAAACCGACGCCAAGGGAAAGTGCCCCGGCCAGATAAATAAGGCCACTCATCTCAATGAAGAAAGGCACCACACTGATCGCGACCAGCATAATGGTGTAGAGCAGAATCTGCCGCTTGGTAAACGCCACGCCATGGGTCACGGGCAACATGGGCACTTCGGCTTTGCTGTATTCTTCGCGGCGTTTGATGGCCAGCGCCCAAAAATGTGGCGGAGTCCACACGAAAATAATCAAAAACAAAAGCAGTGCTTCGGTATGAATCTCTCCGGTGACCGCGGTCCACCCCAGCAGCGGTGGCGTGGCACCCGCTGCTCCACCCAGCACGATGTTGTAGGGTGTATTGGGTTTTAAAAAAACGGTATATATGATCGCGTAACCGATCATCGAGATAAATGTGAGCCAGGCGGTGAGCCCGTTTACCTGGGTCACGAGAATCAGCATTGAAACTGTTGCCAATATCAGGGCAAACGATACTACCGAAGCCGGATTAATCTGATGCTGGGGCAATGGCCGGTTCTGGGTTCGGGACATCACCGCATCGATTTTTCTGTCGATCCAGTGATTGGCGGCCGCCCCTGCCGCCGCCGCCAGACCGATACCCATAACGGCGAAAAACGCCCTGATCCAGGGTGGATCACCTGCAGATGCCAGCAGTATTCCGGCGACTGCCGTAAACACAATCAGGGAAACCACCTTGGGCTTACACAGGGCAAAGTAGGTTCTCCAGGAAGTCGTAGCGGCACTGTCTTTAGCGACGCCTTCGTTCATTTCTCATCCCCTTGGCTGAATTGTTGTTCAGTTGATCTTAGTTTTCACCGCGGCAAACTTCGCTGACCGTTGCACCCTGGCTGAGGCGAACCTCGGCTTCGCGTAACATGCCAATGATCCGTTCGGGCTGGTGAGTCTTCCGGCTCATATTGCCCTCCTCTGAGGGTCAACTTTAAGCCAGATCGCCGCTCTCCGGGTGGGCCACTTTCAGGGGTTCAGGCCAGAACGATGTTTGGCCGAAATCAAAACACCGCCGCCAGCCAGTAACAATCCCACCGACAGATGTACACCGATTGTGGTGGCGTTGACTGCCAGCAGCTCCAAGGCAGGCGCTGCCGATCAGCATCCGCCTGGCGCCAGAGCGTGCCCGCAACTTCTCAGGAGTCCGACAGTAGGCGACCATAGCCGTCGAAGCGGTCATCAATGCCGGCGAGGCGCAGGCAATCCCAGATCATCGCCTGGTTGCTGCAGATCGCGGGTTTGCCGGCCTGCTGTTCGATTTCGGCAATCACGTCGAGCGTCCGCAGGGCGCCACAGGAAACGAAAATGGCGTCGGCATCGCTGTTATCGTGCGCCAGTGCAAATTCGGCGATGTAGTCCGGGGCCACACACACCATGTCGCTGTCCTTCTCCAGGTTCAGACCACAGATCGATAGCACCTCGAACCCGGCCTCCTCGAGGTACTCGGCCTCACGCCGGTTGATTTCATCCAGGTATGGCGTCACCACGACGATACGCCTTGCCTGAACCTCCTGCAGGGCGCGGATCACGCCGGTGATCAGCGAGGTCGTCTTGGCTCCCGGTGCGCCGCGGCCGAGTTCTTCGAATACGCGTATCTCGCCAATGACCAGGCTGCCTGACGTACAGGCGTAGCACACCACGTCGAGGCTGCCGTCGGGCAACAGGCTGGCGGCACAGTCTGCCAGCAGTTCAGCCTGCGCCGCGAGCGAGTCGTTGGTGATCGAATCCGGTATTGCAGCACGGGTAAAGTGAATGCCGACACCGGGCGGCCGCAGCGTAAAAACGTCGTCCTGCACGGTTTGCTCGGTTGCGAGCAGCACGTAACCGATCTTGGCGCGTGGATGGCGGCCATCATCGAAACGAACGTTCCGAGGCGGCTCTTTGATGATGCTGGCTCTCGCCATGACGAAAAACTCCCTTGCCCTGCCGGTATGATATATAAACCGGGCTGCCGGTTCATATCGCGATCATCGGGATGGTACCGCATTCACTTGAGAATCAATTGCGATTGCCGGGACCTGTAACCCATCGATAGACTGCAACATAAAAGGCGTTTATTCTTCCTTTTATATGTTCGTCATCCCCGGGCTGGCGAACGGCGTGATCGCTCTCGCCGCGCTCACGATGATCGCCAAGGGCGCCTACATGCCGCGAAAATGAAAACTGGACGGGAACGACCGAACTCAGCGATGTGCCGAGCTGGGGAGAGGCGCTTTTGAGCGAAACCGGCGACCTGCGCATTCGGCACAGCCGGCCGCTGATCGCACCCTGTATCCTCGAAGAGGAAATCCCCGTGTCTGCTGATGCTGCTGCGGGGATACGCGAGGCGCGCAGGCAGATCGCAGAGATCGTGCACGGACACGACCAGCGATGGCTGTTGATCGTTGGGCCCTGCTCGATTCACGACCCCGATGCCGCGAATGAGTACGCGGACCGGCTGTTTCCCGTGGCGAAGTCCGTTTCCAACCGGGTGCTGGTGGTGATGCGGGTCTATTTCGAAAAGCCCCGTACCACGGTGGGCTGGAAGGGATACATCAACGACCCTCGCCTGGATGATAGTTTCGAGGTAAACGCCGGGTTGCGCGGTGCACGGCAGTTGCTGGCCGAGATCGCGCAGCGGGATCTCCCGGCCGCGAGTGAGTTCCTCGACACCACCTTTGGGCAATATTATTCAGATTTCATCAGTTGGGGGGCCATCGGGGCCCGCACTGTGGAGAGCCAGGTGCATCGGCAGCTCGCCTCCGGTCTTTCGATGCCGGTAGGGATCAAGAACCGAACCGACGGAAACGTAGATGTCGCCATCGACGCGATGGTCGCAGCTCGGGACAGCCATCATTTTCCCTCGCTGACCAACGAGGGGGCACCTACGCTCTTCGAGACCAGGGGAAACAGCGACGCCCATCTCGTGCTTCGCGGCGGGCTGCGACCGAACTACGACGCGGCCTCAGTGGCGGCTGCGGCCGATGCCCTCGCTGTGCGCGGTCTCGATGCGGGGATCGTCGTAGACTGCAGCCACGGTAACAGCGGCAAGGATCCGGCGTGCCAGGCGGAGTGCGCGGAGTCGGTTCTCATGCAGCGCCGCAGCGGGCAGGAACGACTCGTCGGGCTGATGCTGGAGAGCCACTTGGTGGCTGGCCGGCAGGAGCAACCCACCACCTACGGGCAGAGCATCACGGACGCGTGCCTGGGGTGGGAGGAGACCGTGCGACTCATCGAGCGGGTCGCCGAGGGCTGAGCGGAGGAAGGTGCCACGAGCCTCGACTTACACGTGCGGGGTCGAGGCAGTTGCTGGCGCTGGTACCGAAGCCGCGCGTGAATCTTTTGAGTCATGATCAGTCACATACGCGCGGGATGGGTATGCCTGAAAACAAACCCCTAACGGAACTCGAAGAAACCCGGTTGCGCCGCTACAGCGCAATCACTTTCAGTTTCTTGACGGCTGGCACCTTTTCGAGCGCTGTAATCGCCTCTTTCGAGGGTTCGTTGTCGAGATTGATGAACGACAATGCGTCCTCCCCTTTGCGGACCCGACCCAGACGCCACTCACCGATATTGACCCCATAGTCCCCGAGCAGTGTGCCGACCTGTCCGATGACCCCCGGTACATCGTTGTTTTTCATCACCAGCAGCGTACCGCTTGGATCAACATCCAGGTGATATTCGCCGACCTGAACGATCCGCGGGTGCTCGCCGTCAAAAACCGAGCCGATGATAACCCGGCTGTCGTCCGCCCAGCGGGCCCGGCATGAGATGGCGTTCGCAAACTCGCTACTGCCAAGCCCCTTAACCTGGGAGATACCAATCCCATGTTCCTGGGCCAGCATTGGAGCATTGATGTAATTCACCGGCTCGGCAATGATGTTCATCATCAACCCTTTGAGCACACCGGTGGCAATGGGTTTGGCGAATTCGGTTGCCGTATCACCCAAAAGTTCCAGTTCAAGGGCCCGGATCGGGGCATCCGCCATGTGAAACTGCAGCGCACCGATCTTCTCTCCGAGCTGCAGGTACGGCAGAATCGAGGCGTATTCCGGTCCGACCGGGAAGGGCATGTTGACGCTGTTTCGGAAGTCATCGTTACGCAGCGCATCCACCACCTGCTCGACAATCTGGATCGATACATCGCGCTGCGCTTCCTCGGTACTGGCCCCAAGGTGCGGAGTATGGAGTACGTTTTTCAACCCGATGAGAGGATGATCAGCCCCTGGGGGTTCTTCGTCGTAGACATCGATCGCGGCCGCTCGGACCTGCCCTGAAGCCAGCGCATCAGCGAGTGCCGGTTCGTCGATAAGTTGGCCGCGCGAGGGGTTAATAATGATGACCCCTTCCTTGGTCTTGGCCAGAGTTTCCATATTCAGGATATGCGAAGTTTCTGCTGACAGGCTGGCATGCAAAGAGATGAAATCTGCCTGGGACAGAAGTTCGTCCAGATCAACCAGCAGGACGTCCATCTCCTGTCCGACCTCCTCGGAAACGTAGGGATCAAACGCCACGACTTCCATGTCAAAGGTTCTGGCCCGTTTTGCCACGTGACGGGCGATGCGGCCGAAGCCGATTAAGCCGAGGACCTTTCGGTAGAGCTGGACCCCGGTAAAGTCGGATCGCCGCCACTCGCCCTGGTGCACCGACTGGTGCGCCTCAGCGGTGTGACGAGCCGCAGCGAGCATCAGCAAGATGGTGTGCTCGGCGGTCGCAATACTGTTAACCCCAGGGGTATTCATCACCAGGATGCCGCGCCCTGTGGCTGCGCTAACATCGATATTATCGACGCCCATGCCGGCCCGACCGATCACCCGAAGTTTCTCGGCGACTGCAAGAAGGTCTGCGTCGACCTGGGTGCTGCTGCGAACCAGCAGCGCATCGTATGCCGGGATAACAGCGCAAAGCTCGGTCTTGGACAATCCGGTCCTGACGTCGACGGTCACATCTGATTCTTTTTCGAGCTGCTGTAGACCAGCCGACCCGAGTTTGTCCGCTACCAAAATCCGCAACATTCACTGACTCCTTTCATCGTTCTAGTTAAAAAATGACTTAATGAGCGACTCATCACAGCTTGCGCTCTGAACCTGTTTTCGCTGGAGTGCCAAAACAGGATTCGAATTTCTCGGCGAGTTGAACTTCGTTCCAGTGCAATGCAGACGATGAGGTCAAGGCAAGGGCTTTCTCGACCAGACCCTGGACAACTGGGTCGTCTGAATACTCCAGGGCCGCCGGACCGGCAGCCAGCAACAGCACCGGGGCAATGCTTTGACTTTGGATAAAGACTTTCGACTCAGAGGCGACCCGGTCCCGGCAGACCACCCCACCGAAACCCGCGAAAAAATCCACTTCGCGGCTCGCCAGAAGGTCGCTCACCCCGTCACCCACGAGCAACGAACGCCCGGTTTGATTCTGGAGCAGTTCACGGATAACCCGGGCCTTGCCGTCGCTCTCGGTCAGAACCGAGTGCTGCACCGCGAGGTACGCCTCGTGCCACGGACCCTGGCCCTGCCACCAATTTCCGGAAAGCGTGTCGTATTCGACCTCGACCGCCCGGATGTGCTCGGGGGCTATGCCGAGGTGCAACCCAAACTCGCGGACCGGATCGAAAAGGCCACCGCTCACAATGTAGACTTCGTGGCCAAGAGCCTGCAGTGCCTGAATGAGCGCTGCCGCGTCTTCAACTACGTGCTTTCGATAACGCGATCGAAGCGCCCGCACCGCGCCCCGCGTGGGCTGCAGGATTTCAAGGCGCTCTCCATAGACTGCCTCCAGGTTGACCTCCCCGTCCATGGCAGAGCGGGTGAGGTCCGCGACCTGGCGCTGGGAATCCGGATGATTTGCCAGCTCGTCAATGCCTTCAATTGCGGTCAGGGTCGAATCGCAGTCAAAGATTACATGTCGATATACAGGCCAGCGTGGCAACGGTGAGCGGTCGGGTTTATTGGTTTTTCCAGCGCTACGCATCGATCTCTTCGGCCTGGGCAATAAGCCACTCCCAGAGCGCGTTTACCGGCGGCATCGATACTGGGCGCATGATATTGGGTTAATTCGTCTGTCCTGAATTGGATACTCCTGCCGGCAGGTTTGGTTCAGCGCTGCTGTACACCGTGGTTAAGGAGTCAACCGTCACGGCTCCTCTGCCCTGCGTCTGCAAAGACATAATACCGTACTTATTATATGTAATCTAACTGAGCGACATGGGCGGCGCACTTCCGCCACCAAAGGCAATCACGCCGTCATGAGCACCGTCCTTGAAAGCGCCAACGCCCTGCTCCACATTGGTGCCGGTGGGGTTGGGCTTAACCTCGCTGAATACTGAACACTCGAGGCCCGCTGATGTGCATGCGGCGAGCGCCTGCGCGAGAATCGGCAGATCAGCAAGGCCGGGTAAACGGATATCCTCCTCAATCGCGCGGGATAGTTCCGCCAGCCAGCGCGCGCTGACGCACTGGCGGACCCCTGTCGCGCCCAGATCCTGGTACTCGGCAATCTGTTTTTCCAAAAGGCAACTCGGTTGTGTCGCCAGACCTTCGGGCCATGCCTGGGACATTGGTTTTGAAGTGCTTATGTTACATACTTGCAGCGGTTTCGGTTCGGCCTAGGTTTCAGGAACTCCATACGATGCACTATCGACCTCTGGGTGACACGGGCATAGATGTCTCGGTTATCTGCCTCGGCACCATGACCTGGGGCGAGCAGAACACCCGGGAAGAGGGATTTGCGCAGATGGACCACGCCCTCGCCCACGGAATCAATTTTCTTGACACGGCCGAGATGTATCCCGTTGATGTACGTCCCGAGACCTACGGGCACACCGAAATCATCATCGGCGAATGGCTCCGCGAGCGCCAGTGCCGCAACCAGATGGTTCTTGCCAGCAAGGTCTGCGGGCCGGGACACCAGCATATCCGCGGCGGTGACTGCCGCTTCACCCGGGAGACGATCCACACCGCGTGTGCAGACAGTCTCAAACGGCTGCGCACCGATTACCTGGATCTCTACCAGTTGCACTGGCCGGACCGCGGCTGGACCGATTTCAAAAACCTCGGGCAGACCGGGGAGATCGAAGATACCGGAGCAGACCGGGCAGAAACCCTGGCCGCGCTCGATGAACTGATTCAGGCCGGCAAGATCCGCGCCTGGGGGGTATCAAACGAAAGTGCCTGGGGCACCATGGATTTTGTCGCTCGCGCCGATGCGGCAGGGGTCAGTCGACCGGCCAGCATCCAGAATGCCTACAACCTGCTCAACCGCAAGTTTGAATTTGCGCTTGCAGAGATTGCCTTGCGTGAGCGTGTCGGCCTGCTTGCCTATGCCCCGGTTGCAGCCGGAGTGCTGACCGGGAAATACCTCGATGATGCTCATCCGCCCGGTGCACGCAATACCCTGTGGCCGTCCAACACACGCTATTTTGACGAGCAGGCAATATCTGCCACCCGCGCTTATGTGGGCCTTGCGACTGAACTCGGAACGAGCCCCGAGGTGCTCGCCCACGCTTTTGTCCTGAGCCGCCCTTTTTTGACCGCATCAATTGTCGGCGCCACCGAGATATGGCACCTCGACCGCGCGCTTGAAGCCATGGACTTTAAGATTGACGAGGACCTGCAGGCTCGCCTTGCGTCACTGCATCGCCGGTACCTGGTGCCTGCGCCGTAAATCCACAGCCCGAGGTAAACCACGGACCATACACACATGACCACAGCCCTGACCCAGGCACCGCGGGTGCCCTCAAGAACCCTGCTCGACTTTCCGCTGGCCCTGGATCTCGATCAGCTCGACGCCGATATTGCGATCCTTGGCGTTCCTTACGGACTGCCTTACCGGCCCCACGAGATGGCAAACGACCAGAGTCTTGCGCCTGATGCCATCCGGCAGGGCCCGAGTTATGTCCCCTACACGCTGACCAGTTACGACTGGGATCTCGGCGGCTATCTGCTCGATGGGCGCGACATTAAAGTGGTGGACTGCGGAAA
>CEQE01148832.1_pt1 | contig 15345 bp, 11 predicted proteins | sample 356201 | NCBI WGS metagenome assembly CEQE01 (sample SAMEA2619970, study PRJEB7988) | marine metagenome | biome: marine biome (ENVO:00000447); feature: mesopelagic zone (ENVO:00000213) & marine oxygen minimum zone (ENVO:01000065); material: "saline water (ENVO:00002010), including plankton...
GTCGAAGGGCCGCTGGCGGACCACAAATCTGCGGCCGTGAACCGCCCGAATTGGCTGGTTTTCGGGACATGACCATCACCCTGTCGATCAATGGAAGCAAGTACTCGACCGCCGACGGCTCATCGGTGTTGGACGCAATCAACGCCTCGGGCACGTACATCCCCCAACTCTGTAAAGACCCCGACATGAAGCCGATCGGGGCTTGCCGCACGTGTCTCGTTCAGATCGACGGGGTTCGCGGATTCCCGGCGTCGTGCTCGACGCCCGCAACGGCAGGCATGAGCATCCGAACCGACATGCCCGAGTTGGACTCCGTTCGCAAAGGCGTACTGGAACTCACGTTGGGGATGCTGCCTGACCAGGGCTCGGATCCGTCGCCGGACCATCGCGGCCTGACCATAGCGGCCGAGCGCTACGGCGTCCACGGCGCGCGTTGGCAAGGCCGAACCAGCGAAGCGACTGACGCCAGCAACCCGGTGTTCAGCATCGCCATGGATGCCTGCATCCTCTGTGGACGTTGCGCACAGGCGTGTCAGGACGGACACCAGTTCATCGGCGCCATCGATGTCCTCGGTTCAGGACGGGCGACCCGGATCGGCACGTTCATGGATCGTCCGCTGGTCGACTCCGCCTGCACAACCTGCGGATCGTGCGTGGCGACATGTCCGACCGGCGCGATTCAAGTCACTACTCCGCGGCCAAGCCCCGTGCGTACGGTGACCACCGTGTGCCCGTTCTGCGGCGTGGGGTGTGGAATCAAGGCGCGGGTCGACTCCAACGACCGCATCTTCGAAGTGCTTGACGACCCGGATAACCGGTCGAGCCTGGGGATGCTGTGCGTCAAAGGCCGGTTCGGCTTCTCGTTCGTGAACCACGAAGATCGGATCAAGACACCTTTGGTGCGGAAAAAGGGTGAGTTGACGCCGGTTTCCTGGGACGAAGCGCTCGACTACGTAGCCGATCGTCTCGCGTCGTATCGGGGCGACAAGTTCGGGACCCTATGCTCCGCCAAGGCGACAAACGAGGACGGCTACGTCCAGCAGAAGTTCGTCCGCCTGATTATGAAGAGCAACAACATCGACCACTGCACGCGTCTTTGCCACTCGCCCTCGGTCGAAGCTATGTTGGCGGCGCTTGGCAGCGGAGCAACGTCGAACTCGTACATCGACTACGAGGAGGCGGGCTGCCTGGTCATTGTCGGCTCGGACGCAAACTCGAACCATCCAGTGGCGGCGGCCAGGATGCGGCGGGCGGTGGTCGAGCGCGGCGCCAAACTGATCGTCATCAACCCGCGCCGCATCGACATGTGCGACATCGCCGATCTCTGGCTGCGCCCCAAGCCGGGCACGGACGTCGCTCTGTTCAACGGCATCGCACAGGTCATCCTCGACGAAGGGATGTTCGACTGGCGGTTTGTCGAAAACCGCACCGAAGGGTTCGACGATTGGCGCCGAGTCGTCCGCAAGTACACCCCGGAATACACGGAACAACTTACGGGCGTGCCCGCGGTCGACATCGTGCAGGCCGCACGGATGTACGCTCGCCCCCCGTTCAGCGGATCGTGCCTGATCTGGGGCATGGGCATCACGCAGCACACCAACGGCACCGCCAACGCCCATGGGTTGGTGAACCTGGCGCTCGTCGCGGGCCAACTCGGGAAGCCCGGCTCGGGAATTTCGCCGTTGCGTGGCCAGAACAACGTCCAGGGTTGTGGAGACGCAGGATGCCTGCCAAACGCGTTCCCCGGGTACCAAACGATCGACGACGCATCGGTCCGCAAATTCGTATCCGCCTGGAGCAATCACGACCTGCCTGCAAAGCCCGGTCTGGTGATCACGGACATGGTGGAGGCCATGAGCCAAGGTCGGATCAAGGCCATGTACGTCACCGGCGAGAACCCGCTCCTGAGTGAGCCGGACCTGCGCCACGCCGAGGAGGCATTTCGGAATCTTGAGTTCCTGGTGGTCGAAGACATCTTCCTACACGAGACGGCTCAGATCGCCGACGTCGTTCTTCCCGCGACGTCATTCGCTGAGAAAGACGGCACGTTCACCAATTCCGAGCGCCGAGTTCAGCGGGTTCGCAAAGTAATCGACCCCGTCGGAGAGAGCCGGCCTGATTGGCGGATCGTCAGCGAGCTCGCGCGGTGCGTCAGCCGAAAGTTGGATCTCGACCTGGAAGCCGAGTTCGACTACGACCACCCGTCGCAGATCTTCGACGAGATGGCCGGACTCGCGCCGATGATCGCCGGCATCTCCTACGACCGGCTCGACGACGAAGGCGGCATCCAGTGGCCGTGCCTGACGCCCGACCATCCAGGCACGCGCTACCTGTACGAACACGACTTCCCGCGCGGGCCAAGGGCCAAGTTCGTGGCCTTCGAGCAAGGACCCGCGGCTGACGAGATGCCGTCCAAACGATTCCCGCTGATCCTGAACACCGGCCGTATACTCTATCACTGGCACGGCGGCACGATCACCCGCCGCGTCCCGAACCTGATGGCCCGCACTCCTGATCTGCAGATCGCGATGTCCGCCGAAGACGGCGCCCGGCACGGAGTCGGGGACGGCGACTGGATCAGGGTGCGCTCTCGCCGAGGTGATCTGGAAGGTCGCGCCATGTACACGGAAAAGCAGCGTCCCGGCGAGATATTCGTTCCGTTCGCCAAGCTCAAAGACCATGCCGCGAACTTCCTCACCAACGCAGCCTTCGACCCAGACTCGCGTATCCCCGAATACAAAGTCTGCGCCGTGCGGATCGACAAGATCGAAACTTGACGACCCGCCTTGTCGTCGGCGCCGTTGCGACTGTGTCGATCGCTCCTCAGGGTTGGCAACTGTGGTCTTCGGCAACCATCGGACATCGTCCGTCGTTTCAGTTGTGCACCGGAAACTGGCGCGGGCAACGGTCATCGCCTGTGAACGCGATCGCCAGAATAGCTGGATGTGGTCCGCCAGGGTGATATCTGATTGAAGTCGTCGATCCGTATCTTTTCGTTTGCAACCTGCACGTAGCACTCTTCGCCTGAGGGGGCTCGATCCTCTGATATGGCGATTGACAACAAAAAAGGGCGCTGCTAGCGTGTGACGCATCACCTCTGGGCGGTCGAGTTGGCGCAAACAAGTTGGATCAGGAGTCCCCGATCCACCCCAGCGATGATCGAACCAGCGTGCTCGTGATCTCAGATTGCGCGGGTGATTCAGCTTCTTCGGAAGGAGATGATGTGACTTACACTATCATTGGGCGTTGTCGACGCACTCGGCAGCTTGGCATAGGCATCACCACCTGGTCACTCGGCGTTGGAGGGTACTGTCCCTTCGTCAAATCCAACGTCGCCGCCTTGTCGTCTCAGGCCGCCGCCGACCCTCGTCTTGGGCGGCTCGCCATGCGACTTTTGGAGTTCGGATACTCGCCTGCCAGAGTGATACAAGAGCTCCGCTCGACCGATCCTCATTTCGAACACCGTCAGATTGGCATCGTCGACAAAGACGGAAATGCGGTCGTGCACACCGGGACGAGCACACGCCCCTGGACAGGACACCTCACCGGCGACGGGTATGCCTCGATGGGGAACACCAGCGACAGTGAGAAGGTTGTGCAAGCGATGGCCAGAGTATTTGAGGAGACCGAGGACCTTGATCTAGACGAGCGTTTGCTGCTGTCGTTGGAGGCGGGTCGTGATGCCGGAGGGCAGCGAGCTGCACATCCGGAGTCGGCAAATCAGGATCGATCCGCGGCCCTGATTGTCTACGAATTCGAGGAATACGCGTTGATGGACTTGCGCGTGGACGCTCACGCGACCGCAATTCAGGAGCTTAGACGCGTTCGAGACGAATACAAGCCATACATACCTCTGTATTACGAGCTTCGAGTCAAGCAGCCGGATAAGGCCCCCGCGCAACCCGTCTGGTTCGCGCAGCAGCGGGCACGAGTTGGCCCATAGGGAACGTTGTCCGGTATGTCCGTTGCGATAAGCCCGTCAGTTGCTCGCACATCTTCAGGGCGGCGGATGGGATCAGGCGCCTGCGCGCCGAGGGCGGGCAACCGCCGGCAGCCCGTCTTTCAGCGCCCGGATGTGCTCCGGGCCGATGCCGCAGCAGCCCCCGACCACCTGCACGCCCGATTCCACCCAGCCTTGGGCGATTGACAGGTATTCGTCCGGCGTAATCGCGTCCTCGAACTGCCAGTTGGGCATCACCATTCTGCCTGCCTGTGCATACGCTCCAGAGGGGCCGGTCCACCGATCTCTGACGACATTTAGGGCCGCGTTCGTCGCGGCGACTTCGGAGTGCATGACGGACACGAGGTTGGCTCCCAGCGACAACAACGAATCCAACGCCTCGGCGAAGCTTTCACCTCGGCTGTCGAGAAGCACGACTTGGCCGTCGTCAATCCGGCAACTGAATCCGACCCACGTCGGCAGTCCAGTGGACACCGCGGCCTCGATTGCGAGGGCGGCGCTCTCAACGTCCCGCATCATCTCCAGCATGATGAGGTCTACGCCGCCTTCCGCCAGGAGGTGGGCGAGCTCTCGGTATGCCGCCTTGGCCTCATCAGGTGTTGGGGCGCGTTCCAACCCTTCGCCGTGGCGCGCCATCGAGCCGGCGATGCACACCGGCCGGTCCGCCGCCGCGTCGCGGGCTTCCTTCGCCAAGGCGACAGCACGAGCGGTTAGATCGCGTGCCTGGTCTCCCATGCCCGCCAGTTCCAGCGTCGGTCGGTCCGTCGAGAACGTATTGGTGATGATGATGTCGGCGCCGGCGCGGGTGTAGTCTTCGTGGATCTGGCGCACGACTTGGGGGTGGCTTGTCAGCGCTGTGGCGCTCCAGCAAACCCCGTGCATCGGGACTCCCCGTCGCTGGAGCTCGGTTCCGGTGGCGCCGTCCAGGATGACGGCCTCGCCACGGTCGATTCTCGACTGCATTTGCTCCAAGTAGCTCATGTGGACTCCTGCCGCCTTGCCGTGCGCTGCGTGGAATCGGTCAATTCCTGAAGCGCCTCGGACATGATGACGTCGTACGAATGGTTCGCCTCGAGTTCCTTGAACCGCTCTGGCAATCGCTCGAACTGGCCTTGGAATCGCTGTCTCATTTCGTCTAGATCGGGATGTTGGGCCGACGCCTTGCCGTTTTGCATGACCTTGTGAAGCAGCGGCTCGGATGCCGGAGAGGGTGTCGGTTCATGCTCCAACATGACAATGTCCCGCCGGAATAAGCCGTCGTCATCGATCTCCCGCCACGCCTGCTTAGCTCCGGGCAGGTTGGCTTTTTGGGAACTCAACTTCACAACGGGTTTACCCTCGAACGCCACCAGCTTGTACACGAATTCGGTGTTGGGCGCGTCGGCCGACGACCCCAGTCTGGTGCCGACCCCGAAGCCGCCGATGGGGGCGCCCGCCTTCACCAACGCTTCGATGGAGTACTCGTCCAGTCCGCCCGACGCGAGGACCATCACGTCCCCGAGACCCGCCTCATCCAACAATCCGCGCGCGACTTTCGAGAGTTCGAGCAGGTCGCCGCTGTCCAGGCGCACCGCTCGCAGCGTATGCCCACGCTGTTTCATCTCGTTGGCAATGTCGACGGCGTTGCGGACACCTGATTCGGTGTCGTAGGTGTCCACCAGGAATGTGCTGGACTCAGGAAACGACTGGCCGTACGCCCTGAACGAGTCCGCTTCGGTCGGAAACGCGCTGACGAATGAGTGTGCCATCGTCCCGTGAGCCTGAATGCCGTAGGTCGCCGCTGCCCGGACGTTGCTGGTGCCGACGAACCCGACGATGTACGAGGACCGCGCCAGTTTCATCGCCGAGTCTGTTCCGTGCGTGCGTCTGGCCGCGAAGTCGACCAGCAGCCGGCCTTGTGCAGCGTGGACCATTCGCGCCGCCTTGGTGGCCAGCATCGTCTGCAGGCTGATCTGATTGACGATGAAGGTTTCGGCAAGCTGGCACTCGATGATCGGCCCGGAGACCTCGAGAACCGGTTCGTCGGCGAAGAGCAGCGTGCCCTCGGACATCGACCGGACACGCCCCGTGAATCGAAGCTTCGACAGAAAATCCAGGAAACCTTGGTCGAAGATGCCCAACGCGTCGAGCGCCGACAGATCCAGGTCGCGGAAACTGAAGTCCTGGAGGTAGTCGAGGATGTCCTCCAGCCCGGTGAAAACGTAGTAGGCGCGGTTCGGCGGGAAATTGCGGAAATACAGATCGAACGTGGCTTCGCCGGTTACATCGTTCTGCCAATAAGCCTGTGCCATGGTCAGTTGGTACAGGTCGGTGAACAGAGCGTCGGAGAGCTCCGATCGACTCAAGGCAACGCCTCCATCCCGCATTCAGTCCGAGTTCGACGATGGGCCACAGTGTACGTAGCGCACTGCCACACGGTCAAGGAATCAGCCGCGCCGTTCTCGCCGAGAGCGGAGCGCCTCAGCAATTGTCGACGGATGACCAGGCGGGACGTCGTGCGAATGGTATTCGCCACGCCACACCGCGCTACTCTGGCCCCGATAGAATCGGCGCCAAGCCAGGTCTCACCCTTCGTCTATGCTCCGGCGCGCGCCGCGGTGACCTTCTCCAACATGACCGGAGGCAGCGGGAACACCCAGCCGCGGTTTGAAATGATCTCACGAGCCAGCACCGCGGGTACAGCGACGATGATCTCCGGCTCGATCGAGAATCTGCCGTCGAATCCACCGATTGCGCTGCGAGCGTGTATGCCGGCGAACCCGCCCGGATCGACGCCGTTCACCGCGTAATCGCTGGACGGCCCTCCGAAGACGGAGTGCCATCGGAACGAAAAACCGTTCGTGACCGGAGGCCCTGCACTGGTGGCGCCGCCGCCCGGAGTGACGACCATGCCCAGCGCTTTGACCGTGTACAGGACGTCGTTCAAGTCTCCCTCGCCGCCACAACTCAACGCCCAGTGGAGCCGACGTATCAACACATCCGCAGCGTCGCGCGCGCCTGCTTTTCCGTGCTCGATTCGATCGGGATCGTCGTTCATCGGGTACGTGCCGCCGCCGGTCCCCGAGAGATACACGAGGCCACCCTCGTGGAGCACCACACCGGCGATTCCGGCTCCGGCCAGCGATGTGACCTCGTCCTCGAAGGAGCCAAGATGCAGCCCCAACTCTCCGATTCGGTCATAGACATTGAAGTTTCGTCGCAGCTCGTTCGGTATCGCCGCCTCGTCATAGTGTCTGCCCACAGGATCACCTCAACTTTAGTTAAGTCGTAGCCGCTGGATTGGCGTCAACATCCTAGCAGAACGGAATCCAACACGCCCGAATGCTATTTGCCCTCAGGATGCTTGATCGGACAGCCTATCAATGATCATTGCGGTGCACTTCAACGCAGACGTTGGCGAGGCGGAGAGATACGATCCTGAAGATATCGGCAGTCGCCGAGGGCAGCGCCCACGCTGCCTGTGAAATTGGTGTAACATGCTGTGAATTCGCGCGACGGCGACACAATGTGGGATACTTCTTTGTGTGTCATGATCGCCGCCTGCCCCGTGCCTAGCACTGAAGACGGCGATAGACCGCGACATCGACTGCTCGTCTTGCGAGAAGACCGTCGATTCGCGGTCGTCCCCACCAGGCGAATGGCGCCGGGCGGCCATCGGCAGGTGGGCGATCGAATAATGCCTGAACGAGCGTCGCTGCCTTACGATAATGGCATCGAGCGTTTTCGGAAGACAAAGAGCAACGAGGAGCAACAATGGCAGTTAGCGATGTAGGTGACTTGGCCGGCCAATTGGCCCGGAGCTGGGGGCGGCGGGATATCCAAGAGTTGCTCTCTGACTCCGCGATCACAATCGGCGCTGGAAGTCCGACCGACGCGGGCAGATCCTGGATCGCGCCCACCCAAGTCGAGAACCCCATCGCACTCGCAGGAGGCATCCCTGACGGGCCGACCGTGCCCGTGGCGGAACTCCGTGAATCACTCTTAGCGGTGCTAGCCGAAGAGCGAGACGATTCCATGACCTACGGCGGCCTTCTCGGATTCGAAGGGCTCCGCGAGTCCGTCGCTCGCCGCCAGAGCGTCATTGAAGGCATGGACCTGAGTCCCGAAAACTTCACGATGCACAACGGCAGCTCCGGCGCTCTCGACAACATTTGCAATGCTTTCCTGAACCCGGGCGACATCGCCATCGTAGAAGGCCCCAGCTTCTCCGGCACGGTTCGGACGATCCGAGGGCACATGGCGGACGTAGTCGAAACGAGCATCGACGAGCAGGGCACGTCGGTGGACGGCGTCAAGGCCTGCATCGAACGGGCTGTCGCCGACGGCAAGCGAGTGAAGTTCGTCTACGTAATTCCGGACTTCCACAACCCGTCGGGGCTGACAATGTCGCTGAACCGCCGGCTCGAACTGCTCGACGTGTGCGCCGAATACGGCGTCATGATTCTCGAAGACGCCGCCTACACCGAACTCTACTACGACGAACCTCCTCCGCCGTCTATGTTCTCGCTGTCAGGCGGACAGGGCGTGCTCAGGATGGGATCGTTCAGCAAAATCATCGCTACAGGCACGCGAGTCGGCTGGGTCGAAGCCATCCCGGAATACATCGACGCCCTTGCGAGGGTGCGATTCGACATGGGAAACAATCCGTTGGTCCAGAGAGCTCTGGCCCGATACGTGGACTCGGGAGCGCTTGAACCCCACGTAGAGCGGATGCGCGCCCTGTACGCGCTGAAGTGCAAGACTCTGAGCGAGTCGTTGATGGAGGACTGCGAACCATACATCAGATTCATTCGGCCGGAAGGAGGCTTCTTCCTGTGGGTCGAGTGCATCGGGGTCGGGTCTGCCGAGTTGGCCGACGCTGCCGCCGAGGAAGGACTGATGTTCCCCACGGGTTCGTTCTTCTTCAAAGACGGATTCGATGCCGACAAAAGCCACTTCCGACTGGCCTTCTCCAACGCCTCAGTCGACGATCTCGAATTGGCGAGCAAACGAATGAAGGCCGCGTTTCTGCGAGTAGCCGACTAAGATCGACACACTCGGGCCGGGGCGGCAATCCTCTGAATCAAAACGCCAACCGTCGAAGGAGCGCGCATGGCAACCGAGACCGGCATCTCCATTCCACTTGAGTCGACTTCCCCTGACGCCGTCGGTCTCGACGCGCAAAGGCTCGACCGGCTCGATAAGCTGATCGAAAGCCATATCGAATGCGGTCGATATCCCGGCGCCCAGTACGCGATGGCTCGCCACGGCAAGATCGCCAGGCTCCGGACATTTGGCCGGGCGACCATCGACCCATCTACCCCCGCGGATGACTCGACGCTCTGGCTCCTCTTCTCGCAAACCAAGGTGCTGGTCACCGCTGCTGTCTGGCAGCTTGTCGACAACGGCGCCCTCCGGTTCGCCGACAAGGTCTCAGACCACATCCCGGAGTTCGGCAGCCACGGCAAAGGAGACGTCACGCTCTTCGAGTTGCTCACCCATCAAGGTGGCTTTCCAGACGCATCGGTGTCCGAAGAAGTTTGGCAGGACCACGATCTACTCAGGCGAGAGGTGTGCGACTTCACGTTGGACTGGACACCAGGCTCCAGGATCGCATACCACGGCGGCTCTGCCCACTGGGCGGCCATGGTTCTCGTCGAAGCGATCACGGGCCGCGACTATCGCGAAGTCGTCAGAAACGATCTGCTCGCGCCCATCGGATTGGCTGACCACGTCTACGTCGGAGTGCCGGGCGACACTCAAAGCCGATGCGCGGACATGCACGACGACGAAAACGGCGCCACCGTCGCTCCGGCCCGCTACAACAATCCTGAGCACAAAGCAGCCGGAATACCAGGCGGGGGTGGGTACGGCACAGCGGCGGGCATGGTGGCCTTCTACCAGATGTTGGCAGCGGGCGGTGTCCTCAACGGCACGCGCGTCCTGAGTCCTCGGGTCATACAGTTCGCCACCCGAAACCACACCGGCGACCGATTTGACGAGGGCATGGGAATGACCATGCATCGCGGCCTCGGCCCCCACGTCCGAGGCTACACACCGACCATTCGCGGCCTCGGCACAATCGCTTCGCCGAACACCTACGGACACGGCGGCGCCGGCTCCTCATACTCGTGGGCCGACCCCGACTCCGGCGTGTCGTTCAGCTACCTATCCAACACCCAGTCCCCGGAGCCCTTCCACAGCGTCCGCCTGGACCAAGTCAGCAACCTAGCTCACGCCAGCATCATCGAGGTGTAGCGCCTACCCCTCGCCGCGCTCCTGGTCGATCAGGATGCGGCGGAGGATCTTGCCGGAGGCGTTCTTGGGGATGGCGTCGATGAACTCCACTTCGCGGATCTGCTTGAACGTCGCGACTTTGCTGCGTACGAAGCCCATGACGTCGGCGTCGGATACGTCGGCGTTGGCGGCTCGGACCACGAAGGCTTTGGGGATCTCGCCGGACTCCTCGTCGAGCTTGCCGATGACGGCGGCGTCGGCGATTCCCGGATGCTCAAGCAGGATGCCCTCCAACTCGGCGGGCGGGACCTGGAAGCCCTTGTACTTGATGAGCTCCTTTTTTCGGTCCAGCACGTAGACGTAGCCGTCCTCGTCCATCTTCACGATGTCGCCGGTGTGAATCCAGCCGTCTTCGGTCAGAGTCTCAGCGGTGGCTTCGGCGTTGTTGTAGTAGCCCTTCATCACCTGCGGACCGCGAACCATGAGCTCGCCTGGTTCGCCGCGCGGCACCTCGGTGGTCCCGGTCTCCACGTCGACGACTTTTTCTTCGGTGTCGGACACGGCGGGGCCGATCGAACCGAGTCGAGCGAACTCAGGCTCCATGAAGTCGAAGTTGGTGATAGGGGAGGTCTCAGTCATGCCGTAGCCTTGGATGATCGGGAAGCCGAGGACGTCCTGGATGCGCGATTGCATGTCGGCGGACAGCGGCGCCGCGCCGAAGAAGCCCAGCTTGAGCGAGGACAGGTCGTAGTTGGCCACGCCGGGGTATTGCGTCAATCCGAGACCGACTGGCGGCACGGTGAACAGCACCGTCACCTTGTGGTTGGACAGAAGCTGCAGGAACTCCTCGATATCGAAACGGCCCATCATCACCTGGGTCGCCCCAACTCCGATGCAGCCGTTCATCAACACCTCAAGACCATAGATGTGGAACAGCGGCAGGTGGACCAACAAGACGTCATCCTCGGTCACCGAGGCGCCCTCGTCGGGGTGGCCGACGAGCTGTTTGAGGTTGGAGGTGAGGTTATGGTGGGTGAGCATCACGCCTTTTGACAGTCCGGTGGTTCCGGACGAGTAGGGAAGCGCAACCAGATCCTCTTTGGGATCGATCTGCACCGAGGGCATAGAAGACGGAGCGTTTTCGATCATGCCCCAGAACGACGATGCATCGCTCGCGTCCGACGTGATCGAGATCGTGTGCTTAAGACCGTCCACCATCGGACGGGCGGCGTCGGCCATGCCGGCGAGGACTTGATGGACGATCAGGGTCTCGGCCTCGCTATTATTGAGCTGATGCGCAATCTCGCGCTCCCTGTATCCGGAGTTGATCGTCGTGGCAATGGCGCCGGTCTTGGCGATTCCATAGAACGCGATGACGAACTCGACGCAGTTTGGCGAGAGCAGGCCAATTCGGTCGCCCTTCGAAATGCCGGACGCCGCCAGAGCTGCCGCGAACTTGTCGCTGAGGTCCTCCAACTCACGAAAGGTGAACGTGCGGTCTCCGTCGATTACGGCGGTTTTGTCAGGAAGCCGTCGTGCCGTACGGGTCAGGACATCCTGCATCGGAATGGATTCGTACGGCGCAAGTGAGCGCCTTGCTCGGGCATTCGTCGACATATCTCTGCCTCCTTCGATTCAAAACGCCGGCCTTCATGCCGGTCTCGAAAAATGGTCCCAACCGCCTGATGCAATCGTTATCGGGGCGCCGGCCTCATCCAAAACCTCGACCGATGGGCGGCCGTCCTGAACGACGCCGATCACGCTCACCGGCGTCTCCAACTCCCGGACCGCCCGCTCCATGATCTGCGGAGGCGCCGTGAACACCAACTCGTAATCCTCGCCGCCGCCCAGCGCTAGGCTCAGCCAATCGTCTGGGAAGGCCGATCTCAATGTATCGTCCGCGGGGATGTCGTCGGCCCTCAACGTTGCGCCAACTCCGCTGGCCTTGCACAGCTTGCCGAGGTCGTCCAGCAAGCCGTCGCTCACGTCCATGGCCGACCTGACTCCGATGGTCTGCAGGGCCGCTCCCTCGGACACCCGCGGCGTCGGTCGCCAGTGCGCCGAGGTCAGGTGCGAGCGTTCTTCGTCCGTCGCGCAGCCGCCGTCCATGAGCAGCCTCAGCCCGCCGCCGGAACAACCAAGATGGCCGGTCACCCCGATCAGGTCGCCGGGTTCGGCGGTGTCTCTGCGCATTAGCCTGCCCGCGCCGGCCGTCATGCCTTCCAGCGCCACCGTCACGAAGAAGACCGGTGACTTCACGATGTCTCCCCCGGCGATCACGCCGCCGCTCTGCTCGCAGGCGTCCGCCATTCCGGAGTACATTTGCTTGAGGCTTTCGACCGACAGATCGCCGCGCAAACCCAGCGTGATCAGCGCGAATGTCGGCAGGCAGCCCATGGCCGCGATGTCGCTCTGGTTGGTGGCGATCGCCTTGTAGCCCAGGTCGCTCCACCCGATCTGGTCCGCGACGAAATGGACGCCGTCCACCATCGTGTCTGTGGTCGCCACCACGTCGCCCGCCAACGACCAAGACGCGGCATCGTCGCCAATGCCAAGATCGAGGCACGCCCCGACGCTCTCGAGATCCGATTCGAGCCGTTCGTTTCGTGCCGCGATCGAGCCAACCAGCACGTTAATGAGGTCAAACTCTCCGATATCCTCAACAAGCATGGCCGCATTATACGCACAGGCATTTGTCGGCACAAGAATTACCATCCGTTTCGGTCCGTGACTGGTGTTACAATACGCTCCATCCGACGGGGCAAGCATCCTGTCGGTCGAACTGCTGCCACGACATCAACGCCGGCGGCAATCGAGCCATGAAGCGCTGAAACCTTGTCAAGGAGACGCAGTTACTATGCGATTTACGGATGTTCTCTACTCTGTCGACGACGGTGTCGCCCGGATCACCATCAACAGACCTGAAGTGTACAACGCCCTGAGGGGTAAGACGACTGACGAGATGGCAGTCGCTCTGAAAGAGGCGTCTGCAGACCCAAGCGTTCGCGCGGTCGTCATCTCCGGATCGGGACCCAACGCCTTCTGCTCCGGCAGAGACCAGGCCGAGGATCGCAGCAGCCCTGAGTATTCCGGCGATCCTGATGTGGACTACACGGCCATCATCAGGAACCTGCCGAAACCCGTAATCGCCGAAGTGGACGGCTTCGCGATCGGTTCCGGAAACATCCTCGCGTATCTTTGCGATTTCACGGTCGCATCCACGCGCTCGACGTTCGGCCAGACCGGACCCAGGGTGGGCAGCCCGGCAACCGGATTCGGCGTGGCGTACCTTGCCCAGATTCTAGGGCAAAAGCGCGCCCGAGAGATGTGGATGCTGACCCAGCAATACAGCGGCCAGCAGGCGTTCGACATGGGTTTGGTCAACTCCGTTGTATCGCACGACAAACTTGCCGCGGAGGTGGATCGATACTGCGCTCTCATCAAGAACAACAGCCCGGTCATCCTCCAGCTTCAGAAGCTTACGTTCAACGAGGTTACCCAGTACATGGAGGAGATCCCGGCCGCCGCGGGACGGTATGCGCCCAACTACATCACGTCGGACGAAGCCGAAGAGCGCAGATTGGCGTTCATCGAGCGGCGCCCGATCGATCCGTCGAAGAACCTTCCGTTGGTCAACACGGACTAGCCGGACAACTCAAAGTCTTCGCTCGGGAGCAGAATCGGGCATCCGGCGGAGGATCCATCCCACAAACCAACGCATGACATGAAAGGTAAAGATCAATGAGCGCAAACGAAGCAGTGAACATCGAATTAAAGGTAGCTTTTCCGAACGCCGGGATCGAATTCCAGCTCAGCGCCAAAGACGAGTCCGGCGCCATCGGGTTCCGATTGGAAGCCGTCAACGCTGCGACCGGCGCCGCCGTGCAGATGGACGTACAGACGTCGCCTGTGCTGGCCGATTGGGGCAGGGGTTACTCGCGATGGCTGTACAGGCCGCGAATAGCCGCGACCTTTGGCGAGTCAGCCATCACCGGAACGTTCTTGGACGGGACGAGTTCCGAACAGGTGATGGACGGCCTGGAGATGGCTTGTGACATGATCCGCCAGAGATTCGGTCTCTACCAGGAATCGATTCTGGCCTAGCCCTGACTGGTCGGCTGATCTTGACATAGCGGCAGCGCCGCCTGACTTGGCAGAGGCGGCGCTGTTTTTATGTCCCCGAGTTAGGACACGAGCTTGATGCGCCTACGGCGGACTGAGGTTTTGGGGAGCGAATGGCCGCGCGAGGCGCACATTCAAGATGCGCTAGAACGTATGACCGCAAACATGGATAGGATGGGGAGTCTGGTTATTCGGCGTCGCCAAACTGGCGACGATGCACGCGCAACGTTCAATCGTCCATGACGACAGACAGGCCCGAGGCGGTGGCGCGCTCAGCGGCCTTCTCGTCCACGACACCGTCCTGCATCCACACGAACTTGGCGCCGATTTCGATAGCGCTGTCGACGACCGGCCCGACGAACTCCGACCTGCGGAATATGTCCACCATGTCGATCTGATCGGGGATCGATTCAAGGTCCGGATAGCATCGTTCGCCGAGGCCTTCCTCGAGCGTCGGGTTGACCGGAATGATCCGGTAGCCGACCTCCTGCAAATACTTGGCGACGTAGTGGCTGGGCCGCTCCGGACGAGGCGAGAACCCCACCACGGCTATGGTGCGCGACCCCTCAAGCTGTTTGATCTCCTCTGTCTGCGGTTCCATCGAAAACCTCCGTAGCTGACTGTCAGCGATGTTCGCAGGTCACCCATCGTCTTGCAAGCCCTGCAGACCACTAGTGAATGATGTTGGCGGTGTTCAATTCTGCGTATGGGAGGGTTTCAAACCCTCCCGTCGCCTCGCGCCGAACAATCACCTTCGCCTGCGGGATTACTGCGGGTTGTGCGCCACGTCTGCATCGCCATGGTGGCGAAAACCTCCAGGCGGGTTTCAAACCCGTCCCTACGCCGGGTGGCTTGACGGACCTGGATCGTCTGCGACCCTACGTCCATCGGTCGGATTTCCGTTTGGGTCGGCGCTCTTCCCCGTACAGGTTCACGCCCAGTTGCACGCTCATCGTAGCAGGGAACACCGATCGGAGAAACGAGGCCGTCAATCGACTCAGGATCGGCTCGTCGAGTTCGTTCTCGCACGTGATCCGTACGATGGC
>CEQE01052407.1_pt1 | contig 15336 bp, 10 predicted proteins | sample 356201 | NCBI WGS metagenome assembly CEQE01 (sample SAMEA2619970, study PRJEB7988) | marine metagenome | biome: marine biome (ENVO:00000447); feature: mesopelagic zone (ENVO:00000213) & marine oxygen minimum zone (ENVO:01000065); material: "saline water (ENVO:00002010), including plankton...
TGGGGTGGATGGCTTTGCCCGCGTCTTGGATCACCGTGTAGCGAAGGACCTCGACTTTTCCGGTCTCCGGGTCCACTTCGACGTCGGCGATGTGGATGCCGAATCCGGCGCCGGCGCCGGGTGGGTTCATGTTGGCTTTGCCGACGACCGGGCCGCCGGTGCGCCGCGTTTGACGAGCGATCTCGGCGAACGTCGCGTTGAGTTCGCTGTCCGACTTGTGCTTGAACACACCGTCTACGAGCTCGATCTCGTCCGCGTCGCGCTCCCAGATCAGTGCCGCGCGCTCGATCATCTGCCGTTTAACGTCCTGGGCTGCCTCGTAGGACGCCCAGCCGGTCTTGAAAGCAGCCCCGCTGCCACCGGTGACCGAGGAATAGCCGATAGTGTCGGTGTCGCCGACCTGAGGATTGACCGTCTCCACCGGAATGCCCAACACTTCAGCCAACTGCTGAGCAGCCACGGGCCTGAGTCCTCCGATGTCGACGGACCCTATCGTGAGGTTCACTCCGCCGTCGTCGTTGACCATGGCCGTCGCGCACGCTTCGCCTGAACCGTTCATCCAGAAGCCTGCTGCGATTCCCCTGCCGCGGTTCGCTCCGTCAAGCGGCGCGTTGTAGTGATCGTGGTCCCTTGCAGCCTGGTAGGTCTCGACGGCCCCGATCTTAGGATTGGCCATGCCCGTGATGCGGCGACTGCCTTCTTTCGCCGCGTTGCGGAGCCTGAACTCCATTGGGTCCACCGAGATCTTCTCGCAGATCTCGTCGATCACGGTCTCCACCGCGAAGGCGCCCTGGGGCGCTCCCGGCGCCCGATACGCATTGGTCTTCGGTTTGTTGTTGACCACATCGTAGGCGTCGATGGACACATTCTCGATGTCGTAGGGTGAGAACATGCACACTGCCGCCGCGCCGACGGGAGAACCGGGGAACGCGCCCGCTTCGAACCGAAGGTCCGCGTAGCCTGCCACGATGACGCCGTCGTTTGTGGCGCCCATCTTCACTTTCATGTACGTGCCGGATGTCGGGCCCGAGGCTTCCAGCACGTCCGAGCGCGACATACTCACCTTCACGGGTTGACCGGTCTTCCGGGAGAGAAGCACTGCCACGGGTTCGAGGTAGATAGTCGTCTTGCCCCCGAATCCGCCGCCGATTTCCATCGGCACGACCTTGATGTCGACTTCGGACAACTCCAGCACCGAGGCGGTCTCGCCGCGCATGCCAAAGTGCCCTTGCGAACTGCACCAGATAGTGACCTTGTCTTGCGGCGTCCACCATGCGGTGGCGGTGTGCGGCTCTATGTAACCTTGGTGGACGGTCTGAGTGCGAAACTCGCGTTCCACGACGACGTCAGCCGCGGCGAACCCTTTCTCGATGTCGCCGAGGGTCATTTCGTTGTGGTTGGCGACGTTGTTTTCGAACTCGTCGTGAAGCAACGCGGCGCCCGGCGCCATTGCCGCTTCGACGTCGTTCGCGGCTGGCAGGATTTCGTAATCTATGTCGATCAAAGCCGTCGCTTCTTCGGCTGCTTGAGGACTCAAGGCGGCCACGGCGGCGATGGCATGACCTTTGTAAAGGACTTTGTCTCCCGCCATGAGGTTGGCGCTTTGCCTTCGGAGATTCGGCCGAACGTCGTCGCCGTCGAGACTCGGGAAATCCGCCGATGTGACTACAGCTCTCACGTTCGGATGAGCTTCCGCCCTGCTCGTGTCGATCGACTTGATCCGGGCATGAGCATGGGGGCTTCTGAGCACTTGTCCGTGCAGCATTCCGGGCAGGTTCATGTCCGCGCCGTAGAGCGCTTTACCGGTCACTTTGTCGTAACCGTCGTGACGGATCGGACGACTGCCGACGGTATTGAATTCTTGGTTTGAAAGCACGATATTCGATGTCATTCGCCAGACGACCTCCGCCACTTTATTTCAGCTCGGGCAATTGTAGCATAACGCTTGAGCGCGGCTTTTCCGCCCTTAGGCTGTGTGTTATACTGCGCTAGCTAATTTACGCCTGCGACTCAGCAGCCTTGCGTCGGAGGCATGTTGTCCACGGCGACCGGCTTGTAAAGGATCGACCATGGCGGATAACGTCAAATTCATTCCCGGCGGCACTGTTACATCATCGAAGGGGTATCGCGCCGGCGGAACCTACGCCGGATTGAAATCCCAAGGCCCTGACGTACGTGACCTTGGCATCCTGGTTTCTGACGAACCTGCTTCAGTTGCGGGGACGTTTAGCCGCAACAAGATTCTGTCCCCGTCGGTGACCGTCACCAAAGAGAAGTCCGCCAACGGCTCAGCGCGAGGGGTCGTGGCGAACAGCGGCTGCGCGAACTGCTCGGTGGGCAAGCAGGGCTACACCGACGCCATGGAGATGACCGCCCTCGCCGCCGAATACGCCGGGGTTGGGTCGGACGAGATGCTGGTCGGCAGCACCGGCATGATCGGCGTTGAACTGCCGATGGCGTTGGTACGCAGGGCCGTCGGGACCATCGAGTTGACGACCGAGGGCGGAGAGGACTTCGCTCGCTCGATCATGACCACGGACTCACGGATCAAGTCAGCCGCGGTCACGTTCTCGGCTGGCGGAGCGCAGTCAACGATTGGCGGCGCCGCCAAGGGCGTGGGCATGATCCATCCCGACATGGCGACCATGCTCTGCTTCCTCTCGTCGGACGCGGCGGTCGAGCCGGGGTTTCTTCAAACTGCCCTGTCCAACGCCGTGGGCCTCAGCTTCAACATGATAGACATCGACGGAGATCAGAGCACCAACGACACGGTGTTGCTGTTCGCCAACGGCGCGGCTGGCGGCGAACAGATTGACGCCGGTTCCGACTCGGCCTCCGTGTTCCAAGAAGCCCTCAACGAAATCTGCATCCATCTCGCCAAGGAGATGGTTCGCGATGGCGAGGGGGCCGAGCGCATCTTCGAGGTTACCGTCGACGGGGCAACCTCCGTCGACGACGCCAGAGTCGCCGCAAGGGAGATCGCCTCGTCCAACCTGGTCAAAGCGATGGTGCACGGCCGGGACCCGAACTGGGGTCGCATAATGATGGCGCTGGGCAAGAGCGGCATCGACATCGACGAGTCCAAGATCGACATCTACATCAACGGCATCCACATAGTTCACGACGGCATCGCGATCCCCTACTCGGCCGACGCGGTGATCGCCGGAATGGGCGCTCCGGAAATCAGCTTCCGAGTTTCCGTTGGCGTGGGCGACGCGGATGCGACCGGTTGGGGTTGCGACCTGACCGAGGAATACGTAACGTTCAACTCGGCGTACAGCACCTAGGCTGGCATGACAACGACACTAGCTCTGATTCCGTGACGATGCTCGAAGGGAACCCCGTTTCGCGGTCAGCGCATAACCTATGACAAAGGAGCCCTTCCCTCATGGGACGACTGTAGTCAAGATCGGCGGCAGCACACTCGGTGAACACGACACAACCATTACGGATCTCGTCGAGCTCCAAAAGGAAGGTCTCAACCCTGTCGTTGTTCACGGTGGAGGTAAAGTCATCACCGACTGGATGGCCAAACAAGGCGTCCGACCGGTGTTCAAAGACGGTCTCCGAGTGACCGACTCCGAGAGCCTGAAGATCGTCGTGGCCGTGCTGGCAGGGTTGGTCAACAAGGAGTTGGTGGGGTCATTGGAAGGCGCGGGCGGCAGGGCAATCGGCGTCAGTGGCGCCGACGGTGGAATACTGAAAGCCACGATCAAAAATCCCGACCTGGGCTACGTCGGCTCTGTCTCCAGTGTGGACCCCAGGCCGATTCTTGCGATACTCGCGGAGGGTTGCATTCCGGTAATTGCTCCGGTCGCGATCAACTGGTCCGAAGATCCCGAGCAGCGGGGCACGCTCCTCAACGTAAACGCCGACACCGTTGCCGGTGAGATAGCGATGGCTCTGAATGCCGAGAGGTTGGTTTTCCTTACGGATGTCGAAGGTGTGCTCGACAGGTCCAAGCGGGTCATCCCGCGACTTACGCGAAGGCAAGCCGCGCAACTCATGGGCTCCAACGTGATCGCCGGCGGCATGATTCCCAAGATCGAAGCCTGTCTGCACGCCCTCCAAGACGGGAGCGTGTCCCAAATCATCGACGGACGCAATACCGGCGCCCTCCGCCAGTCACTGAATGGAATCCCTATCGGAACCAGAATCGGTTAGGTGATGAATGGCCGAAAACTTCGATCGTAACGGGGGCGACACACCACAGGTGACGCTTCCGCCAATCCCGACGAACTACGGCCCGCTGCTGAAGTGGGCCGGGGTCATCCTGGGCGTGGTGTTGGTGTTCGCCCTCCTTTCGTTCAGCCGAGGCGTGTACACGGACATGCTGTGGTTCGACGCTCTCGGTTTCAAGGGCGTCTACACCAAAGTGCTCACCACTAGGATCGCGCTGTTTTTTGCGGGCGCAGTCATATTCGCGCTCCCGGCCGCCGCGAGCTTCTGGTTGGGGTTCAAGTACACGACCGGAGAGACCACGCTGCCCATCCCGCCAGAGCTGGCGGAAGTGCTCCAGAAAGCAGTCAAATGGGGCGCAGTCGTCGCGGTCATCGTCCTCAGCCTGATATTCGGATCGATATTGGCGTCGCACTGGGAGCTGTTCCTCAGGTTCACCAACTCTGTGCCTTTCGCCATCGAGGACCCTGTTTACGGTCGCAACGTCGGATTCTTCATGTTCGACCTGCCGATGATGTCATTCTTCCAGGGCTGGATGCTCGGGGTGGTCATCGTCACGTTGATAGGCACCGCAGCCCTGCAATTCATCAACTTCAACCTAAGAGGGCAGAAATTCGAACTCACGACGCCGGTCAAAGTCCAGCTATCAGTGCTGGGCGCCGCAATCATGTTCATAGTCGCGTGGGGCCATTGGATCGACCGGTGGGAATTGGTTCTGTCCGATCAGGGCGCCATTTTCGGCGCGGCGTACACCGACCTGAATGCGCGGAAACCGGCGCTGTTGATCCTGACCATCGTGGCCAGCGCGGCCGGCATCCTGATGCTGGTCAACGCCTATTTCAAAGGCTTGCGGTTACTGGTTGGGGCGGTTGCGCTGTGGCTGGTGCTCGCGGTCTTGTCGGGCGCGGCGTGGCCAGCCTTGATGCAGCGGTTCACCGTCACTCCGAACGAGTTCGTACGAGAGGAAGAGTACATCCAGCGCAACATCGAATTCACTCGAAGGGCTTTCGCCCTGGACGGGATAACGGAGGATTTCTTCCCCGCGGAGACCGAGGTCACCGCCGATTTGATCAGGAGAAACTCCCAGACGATCAACAACATCAGACTGTGGGACGATCGACCGCTGTCCAGCGTCTACAGACAGATTCAGATTATCCGGCCGTACTACGACTTCAGGAATGCCGACGTTGACCGGTACAGCCTCAAAGGGGAGTACCGGCAGGTGCTGCTCTCGGCCCGCGAGGTTGCGCCCGAGAGGCTTGAACCGGAGTCCCAGACCTGGGTCAACCGCAAGCTTACCTACACCCACGGCATCGGCGTGGCCATGAGTCCGGCTACCGAGTTTACCTTGGAGGGCAGGCCTGAGTTCTTTGCGCAGGACATCCCTTCAGACGGAGTGCTCCCGATTAGCCTACACGGACCGACTGGAGAACCGGACCTGGTAGTCGCGAACCCGCGCATTTACTATGGCGAAAATACCGTGGACAGCGTGATCGTCAACACAAAGACTCAAGAACTCGACTACCAGACCAAAGACGAGCTGTTTTTCACAAGCTACTCCGGCACCGGCGGCGTTGGCCTAAGCTCTTACTGGAGGAAGCTAGCCTATGCCTGGCAGTTTGGGGACATCAACATCCTCATCAGCGGAGAGATAACATCCGAGAGCCTGCTCCAGTACCGCAGATCGATCCACGAACGGATCGAGACCGTGGCCCCGTTCCTGGTCCTCGACGAAGACCCGTACATCGTCGCCACCGAGGAAAGCCTTGTGTGGATGCAAGACGCCTACACGATCAGCGACCAGTATCCATACTCCGATCCGACTGGCGATCCGCTGGTGTCGACGTTCAACTACATGCGAAACAGCGTGAAGATCACCGTCGACGCGTACGACGGGACGGTCAAGTTCTACATTTGGGATGAGAACGACCCGGTCGTCCGGACATACAAAAAGATATTCCCCGACCTATTCGAGCCCTCGGGTTCCATGCCCCAGAACCTCAGAGACCATGTGCGGTACCCATTGGACTACTTCACCATCCAGGCGGAGAAATACATCAAGTACCACATGCGAGAGCCGAAGAACTTCTATAACAACGAAGACCTCTGGGCTACGCCCAACGAAAAGGTCGGTCAGACCGAAGACCTGCGCCCTGTCGAACCTTATTACGCAATCATGAAGCTCCCCGGCGAAGAGGCTGAGGAGTTCGTCCTTCTGTTTCCATATACGCCAAACCAGCGCCAAAACCTTATCGGATGGCTGGCCGCCCGCAGCGACGGCGAGCAGTACGGCAAGATTCAGGCGTTCAACTTCCCCAAGGACCGGCAGGTGGACGGGCCGGAGCAGTTGGAGGCGCGGATTGACAACGACCAGGACATTTCCGCCTGGTTCACATTGCGTTGCGCCGAAGGCTCCATTTGCATCAGGGGCAACCTGCTCGTTATCCCCATAGAGAACAGCGTCTTATACGTCGAGCCGGTGTATATCCAAGCTGAGGGGATTCAGTTCCCTGAGCTGAAGCGGGTCATACTCGGCACTGCCAACAAAGTCGTCATGGAGGACTCGCTGGCCCTGGCCTTGACGGCCTTGACCGGGGACCGATCATTTGCAGCGGCCGAGGCGGCGAGCGAAACACCGGGATTGACGCCGACCGCACCGACCACGCCTGGCCAGCCACGACCTGAGCCCGTCGACTCGATCCAAGGACAGATCGGGGTGGTGGGCGACGCAATCGAAGGCATCAAGATAGACATAGCTCTTCTAGAAGAGGCGCTCGAGCGCCTCCAAGAATTGACCGGGGGTGAATAACGTGAACAGCAGCGAATGGATGGATGTCGAGAGCAAGTACTACATGTTCCTCGTGCGCAGGCAGCCCGTCGTCATCGAACGGGGCGAGGGCACTCGCGTCTGGGACGTCGACGGCAAAGAGTATCTGGACTTCACGTCCGGATGGGCGGTGAACAACGTCGGCCACGCCAACACCGCCGTCGCCGACGCCATCGCAGAACAGGCCAAGACCCTGCTCCAGACGTCGAACCAGTTTTACACGGTGCCGCAGCTAAAGCTCGCCGAGATACTCGTCGAGAACAGCGCCATGGACAAGGTGTTCTTCTGCAACAGCGGCACGGAGGCGAACGAAGGCGCGATCAAATTGGCCCGGAGGTACGGCGCCACCCGCCGCAACGGGGCGTTCGAGATCATCACCGCCCTGAACTCGTTCCACGGCAGGACGATGATGAACGTCGCGGCGACCGGACAGCCGCACTACCAGGAGCTGTTCCAGCCGATTCCGCCGGGATTCTCCCACGTTCCGTTTGACGACATCGAAGCTCTCAAAGGCGCGGTCACTGACCGAACAGCCGCCATCATGCTGGAGCCAGTGCAGGCCGAGGGCGGCGTGAACATTCCATCGGAAGGCTATCTGCAGAACGTACGCGATTTTTGCGATGAGAACGAGCTGCTGCTCATCTTCGACGAGGTCCAGACCGGACTCGGTCGTCTGGGCACCCTGTTCGGCTACGAGTCCTTCGGGGTGGAGCCTGACATAATGGCGCTGGCCAAAGGACTCGGCGGCGGCGTCCCGATCGGCGCGTTCATGGCCAAGGACGACGCCTGCGCGTTCGTCCCCGGAGACCATGGCTCGACATTCGGCGGCAACGCTCTGACTTGCGCGGCCGCACACGCTTCGACAAAGTACATGATCGACAATAACGTCCCTGCCAACGCGGCCCGCATGGGCGAGCGTATCCAACAGGGGCTGGACGCCATCAAAGCCAAATTCGACGTCATCAACGAAGTTCGTGGCATGGGATGTCTGTGGGGGATGTTCTTCGAGTCCGACGTCTCCCCCGCCGTCGTCGGCGCATGCAACGACGCAGGCCTGCTCCTGAACCCGCTCCGGCCCAACGCCGTCCGTCTGATGCCCCCGCTGACCGTGTCGGCCGACGAGATCGACCAGGCGATGGAGCGACTGGAATCCGGCATCGCGACCGCATTGGCTTAGAGCGGGCATCGACGACACGAGGGCTTTTCAGACCTGCATTCGAGGTCCGATGACGTCGAATATGGGGAAACTGGATTATTGGACCAAGCCGACGGCCTTGGCGTTGGGCCGGGGTGTGCGTCGGCTTGGCCGTAAACGGCCAGAGCACCAGTGGCCCGCTTGCGATTTCATACCTCGTCACGATGCGCCCGGTCTTGAAGCTGCCCAACACCTGCCACAATCAATAACAATTGTCCGAGCAATCGAGATCGAAATCGGACGTGGAGAGATCAATTGAACTGGCGCGAGCTGCAACGGAAAAACATCACACTGATGGGCGGCGCGGTTTCCGGGGGACTGGATAGCTGCACCGTTACGCACTGGCTGACGAGCAACGGCTTCGAGGTTCACGGCTTTACGGTCGATCTCGGTCAGCCGGACGAGGAGAATCTGGACGCGGTCAAGGACCGCATGGTGGCTTGCGGCGCCCAGGATGCAACGATACTCCCGGGCCGTGCCCCACTGGCGGCGGCGGGTCTGAAAGTGATCCAGTCACAGGCCCGATACGAGGGCGGGTACTGGAACACCACGGGCATCGCCCGTCCGGTAACCGTGGCCGCAATACTGCCGGAACTGGCGCGACGCGACGTCGGCGTCCTGTTCCATGGCGCGACAGGGCGAGGCAACGACCAGGTCAGGTTTCAGCTTGCGAGCAACATGATTGACCCCAACCTGGAGGTCTACGCCCCCTGGCGCGACCCCGAGTTCATCGAGCGGTTCCCGGGACGGCAGCAGATGATCGAGTACTGCGAGGCCAACGACCTGCCGATTCGACCCGCCCGCGAGTCCAGGTACTCGACCGACGCCAACTTCCTTGGACTGACCCATGAGGCGGGCGACCTCGAGGACGTGACGATATCGCCGGACTTCGTCGAGCCGGGCATGGGCGTGTGGCCCTGGGACGCTCCGGACCGCCCGCAGTTCGTGACCGTGCGCTGGGAGCAGGGCGTGCCCGTGGCCTTGAACGGCGAACGACTCGATCTCGAGGCGGTGTTCTTGCAGGCGAACCGAATCGGCGGCGCCCAGGGCGTCGGAATCGGAGACCACGTCGTCGAGAACCGGTTCGTGGGAGTCAAGTCTCGCGGCATCTACGAGGCGCCGGCCATGGAGCTGCTGGGCAAAAGCTACGAGTTCCTGCTCCAGTTCATCCTCGACCGTCGGGCGCGCGAGTTCTTCGACTACGTATCAGGTGTCATCAGTCTTCAGATCTACCAGGGATACTGGCTCGATCTGGCGACCCGCGCCGCGCTGGCCGCGTTGGAGCCGATTACGCGGATGGTCACCGGGACGATCACGATGCGGCTCTACAAAGGCGGCGTGTACTTCGACACCGTGGAGGACACGCCGGAAGCCATGCCCCACTCGCTCTACACGGACGACAGCTCGATGGAAGCAATGGGCGCATACGACCACTCCGACGCCGAAGGCTTCCTCAAAGTGCTGGGCATCTCCGCCAAGAACCTCGGCGCGAGGCAGGGCGCGGGCACCGACGATTAGTCGCGGCGGCGTCGAGAGGAGGCGGCCATGGGCGGTCAACAAATGCCCGTCAGACCGGAAGACATCACGGCTGATTGGCTCAACGAAACGTTGACTCAAGCTGGTGTGATTGATGATGCAGCCGTCACCGACGTTCGCTCCGAGCCAATAGCCGTCGGGGTCGGTTTCGCCGGCAGCCTAGCCCGTCTCGCGGTGTCATACGACCGGCAAGAGAATTCGGGGCCAAGATCGATCATCGCGAAGCAAGCCACTGCCCACGGGCCCACGCGTGAACTCGTGAGCGGGTTGGGACTGTATGAGCGGGAGGTTCGGTTTTATCGCGAACAGGCGTCCTCGTCGACGCTGCGGACGCCTCGATGTTTTCACGGCGAGTTCAACCCAGACGACGGGAATTTCGTGCTGCTGTTGGAAGACCTGTCGCATCTCCGAACGCAAGACCAGATCGCAGGCTGCGACGTTGAAGACGCTGAGACCCTAGCGTGGGAACTCGGTCGCTTCCACGCCCAGTACTGGGGCGCCGATAGTTCGCCGGATCTGGAATGGCTGCCGCCCTTCGATGCGATCGCCGACTGGGCACAACGCGCGTTTCCCCACGCTTGGGGCGCCTTCGCGCAGCAGGCATCCGACATCATCCCCGAGACGCTGACCTCCGTCGCGAAACTGGCAGCCCCTCACATGGCCGGAATCATCCGTCGGCTGGCAGAGCTGCCGATCACGGTGAAGCACGGCGATGTCAGGCTCGACAACATGTTCTTCGATTCGTCAGGCAAGGAAAGCCGAGTCGTGGCTATCGACTGGCAGCTTGTCGGCTTGTCGCGTGGAATGTACGATCTGGCGTATTTCGTCGCGCTGTCGATGACTCCGGAGATTCGTCAGCAACATCTGGACAAGATCCTCAACGCGTATCACAACACGCTCACGGCATCGGGTGTAGACGGGTATACGCTCGACGAGTGCTACGAAGACTACGGTTACACTCTGCTCTACCTCCCCTTCTTCATGGCGATGGCGGGATCGACTCTGGAAATGGAATCGGCCAGGGGACGCATGCTCGCTCAAGCGATGACCGAGCGCCTAGCCGACGCATTGGAACACATCGACGCTCCGGCGCTTCTTGCCGGTCTGGCGTGAACGACCAACCGGGCCATCGCGATACGATACCCTATAATCAATAACTTGATAGGCATTAGCTTGCCGCAGATGCAACAGGACAGCCGGAGCAGAACCGAGATGACATTCACGACAGACACGGATACCCGCAACCAGATCGTGGGCGCGGTCCGCGAGTTCGTCCGGCGCGAGGTCGAACCGATTGCGCAGCAGTACGACAACGAGGACATCTACCCGGAGCAACTGATCGAACCGATGCGCGATATGGGCCTGTTCGGGATCACGATTCCGCCCGAATTCGGCGGCATGGGCTTGGACTACACGACGTTCGCCATGATCTTCGAAGAACTCAGCAAAGGCTGGATGAGCGTCAGCGGCATTATCGGCACCCACCACATCCTGGGACACATCGTCGCCAGTCATGGCACCGACCAGCAGAAGGCCAAGTTTCTTCCCCGACTGGCATCCGGCGAGCTGCGCGGCGGCCTGGCGTTGACCGAGCCCGAGGCCGGGAGCGACGTGCAGAACCTGCAGACAACGGCGGTCAAAGACGGCGAAGAATACGTGCTCAACGGCTCGAAGATGTTCATCACCAACGCAGAGCACGGCAATGCTTTCGCCGTGCTCACGAAGACCGACCCTGACGCCGAGCCCAGGCACCGAGGCATGAGCTGTTTCATCATCGAGAAGCCATCGACCGGTCTTGAGGTGGGACAGCACCTGGACAAGCTCGGATACCGCGGTCTGGACTCCTGCGAGTTGCTCTTCAACGACTGCCGGGTCGATGCCGACAACCTAGTCGGCGCTGCAGAGGGTCAGGGCTTCAAACATGTGATGAGCGGACTTGAAACCGGCCGCATTAACGTCGCGGCCCGCGCCGTGGGAGTCGCAACAGCCGCGTTCGAGGCCGCGGTCCGCTACGCTCAGCAACGAGAGACCTTCGGGGAGCCCATTGCCAGTCACCAGGCGATCCAGCTCAAGCTTGCGGACATGGCCACCAAAATCCAGGCCGCACGGCTGCTGACCTACGACGCCGCCGCCAAAAAGGATGCCGGACAACCGCGCATCGACCTCGAAGCCGGAATGGCCAAGCTGTTCGCCAGCGAGGTCTGCGGCGAGGTCACCCTTGAAGCCATGCGCATCCACGGCGGATATGGCTACATCAAGGACTTCAACGTGGAGCGATACTACCGAGACGCGCCGCTAATGATAATCGGCGAAGGCACAAACGAAATCCAGAAGCTGGTCATCGCAAGACGCCTGCTGGAACAGTACGCGATCTAGAATCAACGGAGCACACGACAATGATCCATGATATGAGAGACGATTTCGGAGGCTTCCTCGAGGATTTCGAGACCGGAGACGTCTTCAAACACTGGCCCGGCAAAACGATCACCGAAATGGACAACCATCTCTTCTCCCTGCTGACCAGGAACGACAATCCTCTTCACACCGACCACAGTCTCATGGAGGGGCATCAACACGGTCAGATCCTCGTGAACGGCGCGCTCGTGTTCAGCCTGGTGGTCGGGATGTCGGTCCGAGACACCTCTGGGAAGGCGATCGCCAACCTCGAATACGAAAAAGTGACTCACGACGGTCCGGTGTTCCACGGCGACACGATCTACGCGGAGAGCGAAGTGCTAGGCGTTCGCGAGTCGAACAGCCGGCCAGATCGCGGCATCGTACACATCGAGAGCCGCGGAATGAATCAACGCGGCGAGAAGGTTCTGACGCTCCAACGTCGATTTTTGGTCCCGAAACGCCCCGAGAACTCGAGCGACGAAGGCTGATCCATGGGCTTGAAAGAGGTCTCTTCAGACTACACGGTCTCGATCCACTATGACCGGCGCCTCTACCGTCAGGACATACGAGGATCGACGGCACACGCACGCATGCTGGCCAGACAGGGCATCATCGACGGCTCCGAGGCCGAGGCCATCGTCGACGGACTCGCGCAGGTTCGCTCGGAGATCGAGCGAGACGAGTTCCCGTGGCGTCCGGAGCTGGAAGACGTTCACATGAACGTCGAGCGTCGACTTCACGAGATCATCGGCGAGCCCGCGCTTCGGCTGCACACGGCGCGATCCCGAAACGACCAGGTCGCGCTGGACATGCGGATGTACGTCAAAGACGCCATCGCCAACCTGCTCGAAATACTCGGTCACGTGCGCGGAGCGCTGGTGTCGCTAGCTGACGATCATCGTACGGTCGTCATGCCCGGCTACACGCATCTGCAGCGCGCGCAGCCGGTATTGTTTGCGCACCACATGCTCGCCTACTTCGAAATGTTCGGGAGGGACGCCGCAAGGTTCGACCAAGCGCGTGATCGCGCCGACGTGATGCCCCTGGGAAGCGGCGCGCTCGCCGGACTCCCCTACCCTCTGGATCGCGATTGGGTAGCGGCAGAACTCGGGTTCTCGAGGATTTCGACGAACAGCATGGACGCCGTCTCAGACCGAGACTTCTTGCTCGATTTCCATGCCGCAGCCTCGATATGCGCCATGCATTTGTCGCGATTGGCCGAGGAACTGGTCATCTGGTCTTCGGACGAGTTCGGTTTCATTCGGCTGAGCGACGACTTCACGACCGGCAGCTCGATCATGCCGCAAAAGCGCAACCCCGACTTCGCCGAGATCGCCCGGGGGAAAACCGGACGCGTCTTTGGCAACCTGATAGCGCTCCTGACGACGCTCAAAGGATTGCCACTGACCTATAATCGAGACATGCAGGAAGACAAAGAAGGCTTCTTCGACACCGAGGACACGTTGACCGCAACGCTCCGGGTGTTCGCGGGCATGCTGGGAGCGCTAAAGCTGAACGAAGGACGCATGCGCGACGCCGCTCAGAGCAGCTATGTGCTCGCCACCGACATCGCGGACTACCTGGTCTCAAAAGGCATGCCTTTCCGTGGGGCGTACCGAATCGTTGCCTCGCTGTCCGATTACGCGGTTGAGCGCAACAAGCAGTTCCATGATCTGTCGCTGGACGAGTTCCGGACGTTCTCCGACCTGTTCGACGAAGGAGTGCTGGCCATCAGCGTCGATACCTCGATCGACGCAAGAGCAGTGCCTGGCGGCACGGGCGCCGCAAGGGTCGGCGAGGCGATAGACAGGGCGAAGCAGGAACTGGAGGGCCGGAATGGCGTCTGAGCGCAGGATACGGATCGCACCGTCGATACTGTCCGCGGACTTTGCTCGACTGGGCGAGCAGGTCGAAGAGGCGGAACGGGCCGGGGCGAGCTGCATCCACATCGACGTCATGGACGGCCAGTTCGTGCCGCCGATAACGTTCGGCGCGGTGGTGGTCGAGGCGATCAGGGATCGCGTCGCTATCCCGTTGGAGATCCACATGATGACGCTTCAGCCGGAGCTTCACATCGGCCAGCTCTCCGACGCCGGGGCCAACCGGATAATCGTCCATGCCGAGGCGTGCCCTCATGCACATCGGGTCGTCCAGCAGATAAAGGACGCCGGCCTCGAAGCGGGGCTGGCTGTCAACCCGGCCACGCCGCTTGCGGCGACCGAAGAGGTGTTGGCCGATCTTGACCAGCTCTTGGTCATGACGGTGAACCCCGGCTACGGTGGCCAGACGTTCATCGACAGCATGATCGGAAAGATCGAGCGAGCGCGGAAGATGATCGATGCTCAGGCGCCGGACGTCGTTCTCGAGGTGGATGGCGGCGTCAAGGTCGACAACGCGTCGTCCGCCGCAGATGCGGGCGCAACACTGCTGGTCGCCGGGTCTGCCGTGTTCAGTCGAAACCAGAGCGTCGCCGAATCGATGGCAGCGCTGCATCGAGCCGTCGAGACCGACGCCGCGCCAGGCGCCGACTAGGTGAACACCGACCACATCAAGCGCGCAACGGCAGCAGGCTGGGACACGATGTCCGAGTCCTACCAGCGGGACAGCCAGATAGCCCTGGACGACGTGCATTACGCTCCATTCGCGCCAGGCGAACGAGAGCTGAATCTGCTCGGTCAGGTCGACGGCAAACGCGTGCTGGAGCTCGCATGCGGGGGCGCACAGAACTCCATCGCCCTGTCTCGGTGGGGTGCATCGACCGTGGGCATGGACATCTCGCCGACGCAACTGCGCCGAGCCTTGACGTTCAGGAGCGAGGCGAAAACCCAAGTCGAACTCGTCATGGGCGACATGGAGCTTCCACGGATGTTCAAGCCCGGCTCGTTCGACATCGTGCTCTCTTCCTTCGGATGGGAGTTCATCCCCGATCTGGGCGTCTGTTTCCATGAATGCTACGCGCTGCTCAAGCCTGGTGGCGTCATGATCGTCAGCACAGCACATCCTCTGAACGCCTTCGTTTGGGACGAGCGGCAACAGGCGGTCCTGGTCACCGACTACTTCAATCCGCCCGTGGAGGTATGGGAAGACTCCGTTCCCGACGGGCATGATCCCGGCACGACATTCTTCCACACGTTCGAGGAGATGTTCGGACTGCTGACCGCAGAAGGCTTCCGAATCGACAAGGTCCTCGAACCGTACCCGA
>CEQE01137833.1_pt1 | contig 15317 bp, 8 predicted proteins | sample 356201 | NCBI WGS metagenome assembly CEQE01 (sample SAMEA2619970, study PRJEB7988) | marine metagenome | biome: marine biome (ENVO:00000447); feature: mesopelagic zone (ENVO:00000213) & marine oxygen minimum zone (ENVO:01000065); material: "saline water (ENVO:00002010), including plankton...
TAGAACCGGCCGCCGCTGGTCGCAGCAATTCTCCGCAGCAACCCACCGTCCATGGCTGCATCGTTGTATTCCCGTCGTGAAGCAGTCACCAGAATCCCTTCAGACGTCTTTCCCACCTCACCCTGATCAGATGTTGCAGTTATGTTGATTTCAGCGATCCCCTCTTCCTTGGACGTTACCATGCCACTGTAGAGTCCGTTGTCTTCTATCTGCCACTTGAGCTGAGTCTCTACTTCCGCGCCGGTCGGATCTCGATACTGAAGCCAGACAGTGGCGTCATTTTCGGGCTGATAATCATCATCCGACACCGACACCAGTATCTCGATGGGATCACCGACATGGTAGGCCTGTTTCTTCAGCTTCATCTCCACACGTGCAGGAGAGGAATTGGTAAGCCAGCGCAGAATCTGGCGCCACAAGCGCTCGTGGGAGTCGTTCTCAAGGGGCAACAGCATTTGCCAGCGCCAGGTACTCGCAGTCGTTATGGCCATGGTTCGCCCGCGGCCATACCTCTCCGTGGCGATTACCGGCAGCGGAGTATTCTGATACTTGAGTTTGGGATGCAGTGCCAGCACCTGTGCGCCCGGCTTTGCCCGACCGGTAACATCGATGCCCTGCAGTGTCGGTAGTTCGCGCCACAACGTCTCATTGGTTCGATCTTCAGCATCCAGACGGAGCAAAGCTGAGCGCTTCCCATCGCGGGTAAGTTGGATGGGGAAATTCTCGCCTGTCGGATGATCGCCCTTGCGCCTTCCCCCCTGCAGATACGTCGGTAACTGTTCCTTGCGCAGCAATGTAACGGGTAACAGATCGGCTATGGGAGTATTGATGAAGGCCTCTTCCGTGACACCGATGTTGAGAAATCCACCACCTCTATCCGACACGAATTTTTCAGTTATGGCCAGTTGTTCGGCGGAGAAGAAGGTTGCCGGGATGTCACCAAATATGATCGCTTCATACTGATAGAGATCTTTCAACTCGGTCGGATAACCTTCGGCGAGTTCGCTGGGGGAATTCAGGTTCTGCCTTAGAAACTTGCGCGGACCTGTCTGCAGATACGTCGCCAGTCTGATAGCAGGATCTGTCTGCAGGGCACGTTGAATAAACTTGTACTCGTTTCTGGGATGCCCCTCAACATAGAGCACATCGACCCGGTCTCTGGGCCTGTTATCCACTAGAAAACTGCGTTGGTTATTCTCCAGTATCACTTCGTCATCTTCCCGCTTAACGCGAATGTTGTAGAGAATATAGTCTTCACGATCCGGCGTCACTTCCATATAGAAACGGCCAATCGTGCCACTATTGCCCAGGACAACCTTCTTTGAAGCAACCAACTGATCAGCATCTTCAACCAAGAGTTCTACCTCACGGTTTGGGTAACCCTCGTTTGCCAGCCCAATCTCAATACTGAATATAGCCCCATCGAGTACCGTTCTTGCGCTCTTCACGGACACTATTTCAATATCCTTGGGAATCGTTTCCTGGCCAATCCCGACGGTAAATACCGGGATCTTGTCGGCTGCAAGGCGCTCAGCCACCTGCAGAGAATCCTGGCTGGCTGGCTCGTCGTTGTTGGCGCCGTCCGATATCAGCACGATGCCGGCCAAAGGGCGGCCCTCCAATTCCTCTGCGGCGTGCATCAGAGACTGCCCAATGGATGACTGAACGCCGCTCTGAGAAAGATCTTCGACGTCACTGATGCGAGCTGTATCCTGGTGAAAGCGGAAAATCCTCGTCTGGAAACTCCGTTCGAATTGTTGCGCCAAACCGTCTTCGTCGAAGACAAGCCCGGCAGCATACTCTCCTCTCGTTTGACCGCCCGCCATGTCGCCTATGGTCATGCTGCTGGAATCATCGACCAAGAGCGCCACATAGGTCTCTTGTGGAATGACGTGAAATGTCGTCAGTATTGGCTGCAATAATCCGAGAAAGAGCAACACCAATATAGTCGCTCTCAGGGCTGTAAGCGATGCTCTAACAGATCGAGAAAGGGGACCTGTTGTCCTTGTGTAGAAGACAAAGCTGAGTATTCCCAGCAGTATGCAGACGATAACTATAAGGTACGCGGCGATTGACTCGGCAAAGGAAAACTGTCCTGCACTGAACTCCGTTATGTCGTGGCCCGTCAGGAATTCAATGAGTTCGGTCATCGTGGACCCAAATTCTGATCTACTGCTTCTCCCTGGCTATCCTTCGTGCGTGGCCCGGTGGTTCGAGACTCCGAGAGAGATTTGTAATACTGCTGGACCAGCTTTTCATACTCCGCCGGCACTTCCTCGTTTGAGGTGACCAGTAACCGTTGCCGTAACTTATCGATCTCGGAACTCGCGGCAAGTTTCTTCTCGAGTGCAATGATTGGATTGAGCAACTGTTGCAGCAAGTCCGGCTGATTTAGAAACTGTTCTACCATGTCTTTACTGAGTTGCCGGTCGATACTGCGTGCATCTGCAAACCAGCTCTGGCCGCCTGCCCATGGTCGAGCCAGTTCTCTCGACAGAACTCTGCTGCGAGCAAGTGACTGGCGGATGTTTTCGCGCTGAGTTGCCCGATTCCCCTGCGGTTGGCCGGAGCGCGAACCTACCTCAGCCTGCAGGTTTTCAATTTCCCGGCGCAGTCGTCGCACATTGGCCGCCGCTTGCCGTAAAGCATCCTCCTGGTCAGGTTGGGCGCTCTGATTAAGCGCTATAAGTCGGCTGCTGATCTCATCGATCGAATCCGCAATCTCCTTCTCTATCTCGAACGACACATTCAACATCTCCTGCCTGAGGATACGCTTGCTTGTATCTATGCGATCGACTACCCGGCTCGAGTTGATAAAGCGCCGTGCGGCGCTGGCATCCAGTTTGATATCATTCTGATCGTCATCATTCTGACCGATGATCGATTGTAGTCCCTTTTCTATTGCGGCGATTTCCCGCAAGAGTTCCTCTTTTTGCGCTAACAGATCTTCGGTAGCCTGTCGGCTGGCAGCATCCCCTGAGTCACTACGGACTGTTTGGCGGCGCATCATCGTTTCAGTGTCGCTCAGAATCTGCGCTTCCCTCTTTTTGATCTGTTCAGCCTGCTGTTCGAGCCTTCTTGCCAGCTGGTTTACTGAAGTTGCCTCAAGTGCCTCGATCGATTCGGCCTGCCTGCGCAACTGATCCAGCGCCTTCTGACTCTTCGCTGCCGCCAAGCCCGGTTCCGACTCTGACAGCTTGTCCGCAGCAGCTTGCATCTGATCGGCGATCTCCTGAAGCTCCGAAGATCGCCCGGCTGCACCGCCAGACTGAGACTGCTGGCCTTGCTGCGCCTCCGACTGCTGGCCTTGCTGTGCCCCCGACTGCCCGCTTTGCTGCGCCTCCGAAAGCTGCTGTGCCAATTCTCTCGTTCTCCGCGTCAGCTCCTCCTGTTGCTTTCGCAGTTGTTCCAATCTAGGTCTCTTCTGCTCTTCGGACATCTGTTCCTGACGGCGCGCAAACGTCCTCTGGGCTCGATTGAGTTTCTCCTGACGTCTTGCCAACTCCTTCAGCGCATCCAGCGAAGTGTCACGAGCGCTGTCGCCACTACTTTCCTGTTGCGGCGTTTCATAGCGATTCTGCAACTGCCCCACTTCCATGCCAAACAGTTCTCTTAGCTCCTCGCGCTCACGACTCTGACCGGAACTGCCACCGCCCCCGCGGCTGGAACTGATTTCCCGTTTGCGACTGCTCGCCTCGGCTTTCATGATGGCTTGCAGTGCCGCTTGCTCGGGTAGCAGCGCCTCGGTTACAAGCAGCTCCCGCAATTGGTCGAGGGCAGTCTCCATCTGCCTCACGGCCTCTCCCATGAACTCAACCGACTGATCATAGCTTTCATCGGAAAAGAACTGTCTCTCAGTCAGTCGCTGCAGCGACATCAGCGCACGCTGCTGCACCTGCTGCTGCGACTTAGCTATGGTGTTGGCGTCACGCTCAAACTCCTCAACTGGAACCTTATTCCTGCGATTCTTGAGCTTCCAGGTGGCAGCAATGATATCCTTCTGGTTCATGACAAGAGCGCTGCTCGGACTGCCGCCTCTGCCACCAGCACCTCCCGACCCGCTGGCACTGCGAAACTCCGCTTCAGTCGGCACCACCTCAAGAAAGTAGATATCCGAAACCGACTCAGTCGGCCCAGCCAGACCGTTGTTGTCAGTTGCGGACAGATAGTAGCTGACAAAGTCGCCCGGCTGCACGGTCAGATCTTCCAGATAAAGCAACTGATCACCGGCGCTGCTGAGCGAGGCGCCCGATTCCATTTGGCCAAGGAAATCCACCTGTTGCTGATCCTTACCCACCACACCGTAGCTCAGCCTAAAATCGGTGAGCCCATAATCATCGGTGGCCTCTGCCGCAATCACCACCTCCTCTAAGGGCATGACCTTCTGGTCCTTGCCGGGTTCCTGCAGATCGATCTCAGGCGGAACATCCGGGATAGAACGAATCAGAAACTCGCCGCGGTTGTCATTACTGAGCTGCTCGAAGTCCACGACGTGAATTTGGTAGCTTGCATCCTCCTTTATCTCCAGGCCCGCTGTAGCCACCTTGCCATCGATAGCCAGTTCCAGAGGAAGCTCTGCCGAGGCCGTTGTAATTTCCAGCGTGCCGGTCCGCAGGGGTTTGTTGAACAACAGCGAGAACCCCACCTTGGTTCCTTCGGGCGCTTCGATATCACCTGCGTCCAATTCACGTCGTGGCTCGAGACCGGTGTAGGGCGGATACTCATACTGGACCTCCAACCGTACCAACTGCGGGAGATCGAATACCTCAAAGTTAAACGTTCTCGATACGATATCACCTGTTTCCACATAATAAGCGAACGGCTCGTTTACCGCGGGCATATAGTAGGAGAAGACGGTTTTGTCAGCGCCAGGTTGCATGCTGATCTTGGTCCAATTGAGTCGGTCCCATTGCAGGTTCAGGGTCATCTCTTCGGCAATGCCGTTTTCATATCGTGCCATCAGCATGGCCTCTTGACCACGCTGCATGCGCACGTCCCCGGGTTCAACGGAGAGTGTCGGTGGCTCGGCTGCAACGGTGGCCGATTGCGACCATGGCAGCAGCACCTGCTCGGTTGCCGTCAAGAATCCATCCCAAAGCGACAGCAGCAAGGCCACCCCGATCAGAACCGGAAAGAGCGTTAGGAGCGGCCACATCCTGCTCCAGGGCACGCTGACCTCCTCAATCTCACGGCGTTCAACCGTTGCTTGGGTGTCTGACCAGAGCTTCTCCACCAACTGTGCGGAAGTACCCGCACGATTCTGCTGGCTGTATTCCAGCGATGTCAGCAGTCTCTGCTCCAACTGCGGCAACTGCTCCTCCACAAAGTGAGCGATATGTCGCTCCTGCCGGAATAACCGCCTCATCTGCCAGTTCTGCCATACCAGCATGGAGATGGCTGCCGCGATGAGCATGACCAGGAGGAGCGAGCGCACCAGGGGAGGAAACTGCAGCAGCATCTGTAAGGATATGAAGAGGAGTGCCACGCCACAGATCACCAGCAGACTGACGCTGGTCTGTGCAAGCATCAGGCGTGTGCGTCGCTGCAGGCGGACCTTTTGGACGGCACTGTGCAGAGAATCAATTGCAGTTGAAGAGATACTCATTTTGATCTTTGCTCCGTTGCGACAATCATCCAACGCAAATTCGTCAAAGGCAAGCTATTTGAACTGTTCACTGATGGATGGCTCCTATCGATACGTTCTATTCGATAGAACGGATTCAGCAATGCTGGCAATGAACACGAGCAGCAGCAGCCACCACCATATGCGTTGCGACCGCTCCAGGCGAAGGTTCATCCTGGCGTTCAAAATCTGCCGTGAAGGTTCCGGTTTAGTGACCGGACTGATCACTCGGTCACCTATTTCATGCGGTTCGATGCTGGTAAAATCCGACTCTTCGGTAAGGGAGTTAACCGCGAACCGAGAGGCACGGTCTTCCAGGTCAATTCCGTATATGCCCGGCAGATCAGCAGCTTGATAAAAGGACTCCTTGCCGACCAGCAACTCTTGGGATTGCTCGTTTCCGAGAGGATCGGTAACAATCATATTGCCGCTCAATGACTTGCCAAGCGGTACCGGATCACCTACAAGGTAATATCGTCTCTTGTCTTCCCGCGACGTTAAGTATTGCAGCATCTCGTGCACAAAAGGCAGATACAGTGAGTGTAACGGCAGGTTATTCCATTCGGTATCGAGGGCTGTGGTGAGGAGTAGAACACGCCCCTCACCTGGTCTGGTTTCAATGAGAGCTGCGGCGCCATTGTCATAGCGCATGAGAATCTCACTGTCTTGTTGCGGTTCACTGGGCCAGTAGCTCTGAATGTGCGCTGACCAATTGCTGATGCCTCCCCCCATGGTTTTGAAAAGAGGGTGCCTGCGATTGACATCGGCAATGACGAGGAAATCGTCGTTGAAGCTGAGGTAGCGATCATGCAGTAGGGCGGGCGCTATACCTTGAAATCCACGATTGAACTCCTGCGGCCTTGCGTTATCTCCAACAGCCAGCAAAAGGCTGCCTCCCGATCTCGTATAGGCCTCAAGCCCCAGGTACTGCTTGTTTGTCAATGTAGCGATATTCAGCAGCACCACAACGTCGTACTCGGTGAGTTCGTCCGGATCAAGTGCGCTCGGGGCAGCAAGCTCCAGTTGAAACTGTGAATCTCTACTCTCCCCCAGGGCCAATCGAAACCAGTGACTTTCGTCGGCGTACCATTGCTCAGATGATTCACCGTTGACCACAAGAACCTTGATCTTTGGCAACACATCGATGGTGAAGTAGAAATGGTTGTCTACCGGAAAACTGTCATCGACCACACTGATCTGACCGGTATGAGCTCCGCTGGTGAACTCCGTATCGAACTTGACGACCGCTTCCGATCTGCTGGTCAGATCGACCGTCTGCGATGAGCGACTCTCACCGTCTATAGTCAGGCTGATGTCAGCCGATGGAATGGGCGTCGTGCCCATATTTCTCATCCTAGCAAGTATGGTGAACCCTTCCTCTTCACGGATCAAACTTGTTGGCGATCGAACATCGGTGATGGCAAGATTGGATACCGTCTTCTCACCCACCACGATTGCAGAGAAGTTAACGCCCGGGCTGAGTTTCCAATCGGTACCGAACTGATTGAGACCTTGCTGCTGAAAATCGGAGATCAGAATTACCCGCTTGCGCAGATGGGGCGTGTTCTGCAGTATTTGGTCAGCCAGGCGTAGCGGGGGCATGTAACGGGTCTTGCCGAATCCGGGCGATGCAAGTCTGTCTACAAAACGTTGCAGCGCGGAAAAGTCGTCGGACAAGTCTACAATTGCTCCGGTGGTATTCGAAAACGTGACAATGGCAGCTTCATCCCCTGGTTCGAGTTCATCGATAACCTGTAAGGCTGCATCTTTTGCGAATGCAAAGTTTTCCCCATATTGCATACTCATGGACCGGTCCAGCAGTATGACTGTTGCTTCCGGCGTTAAGTTTGTCATTTGAGACAGCTCGGTCTGCAAGAAGGGACGGGAGAACGCGAACGCCAGCAACGCCACGATCAGCATTCTGACCAGCAGCAGAAGCCACTTTTGTATCTGCTGGAAGAGCACCAGAATTCTGGATGACTTGCTAAAGAACCTCAGACTGCTGAAAGCTATGACGGTTGGCTTTTCTCTGCGCAACAGGTGGATGACGAGGGGGATGGAAATGGCCGCCAGAGCAAACAGAAACAACGGAGAGAGAAACGCCACATCCGACCCTTTATGAGCTTTTTGCTCTTTTTGTGAGATAGGAGGAAAGAGCTACATCCAGCGCTTCAGACGTATCCAAAAGACAGTAATCTATATTCGCAGCCTGATACTGACTTCTGCAATAAGTGCAGAACTTCTTGAGCTGAGCCAGGTAGTCTTTTCTGATCGCCGCCGGTGAAGTAGTTAGACGATTGCTGTTTTCCATGTCCACAAACTCGGAGATTTGCGAGAAGGGAAATGTCAGCTCTGCATGGTCCATCACGTGAAATACGATGACGTCGTTACCCCTCGATCTGAGGTGCCGTAGCGCCCTGATAACGCTCTCTTCATCATCCAGCAGGTCGCTGATGACGACTATCAAACTGCGTCGCTTCAGGCTGGCTCCCATTTCGGTTATGGGCTTCGTGAGATCGGTTCCTTCATTCGCCTCCAGTGCCGACAGGGTTGTGAGTATCTTCATCAAGTGTGTCTTGCGATAGCGTGGCGGCAGATAGTCACGCATCTCGGTGTTGAACGTAGTCAAGCCAACCGCATCGTGTTGCATCATCATGAAATACGCCAGGCTGGCAGCTAACGTCTTGCTGAATTCCAGCTTGCTGATCTCATCGGAGCCGTAGCGCATGGATGCACTGCAGTCCAGCACCAGGTAACAGCGTACGTTAGTCTCGTCTTCATACTGCTTTATATAGACCTTGTCCGTGCGGGAATACAGTTTCCAATCCACATGGCGTATATCATCTCCTTGGTAATAGCGGCGGTATTCGTTGAACTCTACATTGAATCCCTTGAACGGACTCCTATGCAGTCCATTCAGAAATCCCTCCACGGCGATCTTGGCACGCAATTCCAGGTTGGCTATGCCGCCGAGTACTGTGGGGTCGAGAGCTTGCTCCAATGGGATTCTCCGTCGCAGCCAACCTACAGCCCTGACGCAGGCTCCGGCACGCTGTCCAACAACATGGCTACGATCGAATCCACCTCCATGCTCTCCGCTTCCGCGTGGAAATTGAGCAGGATACGATGACGCAATATCGGCAGGGCGAGCGCGCGTACATCTCCATAGGAGACGTTGTAACGACCCTGCAAGAGTGCGCGCACCTTGCCCGCCAGAATGAGGTTCTGAGATGCCCGCAATCCGGCACCCCAACTCACCCACTTGTTGACAAAGTCGGGGGCCTCCGGATTCTGCGGCCTGCTGGCAGTGACGAGTCGCACCGCATAACGCACTACCGCGTCGGCCACCGGAACCTGGCGGCTGATCCTTTGAAAATCCACTATGTCCTGACCGGTCACCGTGTTGTCTACCTGATAGTCGACGATCTGGGTCGTTTCGTGGACGACGCTGACTTCATCCTCTTCCGACAGGTAATCCATCATGATTTTGAACAGAAACCGGTCCAGCTGCGCTTCGGGTAGCGGATAGGTTCCTTCAAGTTCGATGGGGTTCTGGGTTGCCAATACGAAAAATGGCTGATCCATTATATGGGTCGCTCCCGCCACACTTACCTGCTGTTCTTCCATCGCTTCCAGCAGAGCGGACTGAGTCTTGGGAGGGGTACGGTTAATCTCATCAGCAAGCAGTATCTGCGCGAAGATGGGGCCTTTGACGAACTTCAAGGAGCGGGCACCAGTCTGCGGATCTTCTTCGATAATCTCAGATCCGATCACATCCGCTGGCATCAGGTCCGGCGTAAACTGAATGCGGCTGAACTGAACCTGCAATATGTCTGCAATCGTCTTGATCAGCAGCGTCTTGGCGAGGCCCGGCACGCCTGTAATGAGACAGTGACCACCGGCAAACAGGGCAATCATGATCTGTTCCACCACCTCGTCCTGACCGACGATTACTTTGCGCAATTCCTTGGTCAGGTTTTCGCTTCCGGTTTTCATACGATCCACAACGGCAAGATCCTCTTCCCGGGTAGACTCTTCGAGTTGGTTTGTTGGTTCAGCTTCTGTCATTGTGATGCACCTACTTATAGCTGTTGTACGCTCGGTGAGTTAAAGAATGTCAGTGGCTCAAGGCATAAACCACAAAGTTGATACCTACCTTGTATGCTTCGTTGCAGAATTCAGTCGGATAGGCTTCGTAAAAGGTGTGTTCCCAACCATCACCCAGATCGGTGTTGAAATTGGCGACCAGCATGATCCGCTCATCGTCGTCCAGGATGGCATATACGGCGGGCGGATACTCCGGATCATTGAGGGAGAACCCACTGCCATAGTCCCAGGTAACCGCTCGACCCGGGACCTGAGGAATCTCATCGATATCGAAAAAGCTGTGGAAGATCGGGTGACTCGGCACCAGTTTCTGCAATTCCCTGGCTGGAAAGATCTTGCTCAGTTCAACCAGGAAGTCATTCCAATGGTCGGGACCCCAAAAGTCATCCAGCATGACGAAACCGCCTTTCAACATGAACTGTTGCAGCGCCTTTGCTTCTTCAAGTGTGAAGTTGGGACCGTTACCGGGACGAAGGGGTATGCGCTTCATGTTGATATACAGGAACGTGTGTTCGAATAGTTCACTATCGGTCAGGGACAACGTCTTATAGGAGAAGCTGTTGGTGTCGAGAGTCGTGTACCGTTTCAGGCCGCGCAGGAAGTTGCGTTCGGAGGCATCGTAATCCGTTTTCCACCACCCCCCCTCCGGGCCCCGAAAATACCCGAATCCGGCATTGTCGTAATTGCGGTACATGCCCCTGACAAACATGAATTCCGCCTCACCGGGTCGGTCGTCCTCCTCGTCCTGATACTCGCCCCAGGTCAAAGGTCTCTGTTCAGCCATGGCACTGCTCAGGAAGAGAGAGGAGATCAGGAAGGGTAAGAGGTATCTAATCATGCAGATCAGCTTTCGACGATGTCGAGCAGAATACTTTGTGCACGTTCATAGGTAGGTGCTATCTCCAGGGCGATGACGATGTTTTGCTTGGCCTCTTTTATTTTGCCGCTTTGAAACAGCGCTTCGGCGAGATCCGTGTGGGCGGCAACGGGATCGGTGATGTCCAGTTCCAGCAGAATCCTATACTCGCGAACGGCGCTCGCATAGTCCAGCTTGCGTTTGGAGAGATCCGCCAGCATTCTGTGAATGTCAACGCTATAAGGATCGATGGCGATGGCACGATAGAGATAATACTCGCTGTTTACGAGATCTTCTTTTTCCCACGCATCCCGAGCGAGTCGGAGCAGAGCCTTGAAATCTTGGTGCTGGAAGCTAACGAGTGATTTGAGTTCCGCCAGCATGGCATCCTCGTCACCTAGCTGTTCATACAACTCGGACAACACTTGCTGAGGGCTGGGGAATCCACCGTACTCCGGTACGAGCTGTTTGGCGATCTTCAGATGAGTCATGGCTGTATCGAACTGTTTGCCCTGGAAGAGGATCACCCCGAGCTGCAGGTGCGCCTGAAAATCCTTAGGCTCTGCAGCTATGCGAGACTCCATGCGCTCGATGATGGCAGCACGCGAATAGATCTCTGCCAACATTACAGAGGGGTTGCGAGGCATGCCGTGACCGTGAGCTTCACCTTGATCCATCGGATCAGCCAAGTGCACGTAGGCATCCACAGCGCTCACCTTGCGGTCCAGCCAGGCGTAGAAGCCGGATTCGAAAGACGCGAGTTCCTGCTCAAAAACCGCGGCAAATATCTCCTCGATGGGTTTGATCTCTGCATACTGTTCGACCAATGATCGCAAGTGATCGAAGCCATAGTCCTCCACGATGTGTTGCACCACGAGATATGACTGGTAGTAAGCAAATTGTAGATCATCGACGCTTTCCGCCTTGGCAAATCCATCATTGAGTTGGGCAATTGGCAGCAGTTTCTCGAGTTTCACCGCCTTGACCAGGTCGAGCTGCTGCGCCCGACCCCATTCGGGCCTGCCCTCATTGCCCTCGTACACGGATATGCCTTCCGACAGCCAACGGGGCATCCGGTTACGGGTCATCTGCAATGTGATGACGTGAGCAAATTCATGCCAGACGACTTCCTGCCAATTGGCTCCCAGCGTGTCCGGGGAGACCAGGGTGATTACCCTGCCAAAACAGATCCCCACGAGCGGCCCAATGTCAGGCAGCCCGAGAGAGCGCACGGCGAAGTCGTTCTTGTTGTCGAACAGTTCGATCAGAACCGGTGCTGCCGGTTCGAAGCCATACTTGCTGCTGAGGGTCTCCCAGCTCTCCTCCAGGATCTCCGATAGGTACGGCCACAGAACGCTTGCGTCCCGCTTCGGCATGCGCACGACAAAGTGATCGCTACTGCGCGTGGCAAACGTCTCCAGGGTATCGAACACCTTCAGCATATTGGATGTCCAGATATTGAACGGATCCTTGTCGAAGCTGTATTCAAGGTGAGTCCTGCCCTCCTCCTCTCGCCCGAGACGAATCAGATTCATGCCGAGAATGGTATACCCCTGCCAATAGCGCGGATCGGTGTTAACGGCCTTTTTAGCCAGCTCGACCGCTTCGCTGAACCGATAGTTCTTGGCATAGACGTCAGCGATGTCAGCGTAGAAGCGACCGTTACCAGGACTCTGTGCGGCGACATCGTCAGCCAATCGATCGAATGTCGCCTGGTCATCCCGTAACGCAGCCATCCCGGCAGCAAGCGTCTGTGCCGGCAGCGACACGGGATTGGTCTCCAGCACCCGGTCTATATAGCTGCTCGCAAGTTCGAACTCACCGTTCGCGAGGGCCAGATCCGCCAGTACGATCAGGGCATCGGGTGATATGGGATTGGTGCCAAGCGCTTCGGAAAGATACTGATAGCTGCCGGTACCGACACTGGCCTTGGCAGCGCCGACCAAAGCTGCAACATACCATCTGTTCTGGTCCAGCGCTTGTTGATAGGCCTTGAGCGCCTCCACCCGGTTGTACTTCTCGAGATAGAGATCTCCCCACAGCACCTGTGCCTCCAAGTTGGTGGGGTCCAACCGTATCGCATCGCGGAACAGCCGGTTGGCATCGTGAAATCTCTCCAGTTGCCAGTTAGCAAGGGCGATCATGGCGATCTCATCTGAATCGAGGTTCCCTGCAAATCGGTCGACGGCGATCTGGAAAACTTCGTGGGCTCGATCTCGGCGTCCTTTAAGATCCAGCAGCCTGCCGTACTGAACCAGGCTGCGCAGCGGAGGCGTCGGCATCTCAGCCACCTCCTGCAGCAGGGCAAGCGCCTCGTCAAGTTGCCCTACGACCGCCATAACTTCAGCCAACTGGGTTGCTATGTATGGGTCCTGCTGCGGACCTCTCATGGATTCCCGGCAAATGTCGAGGGCTTGCTCATATTCTCCCTGCAGCGCCCAGGTACGGCTGGCGCCGACGATGCCGGCGGCCCATTCGCTGCCATCCGCCTGCAAATAAAGCTCGATGGCGTCTTCGTAAAGGCCCTGCCAGTAATACTTGTTGCCCAGAAACAGTGGTGTTTCACCATCTATGCCCGAAACGGCCGCGCTGGCCCGCAGGGGCATGGTCAAGACCATCGTCAAGACCATACCCAGCAGGATGCAACCAGCGGCTTGTGCGTCTCTCATAGGCAATTGAATCTAAGACCCTCTATGCAGTAGGGTTCCTCAGAAGCGCATAAATGTTCTTTATCAGCGGACTATTGTAACAGGAAGATAGATGCAGCCAAGGCGGTCCATCGGGTGGCGCCCAGTGGGGTGGCGAACACTGCTTTTGTCATGTGGATGCCCGTTGCAGGCGCATTACGTCGGCGTTCAGTTTACGTATGCGTTGGGACATCACCTGAAGAATGTTAAAGGCCAAGGTGGGATCCTCCTTTACCCTGCGCAAGAAGGTCCTTTTCTCTATGGTCAGCACCTGCGCCGAGCCCACGGCCCGTACGCTGGCGGAACGTACCTCGCGTTCGAAGATGGCCATCTCGCCGAACACATCCCCCTGCTGCAACACCCGCAGCTGAATCTGCCGGTCTCCCTCCTGCTGAACGACTTCCACCTCTCCCTGCTGGATTACGTACATGCAGTCGCCTATCTCTCCTTGCTGTACGATGGTTTCGCCATCGCCATATACCTTGCCCAAGGATCTATCCGACATCGGTTCTTCCCTCCATCTGACGAGTGGCGCCAAACGGCCAGAGGGCGACCATCAGATTCCAGACGAGTTTGATGATGAATATGGGATGACAAGCCCGCAGCAATACTTCCCTGTAGGGGGCGCTACCGGTGAATAGATCCCACAGAATACGGCTCAGGTGCTGGGCGCTGCCCAGTTGTCGCTGTTCTCGTGTGGTCATGCGCAGGACAGCGCGACGGCTGACACGAACCTTCTGGATCCCATGAGTGACGTCAAAGATCAGCTTTCCGATGCTGTTGTCGAAGTTGATCATGCGACAAGTAGGCCAGAAATAGCGGCGAAAATCATCGCCGGATATGCCGTGCAGGATCGCCGTAGAGGCGGCCACCTTGGCGGTTCGATACGCGGCACCTATGCCATCCTTATAGAGTCGCGTCACGCCGCAGTCCCCCACCGCCACGACACGGTCGGCAAATGGATTGCGTGCCGCATTGTAATTCAAGCGAGGAAAACAATGGCACACGATAGGGGGCACGTGAGCGTTCGGGAAGCAGGCGCACACTTCCGGCAACGCAAAGAAGGATTCAATCAGTTCCTCGTCGATCTCCTCGCCAAGCAGACAGGCGGTAACGAATTCACCCTTGGGAATGAGCGCGGCGAATTCAAGGCGGGGCAGATCCAGCAGAAAGACGTGCATGGAGGTGCCCAAGTATTCGGCCACGGCGCCGGGGCCAAGGTGAAACTCGCAGATATAGGTCTTGCTCTTCTCTGGAGCCTGGAATCCAAAGTCCATTCCCTCGATGGTTTGTAACAGCTGACTGTTGATGCCGGTCGCCATCACCAGGAAATCATAGCTGCCACTCAAACCGTCGGTACAGATCACTCGAGACCCATAATCGGTTACTTCTATGTCGCTCACCATCTTGCGCACGATGCTGGCACCCCGACGGGAGGCCAGTTCCAGCAGGTAGTCGTCAAAACCGACGATCTGCATGGCGTCGGCCTCCTCCGGCCCTTTACCGCGATAGATGGCAGCTATGCGCTTTTCAAGCAGAGGCGTATCGATGCGGACACGCCCCACATCCATATGCAGCATGTAGGAGTCGATCGCTCTTTGCACGACGGTGGCGGGCAGATTGATTCCTTCGGTAGCCAGCATCTGCACCAGGGACTCCGATACGATGCCACCGCAGTGGTTGCAACCGGCCGGTCCACTGTGATCGAAGTGGCGAGGTTCGAAGATATCGACGTCGATCGCAAGGCCCACCTGCTCGGCCATTCGCAACATGAAATAGCTGACGAAGGAACCGGCAGGGCCGCCGCCGATGACAGCCACCCGATCACCGTCCGTTAGCTCCAGATGGGATGACTCATCCGTATGGGCGCCTGCCAGCAACTGCTCGAATGATGGCTCTTTTCTCGGTAGCGGCATTAATGGGGTTCGCCAGCAGGTCTGTGAAGACCTTGGCGTCACTGATGATCTGAACGGGTGCTCGACGACGTCGAGTTATCTATAGTAAATATCCCCCGGCCAAGCCGGGGGCTTTATGTGTGAGCCGC
>CEQE01057261.1_pt1 | contig 15313 bp, 22 predicted proteins | sample 356201 | NCBI WGS metagenome assembly CEQE01 (sample SAMEA2619970, study PRJEB7988) | marine metagenome | biome: marine biome (ENVO:00000447); feature: mesopelagic zone (ENVO:00000213) & marine oxygen minimum zone (ENVO:01000065); material: "saline water (ENVO:00002010), including plankton...
ACTCAATTAGGAACTACTGGTTTAGCAGGCTGGACGCCGGCGATAATTGCTTTCGCTGTAGGTATGTTATTCTTAGGAGGTTTTCTAATTAATAAGGGATCTAATAGACAGTATTAACTATTTTAGGATCTAAAATGTTTAATGCTTTAACTAATCTAGGTTGGGGTGTAGTTACTTTTGCTATTACTATTGGTGTAGGAACTGTTGTTCTTACTAAATTTGGAGGAGCTGTAGCAACTTGTCCGGGAGGTTATACTTATAACTCTACTACTGATAACTGTTACGTTAATGCCTCTAATACAACTGATCCAACTAATAATGGCTGGGTAAATACAGACTATTTAAACACTCAATTAGGAACTACTGGTTTAGCAGGCTGGACGCCGGCGATAATCGCCTTTGCTGTCGGTATGTTATTCTTAGGAGGTTTTCTAATTAATAAGGGTGGCCAAAGACAATATTAGATAATCCTTAAAAAATAATTCTTTTTTCTTTCTTTTTTTATTTTGTAGTGGTTAATTAGAAATATTTATAAAGATGTAGTGCCTAACTATATTGAAACAGGGAGAGCTAAATTCTAGAAAAATACTCTCTCTTTATAATCTATCTAAAACTGACAATATTAACAACTTTTATAAACTAACAAATCATATTATATAAAAGAAAGAGGTATAAAAAAAGATGGACGGATTTAAGGACTACGAGGGAAAGAATGTTTTTATTAAATTAAAAAATAATAGATCTTATTCTGGAAAAGTTTTAGAGGTAGAAGATAGAGGAGATAAATCTCTTATTATAATTATAGATAAATTTGGAAAGAGAGTAGCTTTCTACGATACTGAGATCTCAGTAATAGAGGAGGAGGCTAAAAGATGATAGAGGTAAAAAAGTGTTTATGCGGAAATAATAATTATCATTCTGGAGAGTGTAGGCATAGAAAAAAATTAGATTATCTTAATAAAAGAAAAAGAGAGGAGAGGAAAAAATTAAGATTAGAACTTAAATGTATTTGGTGTAAAAAGAAAGTTAAACCTATTATAGTATATCCTCAATACTGCGAAGATCATAAACCTAAAAAGAAAGAGGTAAAAAATGATTAAAGAAGTAAAAGAAACAACTAGAAGTAAAAATTTTTACTTTACTATATTTGATCTCTTAAAAAAAGGACTTAGGCCTTCTCAAATTTGTAAGGATCTAGACATTTCTAAACAGAAATTAAACTACTATATATCCTCGCTAAAACACTCTGGATTTATTGAAAAAATAGGCTATGGTATTTGGAAAATAATTAAAGATTTAGAAGTAAAAGAAGTAAAAAAAACAACTAGGGTAGCTCCTAAACAACTAGAACTTTTAACATCTGATAGAGTAAGAGGCCACGCTTTCCAATTTGTATTAAAACTCCCAAAGAATTTAAGAAACTGGAATAAGAGAGAACAGATCTTTAATAAGACTAATTTTAGTTATGATCCTTTAATATTAGGAGGATTGAATAGAGGCCAGAAGATAGTCTTTAAAGGCCGTAAAATATGGCTGACTGATAAATCTATAATAATCTATGAAAAGGCTAGCTACATCTCTAATACAGCTCAAGAGGCTAAAGATTATGCTATATCTGATCTATTAAATCTAGTAAAAACTTTAGAAAGAAAACTACAAGCTAATTTTACTTATGAAGGTAAATATAAATTTAAAGTTTCTAGACAACATTACGCTTTAATTAAGAACGCTTTAGCTAAACAATATGATAGAGAAGGAAAGAAATTAGAGATCTATAATAGTTCTGGCTTATGGTTTTTAATTGATAATTCTTTTAATCTACACGAGGCCGAAACATTAAACCCTAAAACAGCTGTAAAAGATAATGAGAAAGTTCAAAACTTCTTTAATGGATTAAAGGATCAAGAAAATTATACTCCGGCTTTTGTTGTTAATTCTATTGCTAAGGTTACAGCTAATCAAGAACTTTACACTAGGAATATTAGTTCTCATATTAAAGCTATCCAAGATCTAGGAATGGGAGTTCTGGAATTAACTAAACTAATTAAGGAGATAAAGAAATAATGCCTTTTGATTTTGGCGGACTTTCAGCCGTAGCGTGGAAATGGCTTACTTCTTTTGTCTTTTGGGGAATTGGTTTAGTATTAGTTTTACTTGTAGTATTTGGATCTTTAGTAGTTAGAAAGAAAAAGAAATTAATCTATCCAGCTATAGAACTTACAGATCTAGGAGCGGGAAAGATAGGATTTACTAGACATAAAGCGGGCTGGTTTAAAACTAGAACTATATTTTTTGGATTATTTGATTATGGAGGAGAGGATATTCTTAAATTAAAAGACGGGAGAGTTATACAATCTGCTAGCTCTGAGGATTTTCACGATATAGACGGGAAAAGAGGATTATTAATTACTCGTAAATCTGATGATCCAGCTATTTTAGTCCCAATAAATAAGGCTGGGACTTCTGATAATTATGAGGGAAAAGATAAAAAGCTAGTAAAAAGATTTTTAGATCTAGTAAAAAAACCTATAACTCCAGTAGAGAGAAAAGAGGATCCTAAATTTACTCCTGTTAAGGCTATGGAATTAATCAATCCAAAATTATTATTAGAGATAGCTCCAGCAGATTATAGGGACGCCTCTAGTAAAATAGTTTTTGACGCAGAAAAAGAAACTAGGGACAAATGGGAAAAATTAACTCCACTTCTAGTTTTCGGAACTATGGCTATTGTATTTCTAATAACTATAATTTTAATTGTCCAAATGGTAAAACAGGGACAAACAGAAAGTAAAGATCTTATTTTAGAGGCTGGGAGAATAAGCTCCGAACAATTAAATACAGTATGTAAAGGTTTTATTTCACAAGCCGAAGGAATAGCCTCTACAACAGCTCCTTAAAATGAAAAAAATAAAAATGAATGAATTACAATTATTACAAAAATTAGGAATGGCTACATCTCCAGAACTCCAACAGATTTTAGAGAAAAGTATCCAAGCAACAATAAGACAGCTCAATAAATTAGAAATGTTAGGAGAAATCAAAATAATTATTTTCAGTTCAATTAAACACAGAAGAAGAATTTATATTACAAATGAGTTATACGACAATCTCTTTTAATTTATCTAATCCAAATGGAAAAATAGTAGTAGGCCAGACAGTTATTAGGGACGGCCTTATTTTATCTACTTTTAGTGATCCTAATTTAGCTAGGCAATTATACGAGTATGATCTAAAAGAGGGAGAAGATGTTTCTTTTAATGAAAAACACAACGCTTATGTAAAAAAATATAATGGAATGAAAAAAGCTGAAATTGTTAGACTTTTCAAATTAGAATTAAGTAAAGCCGGAGGAAAGTTAGTAAAATGAAATTCTTAGAAAGATATAATCAAGAAGAAATAACAAAGGTATTTTATCTTAGCGGAACTATTATATTTTTTGTTGTAGGATTTGCTAATATATTTACTAATTTTATTACGTGGGATAATTTAATTTCTTCGGCTAAGATCTCAGCTGTATTTATGAATATATTTAATTTTGTTATAGCAATATTCTTTTATTCTTTATTAAAAGGAACAGATATTCCGACAACACTTAAACCTATTGAACAAAAAGACGTAGATAAAGTATTTAAGGAGGTTACTAACTAATGGCTGATGAAGTTATTTACGTAGATGAACAAAATAACCCCGTAGATCCTCCCAAAGGATCTACTCCTACAACTCCTAGCTATCCTCCTACGTCTGGAGTATCAACAGATAAAGCAGATATATTAGATAAAATAAAGCCAGATCTAATAGTAGAAGTAATTCGCCATAAGTTAATGGGAGAACAATTAGTAAATAATAAATGGGGAAAAATACCAGAACTAAAAGAAAGAGCTATAAGTAATATTGGAGCGTGGGATATTGCTAATTTAATGTTGGGAGTTAGTTCTCAAAATGTAGCTTTATCTAAATTAACAGATCCAGAAATAAGATCTAGGGCTTTAGCAATAGCTAAGGCTACTCAGAAACTATGTTTAAAAAATTGGAAAGAATACGGAATTAAAGGGACAGATCAATTAGAGTTTATACATCAAATAGTTTTTTCTAACACTTTTATAACTCTTAAACAGCCAGAGGGAGGCGGAATAAGAGATCTAATTAAAGGAACTACGCAAGAACAAAGGCACTTTACAAGCCAAGAACAAATGCCTAAGCGTGGATTTTGGAGAAGATGAAAAATTATATCATAACTCAAGAACGACTACACTATTGTAAATCATAGTCACCCCTAAGTAAACATTGGAGTGATACGATATCTAATAGCCATTAGATATCTCCTTTTGCTACGAGGTGCCTCATTACCTCGTAGCTTTATAATCAAAATGAAAATTGGAAGTATGATTATATATAATCATATACTTATATGAGATGATATAACTAAACAACACAATAGCCCTAGAAAATGAAACAAAAACAAACATACTACAGACGAAAGGAGGGTAAGATCATAGCAGAAGGCAAGATGAAAGGAAAGACGATTTTCTTGTTTACAGTGCCTGATGTTGAAAGCATACTAAAACCGTCTTTTTTTAAAAGGGAAAAAATAGATAAAATTATGGAAAAAATTAAGCGTCTGGATAATAGACCAGAGAAGAAGAAAGTTAATACAGCAAAGGTTCACCCAATAAAAATTATACGAACATCTGAAAAAGACGAAAAGAAAGAACAAGATAGAGAAAAGTTAAATGAAATGATGAAAAATGATTTTAAATAAAATGGAGGTTAAAAAATAATGGGAGCAAGAACAGAAGAAGAAGAACTAAAAAAAGAAAAAGCTATAGTAGATCAACAGCCAAGCGTAGTAGAAGTAGAAGTTAATTTAACACTAATCAATAATAAGTTAAATTATATTATTTCTAAAATTGATGATCTAACCAAAGATCCAAGAATAAAGTAAATCGTAAGCTGAAATGATTAACCATTTTCCAGCGAAATATAAACCTACTATTATTATAAGCCACGTAATTATTTTTTTTATCATTTAATTATTTCTAGATCTGTTAAATTAATAACATAAGGATTTTCTACTATCTCTCCAGTTACTTTATTTACTACAATATTAGAGGCCTCTTTAAAACAGCTTTCTAAATGAGGGTTTAATTCTTTACAAACATTACAGGGAGAGCCTAAGAGCTGAGCTTTAAATCTGAAATCTAAGAATTGATTAACAGCTAGCAAGCCTAAAGAAACAACTCCTATTATTATAAGAGCTGTAACAAAATAAGGCCTAAGAGCTGTAGGATTTGTAAGATCTATTTTCTCTCCCTCTCTCATTTTTATCCATTCTTCTTATTATATCGGTAATTTTATTATATATGTCGCTTAGTCGCCTTCATAACTAGAGGCGTCCCCCTCTATATCTTTCTCTGCGTCCTCTCCTTCAAATAACTGGACTAAACGCTGTATTTCTCTCTGACTTACTGGTTTTGCTCCCCAGTTTAAGAATATCTTTTCAAACTGAGAAGATCTAACCTTCTTATTATGATACATCTCTTTTACTAAGGCGTCCCTTTGTAGTTTCCAACGTTTAGCTAGATTTGATACAACTCTTTTTTTAAATGCCTCAGCTTTCTTTTTTCTGTATTCTATTTCATCAATAGTATAATAATTAGAAAAACTACAAACTGGATAAGGACTAGCTGGCTTAGAATAGTTATAAAATTTCTTTCCATTTAAATAAAGATACTTCTTTTTATTCTTAGGAAAGATAATATAAGATCCTCTAGATCCGTCCTTCTTAAAATAAACGTGAAACAAAGCTCTACATCTCCATAAAGCAAAATACTTATCTAGATCAAAGAAAGAAGGAATAACTATTATAACAAATAAATTCCTCTGCCTCATTTCTGTAGCTACTCCAATTAAAGATCTATTTACTTCTGTTAAAGCTGATCTAGAATTAGCCGAACTAAAAGCCTCGTCTAAAATAATACAAGAATACTTAGGAGCTTTCTTTAATCTCTCTATAAATTGATCGGCATTAAAACAAATATTATCTATATTAAATTTAGGATCTAACTCCTTAGCATATTGCTGAGCTAGAACACTTTTTCCCGATCCTTCTTCTCCGTCTATAACCATTACGTAATCTCTATCTTTTTTTCTTACAGCTGTTTTAATATTAGCTAGCTGTTCTTTAGCAATAGGAGAAATCCAGTAAGGAGCTTTTTTATTTTCCATTTAAACCAGTCCCTCAGTTTCTCTTTTAGATCCAAACATATTAGCTTCATTCATTTTAAATAAGATCCACTCCTCAATATTTCTTAAAGCCTTTTCTATCTTAGCTATTTCTTCTGGATCTTTAATAGATCCTCCCCACGTTTCAGTATGTTTATTCGCTATAACTACTAATTCTTCTTTTAATTTAGTATAGTTTTTTAATTCAAATTTAGAATTATCTTTTTTTAATTCTTTTTTTTCTTCGTCTGATAAATTAAATTTATATTCTGTAATAGTATAAAGATCTTCTAAGGCCTTAAACCAGTCCGGATAATTACGAGTTTTCCTAGCGTAAGTTACTTCTTCTAATTGATCTCCTACAATTTTAGCGTAACGTTGTCTTAAATCGTAAGCTAGATCTCCAGTAATGCCTGTTGTAATATCCATTATACGACTAACGACATTATAGTTTTTATTTAATTGTAAAAAAAGAGAGTGTATTACATTTTAACAATTAAATAAAAAGAATGTAATACACTATTTTTTATGAGTGCTGGGGGTGGAGAGGAGGTTAGTTCTGACGTAATAAGAGAATATAGAAGTTTATCATCTGAAAGACTTACAACAATAAGAGGACAGGGTTTATCCGATCAAAGAGTAGCTTTAATTGATACTATCTTAGCGGAGAGAGAGGCTAAAGTTCAAACTCCAGAGGGAGAATTACTAAAAAGATTTGAAGAGCCTAGATCTGCTAGAGATGTAGAAGTAGATAGAGTTGCTAGGCAATATATCACAGAAGGATTAACAGCAGAGGAGGCTATTAAAAAAGCTAGAGAAACTACACAAACTACTGTAGCTAAAATAAGAGAGGCTAGAGAGAGAAAAGAAGAAACAAAAACTATTAAAGATATTCCTCCAGAAAGAATAAATAATGATCTAAGTAATCAAACAGCATTAACTCCCACTCCTACTTATTATGATGTTGCTCCAAATTGGAAAGATAGATATAAGAAAGCCATATCTGGAAATCAATTTATCACAGGCTCTTTATCTTTTTTAGGATCAGAATTAGCTAATTATTATGAAACAAGACAAATAAAAAGAATGCGTAAAGATCCTTCTTATAAATTATATCAAGTTAAACCCACAAAAAAACTAATATCTACAACTGTTCAAGTAGCTCCTTATTTTATTCCTTTCGTAGGTTATCCTTTAATGTTTGGAGCTGGAGTAGAAAGTATTGGAACAAAAGAAGGGAGAGGAAAAATAGGATCTACATCTTCATATTTAAAAGAGCAGTATAATATTCCTACGCCTGTTTCTACTATAACTCAATATGCTTTTGCGGGAGGAATGAGTTATATAGGAGGGAGAGGAATTTATAAGGGAATAGAAAAAGGATTTGGATTACCTAAATCAGATACAAAAATATTAGGAGTAAATCAACAAGTCCAAGAAAATAAAGTAATTACTAGTATTGGTTTTGAAACAAAAACTAAAAAGTTATTTGGATCTAAAACAACTTATGGAGTAGCAAGAGGAACTACCTATATTGATCCAAGTAAAGGAAATAATATTCAGTTTGGAGAAACTATTACAGAGGGTTTTTTCTGGAAACCTAAAGGAACTGGAATAAAAACTAAACTAACAGATCCTAGACAATTTAATGTTATTTCTAGATCCGTTTCTAGAAAAACTTTAATGAGAGAACTTAATATTTTTACTCCGACTTATGATAAAAGCAGTATTATATTTACTCTTAAAAAAACTGACGGATCTTCTCAAATCTTCGGAGGAAAAATAGCAGTAGGAAAACCCAATCAAATTTATACTAATCCAATTAAAGGAAAGTTTGTAGGTTATGGCGGATCTAAAATTACACAAATTCAAGATGTAAATAAAGTATTTGGTAAGACTGGATTAATAAAAGAAGGAGAAATATTAAAACAGGGACAGGGATCTTATGAAGGATATATAGCTAACTTAAAAAAACCTTCTTCTTCTGGAGTAAGATATATTTCTGGAAGTGGAAAAAAGAGTTCTCAAGATTTCCTTAATCTATTATATAGATCTACTGTAAAATATCCTAGCGAAGTTCTTAAAGTAACTCAATCAGCCGAAGCCTCTGTTAGTCTATCACAACAAGCTAATAAATTTAAAGTAAATATTCCTCAAATATTAAGGCCTCCTTCTAAACAAGATTTCCAAACAGAAACTCCGTCTAGCGATAGACAAGTTACAAAAACAAAACAAGAGTTTTATTCAATTCCAAAGCAAGAGCCAAAGACTAAAACAAAAACTAAAACAAGATTTAGAACTGGACAAACTTATTATAGTCCTTCTATAGTTATTTCAGATCCAATTCAAAAAGATAAAACTTTCCAAATTCCAAGACAGACAATTACTCCTATTTCAACTACAAAAAATATTACTAAATTAATTCCAATATCTCCAAAGCCACTTACTCCTTTTAAAGATAAACCAATAGGTTTTACTATTCTTCCGATATTATTACCTCCTCTAGGAATGGATAGTAAAGGTTTAGGAAAAAGAAGAATACCTATAAGAAGAATAGTAAAATATACTCCTTCTTATTCAGCTGTTATTTTTAAGATCTTCGGGAAAAAACCTACTGGAGTAGAAACTGGATTAAGAGTTAGGCCTATTCCTAAAGGATTTAGTTTCAGTAATTTATTTGGATTTAAAAGAAGGATTATAAAAAAGAGAAGAAAAAAGGGAGGTAAAAGATAAATGGACGAATTAGAAGAACTAAGAAAAGAAAAAGCTAGGCTAGAAAATGAAGAACAAGTAAAAAAAGATTTTGAAAAAAGAGATCAAGAAAAATCTAAGTTAAAAAAAGAGATCTGGGCTAAGAAAAATCCTAAGAAAGTTAAGGTTGTAAAAGTAGTTAAGAGATCTGTAGGAGGCGTAGGAATAATCTTCGGATCATTAGCTAGAGGGGCTGGATCTATGGCTAAGACTGGATTACAAAACTACGAGGCTAATTTAAGAGCTGAACAAAGAAGGCCAGTTCAAAAAAGAGTGGTAAAAGTTAAGAAAAGAAAAGTTAGATCAAAGAAGAAAAAAAGGAGGGTTGTAAAGAAAGTAATAAAGAGAGAGAATAATATTCCTAGTAATAATATTCCCAGCTTTAATAATTTCTTTAATTAATAATCAAAAATGAAAAAAGCATTATTCCTCTTTATATTTGGAGTGTTCTTAATTAGTTTTACATCTGCTTTAACTTACGAACAATCTCAGAACATAACCTTAACAATTCCTTTTAGTGAAATAAATTATACTTCTGGAAATACTTATAACATCACAATTATAAAACCAGATAGCACGATCCTTATAGATAATGATCTAGCTATAGTTAATCTTTCTTATTTAAGTTATGCTTTAACAGATAGCCAGACAACAGACAACGGAGAATATTTAGTTTATATTGTTGGAAATGAAAGCGGTTACGATAAGACTTCTTATTTAATTACAACTAATGGTAAAGCTCTGCCTTCTGGAATTGTTATAGCCTTATTTACATTAATTATTATATTTATTGTTGTAGAATTATTAGGCCTTTTAATCTGGACTATCTTACATTTTATAGAGATCAATATAGACGCTAAAGATCTAATATTAAATGTATCCTCTTACTTAGGATTATGGATAGTTTATATTTTAGCAATAGAATATTTAGGTAATTCTTTTATCAATTCCTTTTTATTAACCTTAATAGAAATAGGGGCAGTAACAACTATGATTATTCCTTTATCTGGATTTGTAATATCTTACATTAAACAAAATATGAAAACTGGAGATCATAATTAAAAATGGTAAAAAAAATAATTGTAAAGAAAGCTAAGTATATCGCTGTTCGTATGCCTCTAAGTGCTTACAACAATTACAAAAAACGTAAAGCTAGAATGGAGTTAGTAATCGGAAAAATAACTAGAAAAATAGTAAGAATACCTTTGACTAAAGTTTTTGAAGTATCTTCTACAGCTCCTATTAATTTACCAGACGATTACGTTCTAAAATTATCTAAGAGAAAAAAGAAAAAATGAAACTAAGATCAATAATACAAAATAAAAAAGGACAAATGGAATATCCAATAATTATTTTTATTGTTGTGATCTTTGGATTAATATTATTATCTCCATTTATTTTAAAGATCTTTAATTCTTTTGTTACACCTTTTGGGAGTGCTGTAGGAAATGTAACAGAGCAAGCCGGAACTAATGTAGCTCACGTAGTTACAACTTTTGTAGGTTTTTGGGACTTTGTAATTATGATAGGATTTTTAATTAATGTAATTCTATTATTTATAACAGCGTTCTTAGCAGATACAAACCCATTCTTTTTAATAATCTTTATTCTATTTGGAGTTTTTACTATGATCTTTGCTCCAGAAGTTTTAGAGGTTTTAGATAAAATATACGATAGTCCAGACTTCGCTTTAGAAACTAGCCAAGTAGAAATGGTAGATTTTCTTAGAAATTATTTCGGATTAATTATTGTAGGAATTTATTTTATTGTAGGAGTTATATTATATGCTAAATTTCGCTGGAGTGGCCAAAGATGAAATCTAGATTATTACTCTTATTATTTTGTATGATCTTATTAATAGGATCTGTTAATGCTATTAATTGGGATAATGGAATATCATATAAAGATAATGATATGATCGTAGAATTTGAAAATGGATACTTTTTCGGTTTAGGTGAATGGTTAGGCTTTAGTGAAAAATTAGGAGAGGCTGAATTAACATCTCATAAAACTATAACAGAGGTTAGAAATGTAATGTCTGGAGTTAATAGAACTACTATGTATTATGATTTTAACGACTGGGAAATTTATCCAGACGGATTAGGAGACGTATTTTTTACTGATATGAGAACAGGGAAAGAAGTTAAGAAAGATTATTATTTTGCTAAGGCTATTTATAAAGATCAAGAAAGAATTGTTTATAATCAAGAATGTTCTCAAAGATTATCGGGTAATGGGACACAAGAGAATTATGATTGTAAAAAAATATTAGTCATTAATGAAACTGAAAAAATAATTGTTGGTTGGGAAAGATTATTAACTAATGATATTCCTAAAGGAAATAATACAATAGGATTAGTAACAGATGTTAATAAAGGAGATTATATAGACGGGATCTGGACTATTACCGGAAAGAAAGTTATAAAACACGCCTCTTGGAATGACGGCTATCACGATAATTTAGTAGCTTATTATAATTTTTCTGGGAGTTCAACAGCAGATATTTATACAGGAGTTCATAATGGAACAATATCGGGAGATATTAATTTTAAATCTGGAATAAGCGGTAATGCTTTAAATGGAACTTATGTAGGCGGAGGAGGAGGCGGAGGAAAAGTAACTCTTTCAAATATGGCTGGATTAAGTATGAATAATTCAGAAGAATATTCGGTTTCTATGTGGTTATATTATTATGGTGGAAATTTTGGCTGGACTTTATCAAGTGCTAACAATCCGACTTCTGTCGCTAACCCTCAAATGGATTTTAATATAGTGAATAATGGAGGACTTAGGCCAGCGATAAGAGTAAGAAATAATGCGGGAGCTGATAGCGAATTAGTAGGAGGTAATGATTTTCCTTTAAATCGGTGGGTTAATGTAGTGAGATATTATTCTGGAGACGGAAACGCTAGTAATTATAAGATTTATGTGGACGGAGTATTACAGCCGGGAACTACATTCGGAACGCCTTTTACGCCAGACGGAATATTACCAGCTAATCAATTTCTAATGAGTGGGGGAGGATATTATTCTTTTGGCGGAAAAATGGACGAAATAGCGTTATGGAAAGATAGAGAAATAACAGCAAGCGAAGTTTTAGATCTAAATAATACTATGTTTTTTGAAGTGTATATACCGGATAGTTCACCAGATGTGACTTTGAATAATCCAGCTAACGACACAAACCAGATTACAAATGATTTAACTTTTAATTGTTCTGCTACTGATGATGTAGGTATATTAAATTTAAGTTTAATAATAAATGATGTAATAAATTATACTGTTAATAATGCTAGTGCTAATGTTAATCTAAGTTTAGAAACTACTTTAAGTTTTGAAGATAATAATTATAATTGGAGCTGTAGCTCGTCGGATACTTTAAGCCAAGAAGGAACAACAGAAACAAGAATATTTAGTATTAATACAACTCCTAATATTCAGTATGAAAATCCTACTCCTGTTAATTATACAAATCTATCTACTAATAGTTTTGACGTTAATATTAGTTTAACTGAAACTTATTTTAATAACATAACATTTAATTTATTTAATTCAAGCGGATTTAATATTAACTCAACTGTCTATACAGATACTACAAGATTAATTAACTGGAGTGTTGGTAGTGGGACTTATACTTATAATGTGACTATCTGGACAAATACTAGCCAGAGTAATACAACTGAAACAAGAACAATTAATATTGATACAATTACTCCAGATGTCGGTATTCCCTATCCTTCTAATGGATCCTCTTTCGTAACTTTCACAACTCCTTATAATGTTACTTTAAACTTTACAGCCTCAGATCTAAGTTTAGCTAACTGTTGGTATAATAACGGAACAGCTAATATATCTCTGGCTTGCGGGACTAATACTTCTATACTTTTAGGATCTGGTTATCATAACATTACTTATTATGCTAATGATAGTGTAGGGAATGAAAATAATACTATCTCAACATTTTTTATTAATTATATTGTAGAGAATGTAACTTATGATAATCCAGTTATAGAAGGAGAAAACCAAACAATAACTTTAAACATTACAGCAACAGAAATAACACAATTCAACGGAACATTAATTTATAATGGAACAACTTATAATACTACAACATCTTCTTATAATTCAACTTACGGAACTTTATCTACAACTTTATTAACTCCTAGCGTAAATTTAACGGATCTAAAAGTTTTCTACTGGAATTATACTTTAAACAATATTAGCTATAATTCTTCTACTTATAATCAAACAATAAATTTTATTAATATAAGTGTAGCTACTTCTTGCTCCGCTGGCCTAAGTCCTTCTATGTATTGGGATTTTAAAGTAGAAGAAAATCTAACAGCAGTAACAGCGGGAATAGATTATAATTTTAAATTTGGGATTACTAATAGTTCTTATAAAGAGATCTACGGATCTTTAGATAATATCTCTGGGTTTTATTTATGTGTTAATTCTACAATTTATAATAATTATAGTTTAGGATATGGAGAAATACAATACGAAAAAATAGGCTACACAGATAGACGTTTTTATACTTTTACAACACAAAGATTAACAAACACTACAATAAATAATACTCTTTATTTTTTAATAAATGCTGACGCTACTAGCTTTTTATTTGAGTTTAAAGATACAGCTCTTACTCCTTACATCAATAAATTTAGTTCTTTATTAAGGTGGTATCCAGATCTTAACCAATATATCAATGTAGAAATGGCTAAAACCGATGATAAAGGAGCTACAATTATGAGGGTAAAAGTAGAAGATGTAGATTATAGAGTAGGATTATATCAACAAAACGGAACTATAATTAAGTTATTGTCGCCGGTTAGATTTGCTTGTTTAACTTCTCCGTGTTCTTATTCAACATTAATAGAAGAAACTCCTAATGATTATACTAGTTTTTTTGGAGTAGAAACAAGCATATTTTATAATGAAACGTCGGAGATCTGGGCTTATACGTGGAATGATCCTAGCCAGAATACGGATAATATGAGTTTTAAAGTTACTAGAGATAGAGGAGATCAAACTTTTACTATTTGTGACAATTCAGCTACAGGATTTACAGGTGTTTTAACTTGTGATAGTTCGGGATATACAGGAACTTTAAGAGGAGTAGCTTATAGAACAGCCTCGCCAGTAAGTCCAATAGCTCAAAAAATAATTAATACTGGAACTACTATCTTTGCTGGATCAATAGGATTATTTATTTCTTTTATAATATTCTTAGCTCTAGCTCTTATCGGATCTTATTCTCCGGTAGTATCTGTAATCTTAGGAATTGTAGGATTATTTCCAGCTTATATATTTGGATCTATAACATTACCAATCTTTATAGCAATCGGAGTAATAGGAGGGCTTGTAATTCATTTTATGAAAAGAACGGGATAATGAGATCAATAATACAAAATAAAAAAGGTTATAGTATGGGAGGCTGGACAGAAGGAATTTTATTCTCTACTTTAATTATATCTTTAATAGTAATTGTTATCGGTGGTATGAATGTTCAATATAATAAAACTAATCAAATAGGCATAGCTGGAAATGAAACACAACAGGCCTTTATAGATTATCAAGATACTTTAGACAGAGAGATAGGAGGAGGAGAGGCCGAATTTTCCGCTAATCAAGGGCTAACTTTAAAATCATCGTGGGGTATTATTAAAAGTGTATTTAATATTGTTCTAGGATTTATAACTGGAAATTGGATTACTACAATAGTTTCTTATATGAAATTACCGCCAATAGTAGCTATTATTTTTAGAGTGCTTTATTTCGTAAGTTTAGGTTTCATAGTATTAAAAATATTATTTAAGGTTAAAGCGTAAAATGACAAATTGGACAAACATAACAAACGCAGGGCAATTACTAAATATTCCTAACGATAATTCTTCTGGGAGTTTTTGGGCTGTAACTGTTTATCTAATTTGGGTTGTTCTTATGATAACTTTTTCTGCGATTAATATTGAAGTAGCTTTATTAGGAGCAACATTTATAGCTTTAGTTTCTTCTATTTTCTTAACTTATGCCGGCCTAGTGGCGTGGGAGAATACTTTATTTTTTGTAGGCTTTCTAATATTTACGATCCTTTATGTTATTTGGAGTAGTAATAAGGATCAATAAAACTAGAAGGAGGTAAAAGATAAAAAAGCTCTAATTGTATTACATTTTTAAGGAAATGTAGCACAATTAAATATAAACAATTTTTAGCTTATTTCTATATGAATTTATACTCGAGAAACAACGTCTTAGACGCTGTTAAATATATGGGTAAAAGGGAGGAGCTAAAGAAATGTTTAATGCTTTAACTAATCTAGGTTGGGGTGTAGTTACTTTT
>CEQE01077177.1_pt1 | contig 15310 bp, 10 predicted proteins | sample 356201 | NCBI WGS metagenome assembly CEQE01 (sample SAMEA2619970, study PRJEB7988) | marine metagenome | biome: marine biome (ENVO:00000447); feature: mesopelagic zone (ENVO:00000213) & marine oxygen minimum zone (ENVO:01000065); material: "saline water (ENVO:00002010), including plankton...
CCGCGCCAGGGGAATGAAAAGTCCAAGGCAGTCCGTGTCTCGCGTGTGCGGTTCGCAGGCGAGACACCGGCAGGTTAATGGGAACGGGATCGACTACGCAGATCGTCAACGCGGCCGTCACAATCCGCCACGACGCGTCTGAATTCAACACCGTTGATTGGCTTGTCCCGTGTCCCTACTTCACTGGCTGCTCCGGTGTCGGGTTGCCCGCTGGATACCGACAAAGTATAAGATGATTGGGAGGTCCGACGCAATGGAACACCGCGATCACATCCTGATAGTCGAAGACGACGAAGATCGGCATCCTCGACCATTGCCTGCCGCACCAGTTCTGGCGCGTTGACCGTCGGACAGTCTCGAAGAGTCTATGCGGGATTGCCGGTGGGTTAGGCGAGGGTTGAGTGACGCCGGAGCTCTGAAAGCGCAAAGCCCCATGAGGCGACAGGCGCGTCGGACTTACTCTTGGCCGTTGAGGGGAACGTAGCGATCTATGTTGATCGCTCGGTCGCCGCGGGTGTAGCGCACCTTCAGCATGTCGCCGACCTCAAGCATGCCGAAGGTCGCTTCGTCGACCTCGATCTTTGCCGCCGCGACGTAGAAGTAGCACGTGCCGTCCGGGCTCGTCTCTTTGGAGTTCAGTGCGCCTTGGACGACGTTGTACGGCGGCAGGGCGTCCGTGAGCGACATCACGATGGACTCCAACCTGCGAGAAACCGTCTTTACCAAGGCGTATACCCCCATGGACCGCTATCTCCTTTCAGTAGAGAGAGCGTTGTTGCCCGGGCAATCATAACCCATGGTAGCATGGTGGGTACAACGGAGCGGACGGTCAAGAAACGTCATTTTTGGCTGTCACGGAGATCGAACCGCTGGGCGCCAGCGTATTGAAGAGGACATGCAGGCGTCGCTCGAGATCAACCGGCGCCGCGTCCTGACACCGTCGTTTGGGATGCCGTGAGTTGTTCCGATCTCCCGCCCAGGAGCATCCGCCCGCGTACGTTTGGGTCGCGGCGGATTGGTTGATGTAGTGAATTAAAGGCGCTCCACGGATGCGCCAAAGTTTTGCATGGCTGCACGTCACGGAGCCCGGCTGTTTGAAGGTACTTTTCGTCTCCCGCGACCATGGGAACATAACCGAGCTGGAGTTGGCGCTGCGATTGCGTTGGCCCGATGCCGCCTCGACGGTGGTGTCTGACGGACGGCGGTTGATCGACGCGCTGGCTTGCGAGCCCGAGATCGTATTCGTGTCGGGCGATCTGCCCGACATAGGATTGATGGATATCCTCAAGGTTGTTCGGGATGTCACCGACGTGCCGTTGATCGTCGCCGATGAGCGAGGAGACGAGTCGACGGTCGTCAAAGCGTTGCAACTCGGCGCGGACGAGTACATCCGCCTGCCTCGCAGCATGATGGAGATCACCGCGCGGGCCATGGCGCTGATGCGGCGCGCGGGCAACGGCAACCCTCGATCCGAAGACGCCGAGATCCGATGCGGCGACCTGCTCATCAACCCGTCGGAGCGGGCGGTCTACCTGGGCGCCGCCCGACTCGAACTCACGCCCACGGAGTTCCGGCTGCTCCATCTGTTCGCCAAGAACCGCTACGTCACGCTCTCGCAGGGGTTCATCCAGCGAGTCGTCTGGGAGGGCGAACAGGACGGCGCGGAGGGCTTGAAGAAGTACATCCAGCGTCTTCGCAACAAACTGGGCGACGATGCGCGCGACCCGGTCTGGATTCGGACCGTCCGCGGCGTCGGGTACCGTCTCACTGCCCCGGCTCCTGTCGCCGCCTGAGGCGGCCATTCCCGACAATAGGCGCCCGCCCCTCGGGCACACGGCCGAGAGGCGGGTAGTGGATACCCCTATGGTGCGTCGCTTTGCACCATGCCGACGATGGCGCCCGTGGGGTCGGCGAACATCGCCATGGTCACCATATCCGGTATGACCGTGACAGGCACGACGGTTTCGCCGCCCAGCTCCTCCGCCTTGTCCAGATAGGCCTGTAGGTCATCCACTTCGACGTAGAAGGTGACGCGGGTTTGTCCGTCGTCGGAGTCGCCAATGCCTCCGCCGATGCCATGCCCGTCTTGCGCCTCCACCAACCCGTAACCTATCGGGTTGGCGGTATTGACGTCCCAATCGAAGAGATCTGCGAAGAACTTCTGACTCTGCCCGGGCGCGGTCGATTGAATCTCGAAGTGAACTACGGGGTTTGGCATGGTCTTCTCTCCTTTGGAGTGATGCAGCGCCAGATTCCAGTCCGTTCATCGTATGCGTTCGCAGATCGCTTTGCCAACAATTCCCAGCGCCAGTCCTCTCGCACGCCGGTGGTCACGCCGAGTTCCGACAGCATCCGCTTGGCCTCGGCGTTCACCTCGCCGCGTTTGCGCGATTCGAGGATGCCGAGGTATCCTTGGACGACACGACGGCGCCGGCAACACCAGTTCGCGAGCAGGTCCGCTGTCCGCAGATTTGCTTGGGGATGCAGTGTCGGAGCGCCCTTCCAGAAGCGAGCACGGCTCCTGAGACATGCGGCACATCCTTCACGCTGATTTCGACGCCTTCTACGCCTCGGTGGAACAGCTCGACAACCCCGCCATCCGAGGCAAGCCGGTGGTCGTCGGCGGCAGCCCCGAGGGTCGGGGCGTGGTCGCGTCCGCATCCTACGAAGCTCGCAAATACGGCATACGGTCCGCCATGCCCATGCGAACCGCATTGCAACGTTGCCCCCACGCGATACAGGTCAACTCGAACTTCACACGGTATCGCGAAGTCTCGCGAAAAGTCATGGACATCTTCCGCGAGCTTACTCCGACGATCGAGCCTCTCTCCATGGACGAAGCGTACCTGGACGTCACGGAGCGGGTCTCCGCGCGACATGACGCGAGAGAGATCGCCTACAGGCTGAAGCGACACGTCAAAGCCGAACTCGGCCTCACGATCTCTGTGGGCGCCGCCGCCAGCAAGTCGGTCGCCAAGATTGCGTCGGATCTGGAGAAGCCGGACGGTCTCACGGTGGTGGAACCTGGCGCTGAACGCGCATTCCTCGCCCCGCTGTCCGTGGGCAGGCTTTGGGGCGTGGGCCCCAAGACCGAACAGCGACTCCGCGCCGAAGGCATCGAGACGATCGGAGACCTGACCGAGCGATCCGACGACTGGCTCAAGAAGATGTTCGGACGCAACGGCCCGTACATGAAGAAACTTGGGCTGGGGGAGGACGACCGCCCCGTCCAGACCCACCGTGGCTCCAAGTCGGTCAGCGCCGAGACGACCTTGCGCCAAGACACGGGCGACCCCGAGGCGCTGGAGGAGTTGGTCAACAGGCTGAGCCATCGCGTCGCCCGCGACCTCGATCGCAAAGGCATCCAGGGCTATACGGTCAAGCTCAAACTCAGGCTCTCGGACTTCACGACCTTCACCCGGCAGGTCACGCTTCCGGAGCCGGTGAGCGCCTCGGAACAGATAGCCGAGGCCGCCGGCGTCCTGCTGATCGCCGAGCTCGAGCCGGGCCGAATGTTCCGCCTGGTGGGCGTGGGCCTCTCCGGCTTCGCCAGCGAAGAAGAGCCCGAGGTCATCCAACCCCGCCTGCCGGGGTTCTGAGCAGCGAGCTGACGACAGTATCGCAGTGATGGTCATACGTCGATTTGTTCAATGAAGGCCACTGTGTGTAGGGGAGGGTTTCAAACCCTCCCGTTGCGTTCTATATTGCACATAGCGGATTGCATACCTCTTCGAAGATTGTATAACACGGCGTTAAGCTGTTTTAGGGAGCATAACTCGCGGGAGGGTTTGAAACCCTCCCCTACGCCTCGCAATCCTTAGGAGCGGGACACCGCCGGGTCACGCATACCCAACATCTCACCCTAGCTCCCCCCATGCATACACATGTTCTGATGTCTTAGACAGTTGCTAAACATAAGTCGAGCGAAACCCCTTCGATATGCTATTGATAGGCGAACAAGTGTTCTGTACAATTTAACTTCACCCGATTTAGAGTCCGTTCAAATTAGCAGAATCGGACGGGAAAGGAGCCGGCGTGAAGGTCGCGTGCATGCTGATAACTCACCTTCCGATGAAGGCGGAGCTGATGCGACGCCCGGCCCTGCGCGACCGACCCGTCATCGTCACCGAGGGTCCGGACTCTCGCGAGATGGTGCTCGACAGTTCTCCGGAAGCCGTGGGCGTGGTCCCGGGCATGCCGTTGCAGGAGGCGCTGTCGCGCTGCAAGAACGCCTTGCTCCTGAAGGCCGACGTGCCATACTACCATGCCCTCTACAACAAGGCGGTCGCCGCCCTCCGTCAGCGCAGTCCGCTGGTGGAGAAGGGGGAGGTGGGCTGCATCCACGTGGGCCTGGACGGCCTGGACCGGATGTACGGCGGCGAGACCCGGCTGATAACCTCCCTCATCCATGCCGTGCCCCACCACCTGAACCCGCGCGTGGGCGTCGCGGACGGCAAGTTCATGGCATACGTGGCCGCGCTGTCCAGCAGCGGCGGGCAGGCGACCAGGGTCCCCGATGGCGGTGCGGCGGACTATCTCAAGAACCTGGCCATAGACGCCCTGCCCCTGACCTGGGAGGACCGAGAGCGACTGCGTCGCTACGGGATCGGCTCCATGGGGCAGTTGGCGGCCATGGATCTGGGATCGGTGCAGGCCCAGTTCGGCCCTCAGGGCCGTCAGGCCTGGGAACTGGCCAACGGACTCGACTCCAGTCCCCTGGTGTCCGACGAGGCCGAAGACACGGTCAACGAGTACCTGGCCTTCCCGATACCCACGGTCACTTTGGACGCCCTTCTGGTGGCGGCGGAGATGCTGTTCGGCAGAGCCTTCTCCCGCGCCGCACTCAGAGGCCGGTACGTCCGCATGGCGACACTGGAGGCCAGAGTCGTGCTCGGCCCGCCCTGGATTCGGGGGCTCGCCTTTCGAGAAGCAGTCGGCGGCAAGGAGTCAGCGGCGCGCCTTCTCCGGGCCATGCTGAGCAGCACGGTGCTCCCCGGTCCCCTGGAAGACCTGGGCCTGACGCTGGCGGGACTCACCGGAGAGTCGGGAGTCCAGACCAGCCTGTTCTCCGACGTTCGGCGGCAGGAGCAACTCCGCGAGATGATGCATCAGATGGCGGTCCGTCTTCGCACGAAGCCGCCCATATTCAAAGTAAGGAACATAGAGCCGTGGTCAAGAATCCCGGAGAGACGCCAAGCATTGGTGCAATTCGACCCCTAAACCCGCCCATCCCAACAACCGTGACAGAGGACGAACACGGAAGGCCCGTGGCCATAACCCTGAGGCCGCCGCCCGCCGAGTCTCGATGCATCGGGACCCCGGCCCCGATTGCGTCGGGGTCGGGACCAGCCTCACGATTCAGCCGGGCCTTAGACAAGCTCAGGCCGAACGGAGCAGGGGCTTTTGCCGTTCGTGGTGAGCCTGTCGAACCACCCCAACGATTCAACGTACCGCGTGACTTACGCAACGAACTTACAATTCAGGATACGAGAGACACAAAAACAGAGGCGCAGAGGCAAGCGCCGCCTGAGTCCGGTTCTCGGACTGCATTCTCACCAGGCGATGCCTCCGAATACGGGCGCGGCGCCAACCCGACACGGCAGGCGCCGGCATCTCCGGACTTCTCTTTCCTGGGGCCTGCGGCGGAGGAGTCGCCCGACACCCGGTCCATCGACTACATGCTGGCAGACACGGGAGCGAAGACTTCTCTGAGAAAGATAGAGACGCCCCCCAATTCTTCTCCCAAGGGAGGGGACGAACTGCCATCCGGCGCACCCAGTGCATCTCCGACGACAGGAGCGCAGTCCCGACTCGTCGGGACGCCGAAGTCTGGGGTGTCTCAAGATGCTTTTGCTCTCGAAAGAGAGGTGAGAGGCTCGCTCGGAGTGTCCAATGCACCTGCAGCAACAGGGGCGCAAACGCCTGCTGTGCCTCACAAAAACGCATCCCCGGGAACAGGGGTGCAATCCCGACTCGTCAGGACGCTGGGGTTCGTCGAAGCGTCCTCAAACTCTTCTTCTCCCGAGGTAGGGGTTGCGTCGACACTCGGCGCGCCTCGCAAGAAGACACCCGAAACAGGGGTGCAGGGGACGGAGTCCCTGCCGGGGTTTGGGGTGTCCCCAATTTCTTCTTCTCCCAAGGGTGGGGCGGGGCGACCACTCGGCGCCAAAATCCTGAAGGTAACCGCCATCGAAGACCAGTGGGAGATAGACGAAGAGTGGTGGAGACCCAGACCCCTATCGCGAAAGTACTACCACGTGCTGCTGGAGGACAACCAAACCGTCACCCTCTTCCGCGACACGCTCAACGGCGCCTGGTACAGGCAGCGGTACTGACATATCGAGTCGTCAGTTTGTCGCATAAATCGCACGGTACGTTGTCCCGTCGGAGTGGTTCGACAGGCTCACCACGAACGGAGATTGGGATTCAAAACAGCCAGCGTCAGTGAAGGTCGAGCGCACCGATGTTCTGACCTTCAGAGCCAAACCTGTGAAATTACCCCATGACCTACGCCGAGCTACACTGCCACAGCAACTATTCCTTCCAGGAAGGCGCATCCTCCGTCGATGAGCTGCTGGCCCGCGCCGTCGAGTTGGGTTACCCGGCCCTGGCGCTGACCGACCACGACAACATGTGCGCGACGATGCAGTTTGCCCAGGTCGCCCGCAGTCTGGACATCAACCCCATCGTCGGCGCCGAGGTCACGCTTCAGGGCGGGCAGCACCTGACGCTGTTGGCCTCAGACCGCGCCGGCTACGGAAACCTGTGCCAGCTCGTCACCTACTCCTACATCGGCGCGGAACGTCGGAACCCCGAGCTGGACGTCGAGCTTCTGGCCGAATACTCCGCGGGTGTAGTGCTGCTCACGGGTTGCCGCAACGGTCCGGTCCCCAACCTGGCCGCTCAGGGTCGGACTGACGAGGCCGAAGGCATCCTGAGGCAGTACGTGGACTGGCTCGGCGCCGACAGCGTTTTCGTTGAGCTTCAGCAGAACCTGGTTCACGGCGACACGCGGCGCAATCGACAGCTCGTGGAGCTGGCCGGGAGGGTCGGCGTGAAAGTCGTGGCCACCAACAACGTCCACTATCACACGCCGGACCGCCACCGGCTCCAGGATGCGCTGGTCGCCATCCGCAACAACAAGAGCCTCGAGGAGACCCACCTGGAGCGCAGGCCCAACGCCCACTTCCACCTCAAGTCCCCCGCCGAGATGGCCGCCCTCTTCCGGGACTGCCCCGAGGCAGTGCACAACACGTTGCTGGTGGCAGAGCGATGCTCTTTCGATCTCACCCGCGACCTGGCCTACAAGTTCCCCAACTATCCCGTGCCTCCCGAGCATACGCCCCTGAGCTACCTGGAGGAACTCTGCCGCCAGGCGGCCATCAGACGCTACAGACGCATCAACTGGCGGGTGCGCAAAAGGCTCAGCGAAGAGTTCCGCCTCATCAAGAAGCACGACCTCGCCGGATTCTTCCTCATCTACCACGACATCATCCAGATCGCCCGCGACATCCAGATCGAGTTGGGGTTGAGCGACCCCGAGATACCTCTGGAGGAGCGTCCTCCGGGGAGAGGCAGAGGGTCGTCGGTCGCCATGTTGACAGGCTATCTCATCGGCCTCTCCCACATCGACCCGCTGAAGTTCGACCTGTCGCTGGAGCGGTTCCTGCAAGACGACATGGCTTCCGTGCCCGACATCGACCTGGACTTTCCGCGGAACATCCGCGAGGAGCTCATCAAACGGGTGCACCAGCGCTGGGGATGGGACCGGGCTGTCCTCACCGGCATGATAAGCACCTACAGGATGAAGGGCGCCGTCCGCGATCTGGGCAAAGCGCTGGGACTTCCCTTCCAGGACGTCGACCGCCTGGCGCGGCGCGTGGAGTCCGGAAACGCGGGCCAGCTTCAGGCGGAGATGGAGCGTCTGCCCGAGTTCCGAGACCGCACCGACACCCCCGTCTGGCGCGACCTGATCGATCTCGCCGCCCAGCTCAACGGCTTCCCCAAGTACCTGGCCCAGCATCCGGGGGGCATAGTCATCGGCTCGTCGCCCCTGACCGAGATCGTACCCGTGCAGCAGAGCGCGATCGACGACCGCTTCATATGCCACTGGGACAAGGACTCCGTGGGCGACGCCGGATTCGTGAAGATAGACTTCTTGGCCCTTGGCGCCCTGTCCCAGTTGCAGGACGCCCTCCAGCTCATCGAGCAGCGCACGGGGAGCTACATCGATCTTAGCCGTGTGGACTTTGAAGACCCGGCCGTGTACGACATGCTGCATCGCGCCGACACCATCGGCGTGTTCCAGGTGGAGTCGGCCGCCCAGATCCAGACGATCACGCGAATCAAGCCTCGAAATCTGGTCGACATGGCCTACGAGGTCGCCGCCGTGCGCCCTGGCGTGGGCGCCAACGACGGCGTGACCCAGTTCATCCGCCGCCGTCTGGGCGAGCCATGGGATTACGACCACCCCTTGGAGCGTCGAGCTCTGGAGCGCACCCTGGGCGTCATCCTGTTTCAGGACCAGGTCAACCAGGTGGCGATCGAGGTAGCGGGATTCGGCTCGCTGGAGGCCGACCAGCTTCGCCGCGCCTTCCGCCGCCGCAACAACACAACGCTCATCGACCAGTACTGGGTGAAGTTTCGGGACAAATCAGGCGAAAAGGGAGTGTCCGAGGACGTCGCGGCGAAGATATTCGAGAAATTCAACGGCCAGTACATGTTTCCGGAATCCCATGCCTTTGCCTTTGGCGTCACCGCATTCCACATGACATGGCTGAAGCACTACTACCCCCTGGAGTTCTTCGTGGGCCTCTTCAACCAGCAGCCGATGGGCTTCTACAACCTGGAAACCCTGAAAGAGGACGCTCGACGTCACGGCGTGCGGGTGTTCAACCCCGACATCAACGTCAGCGTCGAAAAGTGCACCATCGCCTCTCGACCTCCTGACTCAGACGGCCTCGCGGAGCAGCTCGACGATGGGGTGCTCCTGGGGTTCCTGAACATCAAGGGCTTGGGCAAAGCGGCGGCAGAGGCCATCGTGAATGCCCGGGAGCGCGGCGGACCCTTCGCCGACATGGCCGACGCAATGCTGCGCACCGGCCTTCAGCGCGAGACCGTCGAGCACCTGGTGCTGGCCGGCGCCTTCGACTCACTGGCCTCGGACCGACGCTATGCGCTCTGGGAGGTGGGCCTGCGCTACAGGCCGGTTCCTCTCGGCCAAGGCGTGGCAAGTGACGGGACGCGGGAGGGCTTCAAACCCTCCCCTACGACGACGAGCATGTCCGGAGAAGAGCAGCATGTTCCGATGCAATCGGGATTCGGGACGGATGGGCGGGCCGAATCATCCCAGGGAGAGAGTTTGCGGACAGATGGCTCAGCGGTTCGGCGACAGCCTCCGAAACCCACCCCCGCGACAAATGGCAAGTCGCAAGGCAATGGAAAAGGCAAACCCTACGCCTGGCAAGCGCCTCTCGATCTGCCCGTCGACCAGGACATGGCCGAACTCGAACCCATGACAAGCTGGGAGCGGATGGCAGGCGAGTACCAGACCATGAGGCTGTACCCAGAAGGTCACCTGATGGCCCACGTCCGCCCGAACCTGGCCGCGCACATATTGCCCTCGGACGAGATCCCGCACTTGAAGGAGGGCATGGAGGTGTGGACCGCGGGTCTGGTGGTGCGACGTCAGCGGCCAAGCGGCAAGGCGGTCTTCATCACGCTCGAGGACGAGTTCGGCCACATACCGTTGATCGTGTGGCCGGCGGTCTACGCCGAATATCGCCTGGTCTTGCGGGAGCCGGTGCTGCTGGTGCGGGGCAAGATATCCCGTCGAGAGGGCACGCTGAACCTGGTGGTCGAGCACGCCGAGAACCTGCCGTCGGTCAGACACACGCCAAAAGCGATGAACTTCAGGTAGGCGCCGCCGCACTCTCCCAGGGTGACGTCGTTGTGTCCACCGTTCGCTCAGGTGTCGGGCTGGTACACGACTTTGAAGCGTTCGCAGACTACCGGCATACGCGGGGCCGGCGTCCTGCCTATCCGCGAACACTCCCTCGAGAACGCATCCCAGTGAACTTCCCGCCAATGCCGCAGCGAGCCGTCTCCCTCGCCCTCCACGGCGGCGTAGGCTTCGGTCACGTCTCCATAAGGACAGATATCCACCTGGGCTGTCTCGATGACGCACAGTGGCTGCCCATCCCAACTGGTGACCACACTAAAGTCGCCGGGTTTTGGTATGGGATCGTTGTCCGCCCCGTAAGCCCAAAACAGCGACGTGGTAGCTCGTTTTGTGCCGCTTAGCACTAATTCGGCGAGTGCGTTTGCATCGCGTTCATTGTCACCGAAGAAAAACGCTTCGCTAAACACAGGCGACGTGTGAAGGTCAGCGGCAGCGACGAAGCTGTCCCAGAAGGGTTGAACGACACTCGGGATGTCTGACGCCGTCAACTCGACACCTCCGATCAGATAGCAACGGATTCAGCGAGAAGGGAACGCCACCGCGATCGAGAGTGAGTTGATGCCCATCCCCAATCGACGGGAGCGATTGTGTCGGCGGAAGGCGGCAAGCGCAGAACTGATCGGTTTCCGGAAAGCGGCCGCGCCTAGTGGTCCAGCATCTCCCTGACTTTGCGGGCGAGTTCGACCATGGTAACCGGTTTTTGAAGGAACCCGCCGTCGAGATTGACGTCGCCCTGCCTCGATATCATGGAATCCGGGTACCCGGACATGTAGAGGACTTTGCCGTCAGGACGGGATGTCCTGAACCGTTGGGCCAGTTCCCTGCCACCCATCGCCGGCATCACCACGTCAGTAACCAATAGATCAATGCGGTGTCCGGGGTCGTCTTCCATCACGCCGACGGCTTCGACGCCGTTGGTCGCTTCGAGCACCCTGTAGCCCTGGTTTTGGAGCACCTCGGATGTCAGCTTCCTAACGGCAGGCTCGTCCTCGACCAACAACACGGTCTCGGAGCCGGTTAACGGGCCTTCCGCACGTTCTGAATCGTCCGCCTGCAGAACTTCGGGCGTCTCGGCTAACCGGGGCAAGAAGATCTTGAACGTCGTGCCTTCGTTCAATTCGCTTTCGACTGCAATGTGCCCGCCGTTCTGTTTGACGATTCCGTAGCAGGTGGAAAGGCCCAGTCCTGTGCCCTCGCCGACCCCTTTCGTCGTGAAAAACGGCTCGAATATATGAGCGGCTACGTCTGGCTTCATTCCGAGACCATTGTCGCTTACGGTCACCCTCACATATTTGCCGGGCTCAAGTTCCGGATCTATCCGTGCACTCTCGTCGTCCAGGTCCACGTTTTCCGTACGGATCGTGAGTGTGCCGCCTTCGCCCATAGCGTCGCGGGCGTTAACGACGAGGTTCGTGAGGACCTGCTCCATCTGGCCCAGGTCCACTCTGACCGCTCCCAACTCGGCGGCGGTAAGCGTTATCAGTTCCACATGCTCCCCGATCAAGCGACGCAGCATCCTGTCGAGGTTGACGATAAGGTCGTTCAGGTTGAGCACCTTTGGTTCGGTGACCTGGCGTCGGGAGAAGGCGAGAAGCTGGCGGGTCAGTTGCGCACCACGCTCCGCCGCCTGTTGAATCTCGTCCAGGTGGCTGCTTTCCACCGTCCCTCGCGTTTCCAGTTGCAGGTTGGCCAATTGGGCGAATCCGATCACGGCCGACAACAGGTTGTTGAAGTCGTGAGCAATCCCGCCCGCGAGTTGTCCGACCGCCTCCATTTTCTGCGCCAGGATTAGCTGCTCTTCAAGGTGCTTGCGTTCGGTGACGTTGCGCATCACCAGCATGGTTGCTGGCTTGCCATCGTATTCGACGATGCGGGGCCGTACGTCCATGGACACCCGCAGCCCTTCGGCGGTCATGAGTTCGAGTTCGTATTGGTCAGGCGGCGTGCCTCCGGCCATCCGTATCTCGTAGTATTCCAGGATGCGATCACGATGCTCCGGCGCCACGGCGCTCATGAAGCTGCAGCCCTCAGATCCCTCTCGCTCATGGCCCAGCAGCGTTTCGTACGCCGGGTTGCGGTACACGGCTTCGCCGCCAGACAGGACGACGATGGAGTCGTTGGCGTTCTCCACCAATGTGCGATAGTTCTGTTCGGCCTCGCGAAGAGCGGTCTCAGTCTTCTCACGTTCAGCGTACATGAGAGCAATTGCAATGGCGCCGGCAATCTGGTTTCCGACACGTTCCGCCAGCATCGAGTAGTGACTCGTGTACGACGCCGGTTCGAACGACCGCATCTCCAGCACTGCCACGACGTCATCGCGGTGCACCAACGGAACGGTCAAAAACGATCGATAACCGTCATTGTAGGCTGCCCGCAACGCAGGCAACTCGTTGTCGATTTGCTCGCGGGTAACGCTGTCTACCGTGGCGGGTGAACGTTTCCGGACCACGATTCCGGCCAACGATCCCTGAAGCGGAGTCGATTCGCCCGGTTTGGCGCTGTCGGATTCGCTGGTCCCGGCCACGTAGGACGAGACCGTGATCCCCTGCTGCGTATCGACAATGCTTATCGCGAGTTGGTCGAACGGGATGATCGTGCGGAGCCGCTCAGCAAAGTGATCGTAGACTTCCTCCATATCCAGAGAGGAACTCATCACTTTGCCTATGTTGGCGAGCACCTCTCTGTACATGGCCTCCCGTTGGGCGGAGGCGACATACGTGAAGGCTGCGCCGGCGGCAAGCCCGACGGCGGCATAGAGCGCCCACGTTGACAGCACCGGGCCAGCCGAAGCTTGAGTGATGACGGCGCCATCTGTCATCAGTTGAACGTTCGACTGGAGGACTATGGCGATGCCGGCGCCGGCGAGACCGCTCTTCAATCCGTGGCGGCTGGCGATAAAAACAGGCGCCAGGAACAAACCCTGGTACACCTGCATGGGCTGGAAGACGAGCAGAGCCGAGAACACCGCGACGAAGCCAATTGCCGCCGGCGCGATTTCACGGAGTGAAGGCCATTCAGACGATCGCACATGTAGTCGGAATTTTGGACGATTAGGAGTCATGCATGTGGTCTCAGAGCAGCGATTTCGGTCCAAAGTCTCGCATCATCGTCACGACATTCCTCCACGCGAAGCCCCCTCGAACGGCGATCGCAAGACGGCTGGGTCCGACCTACGTTGATTCTCCGCCAATTGTACATACGGCTGTAATTGACGCTGGACAGTGAAGTCCACAGCGGATTCGTTCCAGTTAACATATACACAAACAACGAACCTTTTGAAACGATCAGAGCGACGAAATCACGGGGTTTGAGAGAGACTCTCCCGCACATGGCCCCGCAGCCGTCCAATCTGACGTTGGAAGACATTGTGAGCCTGCCGGAGAGCTCGTAAACCATGTGGACGTGCGGTCGTCTAGGCGCCGCATGAATGTAGGACGGGTGTTGGGTCGTCTCGAAGACCGGCACGATCTCCGCACAAGACTGGCGCGTCGAAGGTCCCAGGATCGGCCGCTATTAATTAGCGAGCGTCATCTCGCTCGAACTTCTCTGCAGAAAGAGATGCGCAGTGCCCAACTTCAGTGTTACCCTGGAATTGAAACTGAAGATTTTCTCTTGAATCGCTGAATCGTGAATGACGAGCATGAGAGAGCGTCTAGAGGGACAGGGTTGAGGATATTCGGCGTACCCGTGCAGTTCGCAATCGTCGTCGTGGTCAGCGCGGCCGTGGCGATCTTTTTCGCCGCCTGGGCCGCGGATGCGCGTGTCGAAGCTCGCAGCCAGACTTTCGCGTCGACGGGCGCCCGTCAACAGGTTCCCAGCGGATATCCGGGGGTAAATGTCCCCAGTCTGCCAGTCACGCTGTCAAGTTCGCTTGCTGCTGGTCCGTTACAGGAGTCAGAAAAAGAACTGTGGGAGTCCTCGGTATTGTTCCTGTGTCCACTCCATTGACGGGCTTGGCAACTCAAGCATGCCGTTAGACTCGACAACCGGCCCCGCACTGTCCGGCTCCTATCAGACGCGCACGTTTTACTGGCACTACGCCTGGGTGATCGTCAGCATTATCGCCGTGATGCAGATGGTCGGCGCGTCTGTCCGCATGGCTTTCGGCGTGTTCATCGATCCGTTGACCGCCACCTACGGCTGGGGTCAGGGCACCGTCACGTTCGCTTATGCACTGGCCAGCATCGTCACGGCATTGGTTTCTCCGCTGGCAGGAACCTTCGGCGACCGATTGGGCGCCCGCCGCGCGATGATGGTCGGCAGCGTCCTGTTCATCATCGGCATGGGACTTACCGGCACCATAACCAAGCCCTGGCAGCTATACCTGTATTTCGGCGTCTTGCTGGGTGTGGCTCAAGCCATCTTCCTCGTGCCGCTCATCCCAGCCGCGATGATATGGTTCCGGCGTCATCTCGGGCTCGGAATTGGCGTGCTGATGGCTGCCTGGGGAGTAGGACCGGCTCTGGCGGCCCCGATCATGGGCTTGCTGATCGAGCAAACCGGCTGGAAAGGCACTTTTTGGATCACCGGCGCGGCCTCGGGCGTCATCATGGCGATCCTCATCGCGTTCTTCCGCGACCGTCCATCGGACATGGGATTGCTTCCTTACGGCGCGCGCCCGGGAGACCCTTTGCCGACACGGAAGAGCATAGACAAATCCAAAGCCCAACTGTTCGCCCGGTACATTCGAGAAACCAAAGCCTACTGGAACCTGAGTTCGATACATTTTCTGGGATGCGCCGGGCACGCGATCATCATCGTCTACATCATACCGATCGCCGTTCATGCAGGAGTCTCACTGGTCGCTGCCGCGAGCTTGCTCACCGTAATGTCCGCCGTCAGCGTAAGCACGCGACTGTTGGTGCCGATCCTCAGCGAACGCGCCGGCACAAAGACCACCATGACGATCGCCTATATTCTCCAAGGCGTGACGGTCATTCCGCTGTACTGGACCCATGACCTGTGGCAGTTCTACGTGTTCGCCGTCGTTTTCGGAATTGGCTATGGCGGCGAATCTGGCGCGTTCCCGATATTGAACAGAAAGTATTACGGTCAGGCGCCGGTGGGCGTGGCTCACGGTTTTCAGATGCTCGGCGCGGGCTTGGGAATGGCGGTTGGCGGCTGGATCGGCGGAGTCATATTCGACGCGTTGAAGAGCTATGACGTGGCTATTGCGATCTCGATAGCAGCCAGCCTGGCCGGGGCGGTTAGCATCGTGCTGCTCGAGCCGACGCACAAGATGCTGATCCCGGACTGGGAAGCCGACGCCGATGCCGACGCTCAGCAACAACCGAACGCCGCGCCGCGAGCGGCTCCGAGTTCAGAGACCGCCGACTGACAACTTTTCGG
>CEQE01124635.1_pt1 | contig 15310 bp, 10 predicted proteins | sample 356201 | NCBI WGS metagenome assembly CEQE01 (sample SAMEA2619970, study PRJEB7988) | marine metagenome | biome: marine biome (ENVO:00000447); feature: mesopelagic zone (ENVO:00000213) & marine oxygen minimum zone (ENVO:01000065); material: "saline water (ENVO:00002010), including plankton...
GAGCGAGGCAACAAGACCGCTGAGGCCCCCGATCCGATAACCGAATCGTTTATTGGATCGGGGGCCTCAGCGATCATCACGTTCGCTGCGGTTTGGTGGTTGCGCGAGACGGAGACCTCTCAATCTCAACGGCTTCCGAGAAAAGTCCCAGTCGCTCTGGGCCGACTTCCGGACGGCCGTAATCGACGGCCAAGCCAAATCCGAGCTTCTCGCGCCAAGGTCAGTCGTGATGAACGCCGCAGACGAATGTGAACCGCATTGCGTTGAAGGTCCTCTCCAGTCGACTGCCGGACGCCCGCTCGCGATTTCGCATTCCCGTTTGAACCGGTCACCCTTCGCTTGTCGGGCGGTCATGTGAAATCCCGAACGCAATGATGCTAGAATACCGTTCAGATATCCTTGATGTTCCGCATCTGCTACGATCGACTTCCCGACGTTGGCAGACTGTGTCGTCGAGCCCAATGACGGCGAATTTTCCGAATGGCTGATGATTGGGCGGTTGGACAGCAATTCGTGCGCGAGGAGAGACGATTACAATGCCAAAACAGTTTCAATATGACGAAGATGCCCGTAAAGAACTCATGAACGGCATCGACACGCTGGCTCACGCCGTTGGCGTCACCCTCGGTCCGGCAGGACGGAATGTCGTGTTGGACAAGGGATTCGGACCGCCCCAGATTTGCAGCGACGGCGTCACGATAGCGAAAGAGATCGAGCTTAGCGAGCCTTTCCCGAACATGGGCGCGCAGCTCGTGAAGGAAGCGGCCAGCAAGACCAACGACGACGTCGGCGACGGCACCACCACTTCGACGGTCATGGCCCAGGGTCTGCTCCGCGAAGGATTCAAGAACGTGGCCGCCGGCGCCAACCCCATGGCGGTCAAGCGCGGCATCGAGAGGGCCGTCGAAACCGCAAGGGACGAGATCCAAGACATGGCTCGAACCGTGGAAGGCCGAGAGCAGATCGCTCAGGTGGCCATCCTCGCGGCTCATGACCAAGAGATGGGCGATATCGTAGCCGATATCCTCGACAACGTCGGCGGCAAGGGCGTTGTCACCGTCGAAGAGTCCAACACCATGGGCTACGAGGTCGATTACGTCGAAGGCATGCAGATCGACCGAGGTTACCTCTCCCCTTACTTCTCCACCGATCAGGAAAAGATGATCGCCGAGCTGGAAAACCCGTACATTCTGATTACGTCCGAGAAGATCTCGACCGTCGCGGAGCTCGTTCCGATCCTGGAGCGGGTCACCACGGTGTCGAAGAACTTCCTCGTGATCGCCGAGGACATCGACGGCGAGGCCCTGGCCACCCTGGTCGTGAACAAGCTGAAAGGGAATCTGAGTTGCCTGGCGGTCAAGGCCCCAGGTTTCGGCGACCGGCGCAAAGACATGCTGGAAGACATGGCGATTCTGTTTGGCGCCAACGTCATCAGCACAGACTCCGGCCGGACCCTGGATTCAGTCTCGATCGACGACCTCGGACAAGCCCGGCGCGTCATCAGCAACAAGGACGACACCACGTTCGTCGACGGCCGCGGCAATGAAGTTGACATTCATGCCAGAGTCGGTCAGATCCGACAACAGGCCGACGAGACCACGTCCGACTACGACAGAGAGAAGCTCGAAGAGCGGGCCGCGAAGCTGTCCGGCGGCGTGTCCGTGCTCAGGGTTGGCGCGGCAACCGAGATCGAGCTTCGCGAGAAAAAGCAGCGTTTGGAGGACGCCCTCTCGGCGACCCGAGCAGCGATGGACGAAGGCATAGTGCCCGGCGGCGGCGTCGCTCTTTTGCGGGCGACACAACGAGCGGCGGCCAAGATCGACGCTGCGGGCGACGAGCAAACGGGTGTAAACATGCTGTCAATTGCAGCCGCCGTCCCGATCAGGCTCATTGCCGACAACGCGGGCTTGGGCGGTGAGGTGGTGTTCCACCGTGTCTCACAAGGAGAGGACGACTTCGGGTTCGACGCCGATAACGCAGAATACGGCAGCATGTTCGAGATGGGCATCGTCGATCCTGCGAAGGTCACTCGCTCGGCGCTCGAGAACGCGGCCAGCGTGGCGGGCATGGTGCTCACCACTCACTCGCTGATAACCGATGCCGTGCCGGAGGAAGATTCCGACGAATAGTCTGTATCAGGACTTACCGTCGAATCCGATGGCCACAACATTGCGTATTCAATGTCGAGGTGAATCCCAGCGATGACTGAAGAGGCTGCCGCTGCCGAAGAGGTCGCCGTCGAGGAGCTTGAGCGCCCCGTCGACGACACCGTCCCTTCGGACGCGACGATTCAGGTCAGAGGCGTTACCAAGAAGTTCGGCGATCTTGTCGCCGTCGACGACCTGTCGTTCGCGGTGCGTCGAGGGGAGATCGCAGGGTTTCTGGGGCCCAACGGCTCTGGCAAGACGACGACGATGCGAATGCTTACGTCGTTCTACACGCCCGACATAGGCGCCATCGAGATCAATGGCGTAGACACACAACAAGACGATCTCAGCACGCGAGCATCTATCGGGTACCTGCCCGAGAACAATCCGCTCTATGAGGACATGCTCGTTTCGGAGTACCTGTTTTTCGTCGCTGAGTTGCGAGGCCTTTCAGGCAAAGACCGAAAAGAGAACATGGACCGCACGGTGGAGGAAACCGGCATTAGCGAGGTCTTCTACCGGCCCATCCACCAACTGTCCAAGGGATATCATCAGCGGGTCGGCCTGGCCCAGGCGATCCTGCACCGGCCGTCGGTTCTGGTGCTCGACGAACCAACCGAGGGATTGGACCCCAACCAACGACTCACGATCCGCGACCTGATTCGACATCTCGGCGGCGATCGCACCGTACTCCTCAGCACACACGTCATGCAGGAAGTCGAAAACACGTGCGAGCGGGTCCTGGTGATCAGCCGGGGCAAGCTCGTTGCCAACAACGAAGTCCAAGAACTGCTCGCCCATGCCAAAGGGCTTCGGTCCGTCGATCTGGAGGTCGAAGGCGAAAACGTTGAATCGGGCTTAGCTGCCATTGACTCGATCTCAAGCGTCGAGCCGGAAGCGCCTGTCGAGAATCGCAAACGGTACAAGATTTCGATGGCCGACGACGGCGATCCTCGTCCCGACATCTTCGCCCTGGCGGTGAAGCGCAACTGGGTGATCTGGGAGCTTCACGAGGTCCAACCCAGGCTCGAAGACGTCTTCCATGATCTGACGGTTCCGGCGGAAGACGCCGACGAGCGTGTAGAGTAATCTATATGCGCTCTCCGTTGCTGGCATTAGTCAAGAAAGACGTCAAGGGCTACTTCGACCAGCCCGCCGCGTACATCCTCATCGTTCCCTTCGTGGCAGTGCTGTCGTATGTGTACTTCAACTCCGCGCTGCTTCTCGACGAAGCGTCGTTGCGTCCCCTTTTCACCGTCGAGTTCGCGATTGAGCGACCCTCACTACCTTGGCTTTTGGCGATCTTCGTGCCTGCCGCGACGATGCGTCTCCTGGCCGAAGAGAATCGCGACGGCACCTTGGAGCTGCTCTTGACCCACCCCATTCGTGGGTGGATCGTGTTGATGTCCAAGTTTTTGGCTGGGTTCTTGTTCGTCGCATTCGCCATCTTCGCGACTCTCGGGATACCCATTGCCGTGGAGACGGCGGGTGACCTTGACGTCGGCGCCGCCGCCGGGCAATACCTAGGCAGCCTTCTCCTGGCGGCGTCGTTCGTGTCGATCGGTCTGTTCACATCCAGCCTCACCAGAAACCAGATCGTCGCGTTCATCGTGGGACTGTCCGCGACGATGGTTCTGATGATAATGGGCCTGGACATAGTCGCGGTGACCCTTCCGGGACGTCTGGCAACGTTGTTGCAGGATCTGAGCCCGGTCACCCACTTCTCCAGCGTGGCGCGGGGCGTCATCCATCTGCGCGACGTGCTCTACTTCATCGCCCTGGTTTCGACGTTCCTTAGCGCGACTTTCCTGATGGTGCGCGGGCGAACCCTTAGCCATAGGACCGCTCAGTATCGGAACCTGCAGCTTGGGACCGCCGGACTGATCATTGTCAGCTTGATGATCGGGTGGTCCAGCACCGCCATCGGCGGGCGCATCGACCTGACAGAAGACAAGCAGTTCACCATGAGCGACGCCACAGCCGACCTCCTCAGCGATCTGGATGACATCCTCACCGTCGAGTTGTTCCAGTCCAAGGACCCGCCTGTGCAAGTCTCGGCTGTCTTGAGGGACGTCAGAGACTTTTTGGAGGATTTTGCCGACAGCTCCGACGGGCGAGTCAAGCTCGTTCACCGCTTCCCAGACGACGATGAAGACGAGGCGAGAAAGGCGCAAATCGCCGGCGTTCCACCCGTGCAGTTCCAAACTTCAGGACAAGGCGAGTTTCAAGTAACGACCGGCTTCCTCGGACTGGCAATGACCTTCGTGGACCAGCGTGAGATCATTCCGTTTGTCAGCACCGTGGATGGATTCGAGTATATGCTGGCGGCTCGCGCCAACAAGATGTTGCAACAGCAGAAGAAGACCGTCGCGTTCCTGGTTGGCCACGGAGAGCTGTCTCCGCCGTCTGGGTACACCTCGTTCGCGGGCAACCTCTCCGATTCCTACAACATTATCGAGGTCGGCGAGGTCGAAGACGCCCCCGCGGACCTGACCGGCATCGACGTCCTGGTGATCGGTGGGCCGTCCGCTCATATCCCGGATGCCACAGTCGACGAGATACGCCGCTACATCGACGGTGGCGGTAAAGCGATGGCGATGATCAACTCGGTCGCCATCGACCAGGGCAGGTTGTTCGCGCTGCCGAACCTCAACAGTTTCGCGGGTTTCGCCGAGGAGTACGGAGTCAAAGTCGAAGACGATCTGGTGTTCGACTTACAACACAACGAGGATCTGCCTTTCAGCACACAGCTCGGAAGCGTCTACCTGCCCTACCCGTTCTGGATGCAGGTCCCGGTTATCGACAAGAAGGTTTCTGGCGACGTAGAGTCTGTTCTTTTGCCGTGGGCTAGTTCCATAGGAATTTACGAGGCCGCCAGAACCAGGATTGAGGTGGTGCCGCTGCTCGAGACGTCGGCGTTCGCGGCCATTGATTTCGATTACGGAGATGTGAGCCCCAATTCTCCGGTATTCCAGCAGGTGTCAGAGAGCAACCTGGTCCAGAGCCTTATGGGCGTTGCAATCGCGGCCAAAGACGCCAACGACGCTGGATTTCGTTTGGTGGTTGTCGGCAACTCGCTGTGGCTCAGTGATCCTGTGACGCAGAGGGCGCCCCAGAATCTCGCGTTAGGATTGAATCTCGTAGACTGGCTCGCGCAAGAGGATGCTCTAGCCGCGGTCAGGTCCAAGGTCGTCACGGAGCGAGACCTGCTCTTTGAGGGCATCTGGTGGTTTTCTCGCGATGCCCACGAGGCCATTGCCCGTTGGGCGAACGTCGTAGGGGTGCCATTGGTCCTGATCGCGATTGGCCTATTCAGGTCGGCTCGCCGGCGCAAGTTCGGCGTCTCGCTGTACGGTCAAGCCAGATCCTCACTCGGCCGCGGTCGAACATCCGACGGCGGTGGGTCGTCTCAGGATTCCGGGGGTGGCTCGGAATGAAGAGCAGGCAGGTAGGCTACGTTCTAATGGCGCTCATCGTCGTTGGGGTCGCAGGCCTGATATTCAGGGTCGTGGCTCTGGGATCGGATGAGACTATCCTCAGAGGCTTGGTGCAGGTCTCTTCCGAGGCCAGCGACAAGGTGGTGCTCCGAAGCGGAGCTGTCGAGACGGAACTCATACGGCTTGGGGACACCGAGACAGGATACGCCTGGTTGGTCGACGACCAACCTGTTTTCGAACCAAAGCTGAACCAGTTCTGGCTGGCCGTCTCAGACCTGTACGACGCCCAACTCGTGGCAACGAACCCGGCGAACCACTCGCGCATGGGAGTGGCGGACGGCGAGGGCATAGAGGTTTCGTTCTTCCAAGACCGCCGGTCGCTTCAAGAGAAGCTGATAATCGGGGAATGGAAACCCGATGTTCGTCTCTGCTACGTTAGGCGGGCCGGCGCCGACGACGTGTTTGGGATTCCGTGCGCCCAAGACCATACGTTCACTCCGGAGCCCGACGGCTGGAAGAACCCGGTGATTGCAGCCATCCTGCCGGACGAAGTCGAGAGCATCGAATTCACGTACGCTACCGAACAATTCGCAGTTACGACCAACCCTGACGGTGAGTGGGTGATCGTCTTTCCTGAAGGTCAGGCTGAACCCGCCAACCCCATGGCCATCAACAGCGTCTTGGGGTCGCTACAGCTTCTCGTTTCATCGGGTTTCGCCGATGAGCGAGAAACGGAGGATTTGAACTTCGCGGCGCCCGACGCAATGGTTCGCATCATCACCGCTTCGGACGCGACGACCCCCACAACGAGATTGCGTTTCCTGAACCGCGATGACCTAACGCTCTACCTTGCGATACCGAGCCAGGCCACGGTGTTCATCGTGGAGAAGCAACGGGTCCAGGGCTTGCTGCTGACCACCCAGGATTTCCTTTTGGATCTTGGCAACTAGCTGCCTTGGTTCGGTTTCGCCGCCGTCACTGTGATGGGCACGCCGAGTCTGTTACAGGCATACAACCTCAGAAGTCGCGAAGTCCCAAGTTAGGGTCGTCTGCAATGGGCGATCGACGCGTCATGGGTCGATGACAGGTCAGCCTGGGCGTGCGATCTAAGCGAGTGGCCTTCCGAGAAGGCCGATCGTGGACCGTCGGGGATTCTGTCGATGACGTATCGACGGGAACCGGTTACTCGGCGGGTTGTTCGGCTCCGGTCATCTCGATGTCAGGAGCGCCGCGACGTCTGCGCGCGTGGCCCAGAATCGCATGACCGAACCCGATGAAAGCCAGGGTTCCCATAGCAGCCATGGTTCTCATGTCGCCGCCAGTCATCGCGTTGATGACCGCGATGGTGACATACCCTGAGATGACGCTGAACAGCGACGTGTAGGGCATCTTTTGACCACCGAGTGCGACGAGTCCGGCGACTGCAACCCCCACGAACCCGGCCACGCCGAAAACCGCGAGTGTGGCCCCGCCCAGAGTCGCCAGCCCGTCCCCGCCTTTGAGCAACGTGAACACGGAGTTCCAATGCCCGACGACGGCTGCGGCGGCTGGCACAACGATCCAGGCGTCTTCGACTCCGCCGATCCTCTGGGCGAAGATGACGACGATGATGCCTTTGGCGAGATCTCCCAGGAAGACTACCGAGCCCGATTTGCGCCCGACAGACTTCATGACGTTAGACGAGCCTGCCAATCCGGTGCCGGCCCTGAAAATGTTCACGCCCTGTCGACGGCTTACCCGGTCCGCGAGCGGCAGAGCGCCGATCACGTACGCGAAGACAATTGCCAGAAGCAGGCCCGAGATATCAACTGAACTTAGGATCTCGCTCACGGATTGCAAAAACAGACCTCCCAATATCACGCCCTAATTTGATTGTAACGACTACCCTGCTAGACGGCAACACCCCCTTGTGCCTGAGTTCGCCGGTGAGGAGGTCGAGTTTTTACATCATTTCCGGGATCAGGTGAACATACATCCAAATACCAGAAAGTATGTGAAGAGCGTCGGCTGCAATTCTTTCTGCCGTGGAGTGTGGAATTACCCTAATACGTGGCTGGATTGACGACCACCGGCCGTTTGCGATCGACTAGGGCAAAGGTTCGTGCAGAGGTTCTGGGTGATGCTGGTCGAGACCCCATTGAATGCGGTTATCGGCTCATCATCGCCCTGATCGCGTCCATGTCCAGGTTCGTGCGCACCAACGCCGCCAACTTGTCGAATTCGCCTTCCTGCGAAAAGGATTCGTCCTCAAATCGCCAGGACCGACCGACGCGTTGGGCGAGGTTGGTCAAAATCAGTCGCCTTATCCGAGTGCTGGCGAACATGCCATGAGTGTACGAACCGAGAATCCAGCCGTCCTCGCTGGAGTAGCCGACAACCTCGTCCGCGGGCGCCCCGGACCTGGTTTTGACCGAGATCGAGGGGACTGCGCCCCGAACGCCCGTGCCTGTGAGCGGATGCGTTTCGCCCATATGGATCTCGTAGGCGTCGAAGCGAATTCCGTCAGCGCCTTCCAACAACCCCCGGCCATGGGTCACCTCGGCAACGACGCGGTTCGTCTGCTTCTCTTCGCCGAAACTCGTCTCGATGGCCAACTGCTCGAGACCCTGAACGACGCCGAGGTTTGACTCCAGCGACATCGGGTCCGCGATCGTTGCGCCGAGCATTTGCAATCCCCCACAGACGCCTATCAGAGCGGTTCCCGATGCCGCCAACTTAGTTATCGCCTCAGCTATCCCTGTTTCGCGTATATACGCCAGGTCGTTCGCAGTGGTCTTCGTTCCGGGAACGATGATCAGGTCGGGCTCTCCAATCTGGCCGGCTTCTCGCGCGTATTTCAGTTGAACCGAGTCTTCCCGAGCCAACGGATCGAAGTCGTCGAAATTGGCGATGTGCGGCAGCACCACAACGACGATCTTGAGAGACTCCGCGTCCTGTCGCGCGCTCGGACTGGAGGTGGCTTGTGCCGCGATCGCAGCGTCTTCCTCAGGGACGTAGATGTCGTGGAAGTACGGCAGCACGCCAACCAGCGGCACCGCGGTCAGGCCCTCGATCTGCCTGAGCCCGGGCTCCAGGAGGGCGATGTCTCCCCTGAACTTGTTGATGACGAATCCCTGGACCAGCGCTCGTTCTCGGTTGTCCAACAGCGCCACGGTCCCGTACAGCGACGCGAACACCCCGCCTTTGTCGATGTCGCCGATCAGCAACACGGGCGACCGCGCGTGCAGAGCCACCTCCATGTTGACGATGTCTCCCTGCCTCAGGTTGACCTCCGCCGGACTTCCCGCCCCTTCCACGACCACGACGTCGTACTCGGCGCGAAGTCGGTCCAGCGCCCCTGTCACGACGCCCCACAACCGGGCTTTGCGCGTCGGGTATTCTTTCGAGTCCAGCGTCCCGTCAGGGCGTCCCATCACGACGAGCTGCGCTCGGTAGTCGGCCTCGGGCTTCAGCAGAATCGGGTTCATGTCCACTGTCGGCGCCACACCGGCCGCTTCGGCCTGCACGAGCTGCGCTCTGCCGATCTCGAGGCCGTCTGGGGTGACGCCGGCGTTCAGCGACATGTTCTGCGCCTTGAACGGAGCCACGCGCAATCCGTCCTGGGCGAAGATGCGACACAACGCTGAAACCAACACGCTCTTGCCGACCGACGAGCCGGTGCCCTGCACCATGATGATCTTTGCCGTCATGCGTCGCCTTTCGCCGATCCGACACCGCCCGACCGTGCGCTCACAACGACCGGCATTCCCGTGTCGGGATGCGACATCACGCGCACCTTCGTGCCGTAAACCGCCTCGATGTTCTGTTCGGTGAGAACTTTCGCCGGAGGTCCTTCGGCGAAGTTGCGTCCCTTGTGGATGATCACGATTCGGTCGCAGAACTGTGCGGCCAAGGTGAGGTCGTGCATCGCAACGACGACGGCCCCTTTCGCCTCGCGCTTGAGATCGGCCAATAGCTCCATCACCGCGGGTTGGTGCGCGATGTCCAGGTTTGACGTCGGCTCGTCCAGCAGCATCACCGGCACCTGTTGAGCCAGGGCCAAGGCGATGAGCACTCGCTGCTTCTCGCCCCCGGACAGGTTCTCGAATCTGCGCTGCGCGAGATCGTCCGTTCCGGTGAGCGCCATGGAGTGCATTGCTATCTCGGCGTCCCGACGCCCCTCCCATTGCAGCAAGCCCAGGTGGGGATTGCGACCGAGAAGAACCAGATCGAAAGCCGTCAAACCCATAGGCGTCCGAGGATCCTGGGGCACGACCGATACGAGCCTGGCTCTCTCGGACGTGGGCATGCGACGGGTCTCTTCCCCAAGGATCATTACGCTGCCGCCCAGAGGCCGGAGCACGCCGCTCAGGAGTCTCAGGAGTGTGGTCTTTCCCGTGCCGTTGGGACCCACCAACCCCACGAGTTCGCCTTTCGCCGCCCGGAAGTTGAACCCGTCCAAAACAGGCCGGTTGTTGTAGGCGAAACGAAGATCGCGCACTTCCAAAGCTTGAGGGGCGCCGTAGTCGTGGTTCGGATTGGTTTTTGCGTTCAAGTTAGCTGTCTCGTACTCACAAACCGACCGCTTTTCGGCTTCGCAGCAGATACAGGAAAAACGGGGCGCCGCAGAACGCCGTCACGACTCCCACGGGAAGCTCGGCTGGACTGACGATGGTTCTGGCGACAAGGTCGGCGAGTATGAGGAACCCGGCCCCTACAAGAGCGGACATCGGCAACAGGAATCGGTAATCGCCGCCCCACGCCAGCCGCACGACATGCGGGGCGACCAGCCCGACGAACCCGATGAGCCCGCTGAACGACACCGCGGCCGCCGTTGCGAGCGTCGCTGACCCCACTAGGAGCAGCTTGGTCCGCTCGACGTTCACGCCCAGTTGCGCCGCGTGGTCCTCATCCAACTGCAAAACGTTGAGTATCCTGCCGTAGCCCGCCAACACGGCCGCGGCGGGCACGAGATACACCAGGACGATTGCGCTGTGACTCCACCTGGCCGAGATGAATCCGCCCAGCAGCCAGCTCAGGAGCGGCCGCAGGTCCGGGTCGCTGCGCACCATCAGCAGGCTGGTCGCGGCGCCGGCCAACGACGCGATGGCAACGCCCGCCAGGATCAACGTCGTAAGCGGCGTTCCGGTCGACCGGCGGGCGATCATGTACGCCAGTGAAACGGCGCCAAGCCCTCCGGCGAACGCTGCGACCGGCAACAGGTTCAACGCGCCCACGAACAGCGGCACGCCAGTGATCAAGACGATCGTGGCCCCTAGCCCCGCTCCCGAGGCCACGCCGATCAGATACGGATCGGCCAGCGGGTTCTTGAACAGTCCCTGATACGCTGCGCCGGAGGTCGCCAACGCCGCGCCTACGATTCCGGCCAGCGCCACCCTGGGCAATCGAAGTTGCAGCAGAATCGTTTCGGAGGTCCCGGGCCAATCCGCCGTCGGGTCGAATACCGGAAGCTTCGAGGCAAGGATCTTGGCGACCGTCAGGGGCGGAATGCCTACCGACCCCTGACTGACCGCCAAGATCGCCAGCATCCCCACGACGCCGACCGCGACGACGAGACGCCACCAGGGGTAGCGCAGCCCGACCGATGCCGGGATGGGCCTGTCCCCACTCTCGGATGCTCGCGCTCTCAGTTCTCGTGCCGATTGACTCAAGTCAGTCTTCCGGAATCCCTTGCAGATTCGGTCATTCCGTTACCTGAACAGGCCGGGATAGACCCACGCCGCCAGGTCTTCGATACCTTTGACGAACCGGGGACTTGCGATGCTCAAGGCGTCTGACGTCGGGACGTAGATCGCGCCGTTCTGAACGGCCAGAACGCCCGCGAATGCCGGGTTCGTGCTGATGTTGTCCCCGTATGAAGCGATGATGACCGCCGGGTCACTCTCGACGATGACTTCGGGACTCAATTGAGCGTAGCCCGTAATCTCAGCGGCGATGTTCTCCAGTCTGAGCAGATCGAACACCTGCTGGATCAGCGTGCCCTGCCCCGGAGTCCAAAGGTCGCCCTCGTCCTGGAACACCGTGGGACCAGCTCCGAAGCGGTTCATCGTTCTGACGACCGCGTCGACCCGCTCCTCGAAATCGTTCGCCACGATGTCGGCGGCTTCAGGATTGCCGACGATGTTGCCCCAGAGTCGGGTCCGATCCGCCACCTGCGTGAACTCGTCGGTGAGCGTCGCCAAGTAAAACACTTTCAACCCCGCGCGCTCCAGGTCTTCCTTGAACGTGTCGAAGAATATGAACACCAAGTCGGGTTCGAGGGCGACGGTCGTTTCGATGTCCATGTTGAAAGCGCCGCCCAACCTGGGCACGTCGGCCGCTTCCGGCGGGTAGAACACGAAGTCGTGCGTCCCGACGACCCTGTGGCCCTCGCCGATGGCGAACAGAATCTCGACCACGGCCGAGTCAAAAGCGACGATTCGCTCCGGCTCCTCTTCAAAAACGAGCTCATCGCCGTTCGAGTCCGTGACGACAACCGGGTATTTGACTGGGACCGCCACAGGCTCGGGCGCCGGTGTCGGCGCGAGTATCTCGATGACACGGGCGACAGGCTGCCGTGTGGGCATGGGCGTCGATGCCGGCACGGCGGTGGCCGCCGGGACCGCGAGCGCGGGAGGCAGCGGCTGCGCTGGCGCCGACGCCTGCTGAGGGGGCCCAGCCGGCAGACCGACCGCTGGCGCTGGTTCGACCAGGATTGCCGCGGGTTGTTGAGCTGCAGGCACCGCAGGTTCGGGGCTGCACGCGCTCAAGACCCATGCGAGCAGGGCAAAAGTCGCAATTCCGATACGTAGCTTCACTGCAAATTCCTCCTCATTCCTCGAATGAGGTCCGGAGCGGGCAACGTCCGCCAGCCTGCCGCTGATCGACGGCAAAAAAAAACCGCTTCCGTTGAGAAAGCGGGTGTTGGTGGAGCGGCGCCCAATTCCCGTACCTTTCCTCGAAGGCCAGAACATGGACGGGAGCTGTGGACCGGGCTCGCCCTGAATATCTCAGGACCTACCGTTGCGGGACAGCGCCGGACTTTGACCGGCTTCCTCATTCGAGCCTTCCGTGAAGGCACTCCCACCACGTGTATGTGTTTTTTAATCCGCCCGGCAATTCCGGGCGACTCGGGTATGTTCACATTATTAGCGCGTCGCTGTCAAGAATCGGATGGGCTCCCTGCCGCGTAGGGAATCGACGAGCACGGTGCACTTCGTCGGGACGGGATCGGCCGGTATGACGATTTGAGGAAGTCAGGCTCTTCGATTTGATCGAGATACAGCCGAATCGGTTCAATCATCCTCGATGTTGGGGAATGTTCAGGCAAGGGTCCGTTCGTGAATCTCGATTCGGCGACGACGGGATTCCGGTTGGCGGAAAACAGGGCCAAATTCACCTTGAATTGCCCAAAATCAGGGGTGGCGGAATTGAGTTTGTGCTGTACAAATGTTAGAATGTTTGTGTTGATGAAAATCCGAACAAGTACAGGAAATCTCCCAAACTCCCGAAGAGTAGCCGGAGTGACCCAACCTTGGCTCCAGCCAGGCGTCGGATTCGGACCCCACAAACGCACTGGTGAGTCGTATTGCGCGCCGCCGATTGAGGTCGGACCCACGCCTAACTCGTGCCTGTTTGCTGCGGCGCCTTTCCGGTCCCGATCCAGAATGGCACAACTGCGCGGATCATAACTTCGTCAGGAGTATTGTATGGCCACGTCGAAAGCAGAGCAACCGGGGACCCAGTACACAGCCACCGATATCCAGGTCCTCGAAGGCATGGAGGCCGTGCGTCGTCGCCCCGGCATGTATATCGGGAGCACGGACCAGCGCGGGCTTCATCACCTGATCTACGAGCTTGTTGACAACAGCGTCGATGAGTTCATGGCCGGTCAGGGCACGTCAGTTCAGATCACAATCGCCGCGGACGGGGTTGTAACCGTCAAGGATGACGGTCGCGGCATACCTGTAGACAAACACCCTACAACCGGATTCTCCGGCGTCGAGACCGTGATGACCACGCTGCATGCGGGAGGCAAGTTCGGCGGCAAAGCATACACGGTGTCCGGCGGCCTCCACGGCGTTGGGGCCTCAGTTGTGAACGCCTTGGCCTCTCACCTGCTAGTCGAGGTCTCGAGGGGCAGCCGGGTTTACTACCAGGAGTTCTCCCGCGGCAAGCGGCTGACGGAGCTTAAGTACAGGCAGGCGCCGGCAGAAGCCAACGGCGATACGGGAACCTCTACAACATTCATGTTCGACACCGATATCTTCGAAGACGCCACTTTCGACTTCAACGTCTTGGCCCAGCGTTTCAAGGAGATGGCATACCTCAACAAAGGCCTCGAGATTCGATTCAAGAGTGACTATCACGACACACTCTGGCCCAACAACGAGGTGACCTACTATTTCGACGGCGGCATCGCCAGCTTCGTCAAGAATCTCAATCAGGCGCGAGAGGTCGTTCACGAAGAACCGATCTACGTGGAGAAGCAGCTCGATGGGACTATCGTCGAGGCCGCCCTTCAGTACAACGACAGCTTCACCGAGTTCGTCTACTCCTTCGCCAACTGCATCAACACCGTCGACGGCGGCTCGCACGTCACCGGATTCCGGTCGGCCATGACCAGGGTCCTCAACGACTTCGGGCGAAAGCAAAAGCTGATCAAAGACAACGAACCCAACCTTGCGGGTGAAGAGACGCGCGAAGGACTGACGGCTGTGATCAGCGTCAAATTGACCGACCCGCAGTTCGAAGGCCAGACCAAAGGCAAACTCGGAAACCCAGAGGTGCGGACACAGGTGGAGGCGGTGCTGGCCGAGGCCGTTCAACACTACCTCGAAGACAATCCCGTGGACGCCAAGCGCATCCTGGACAAGTGCCTGACCGCGCAACGAGCCCGCGAGGCCGCCCGCAAGGCGCGCGACCTCATCATCCGCAAGAACGCCATGGACGGCGGCGGATTGCCCGGCAAATTGGCAGACTGTTCGGAGAAGAACCCTGAGTTCTGCGAGCTCTACCTCGTAGAGGGCGACTCCGCTGGAGGCACTGCCAAGATGGGCCGAGACCGTCGCACGCAGGCCATCCTGCCGCTCTGGGGCAAGATCCTCAACGTGGAGAAGGCCCGGGCTGACAAGATGCTCAGCCACGACGCCATCAGGGCCATGGTCACCGCCGTCGGGGCCGGTCTCGACGACGACATGGACCTCACGAAACTGCGCTACCATCGCGTCATCATCATGACCGACGCCGACGTCGACGGCTCACACATCCGCACCCTGATGCTGACGTTCTTCTACCGGCACATGCAGGAACTCGTCGATCACGGCCACCTCTACATCGCGCAGCCGCCGCTCTACAAGATCACCGCCGGCAAGCAGATCCATTACGCCTACAGCGAGGGCGAACGCGAAGGGATCATGGTCCAGCTCGAAAAGAAGCGGAACGTGGGCATGCAGCGCTACAAGGGCCTCGGAGAGATGACCGCCGACCAGCTCTGGGAGACCACAATGAACCCAGAGGCGCGGACTCTGCTCCAAGTCTCAGTCGAAGACGCCGCGGTCGCCGACGACGTCTTCCGAACGCTGATGGGCGACGTGGTGGAGCCTCGCAAGAACTTCATCCAGACCCACGCCCTCGAGGTCAAGAACCTCGACGTCTAGGATTGCGCGCGAGACCAACCCAACACCGTGACGGGCCTGACATTATGTCAGGCCCGTTTTCTGTTCACGAACGATTGGTGTCGTACGA
>CEQE01147620.1_pt1 | contig 15309 bp, 16 predicted proteins | sample 356201 | NCBI WGS metagenome assembly CEQE01 (sample SAMEA2619970, study PRJEB7988) | marine metagenome | biome: marine biome (ENVO:00000447); feature: mesopelagic zone (ENVO:00000213) & marine oxygen minimum zone (ENVO:01000065); material: "saline water (ENVO:00002010), including plankton...
ATTTGTTCTGCAATTCTGTTATAAAATTCTTTTACCAAACCTTCTGTGATTCTATGGAATCTTTGACTTGATTGACCACCAGCCCTAACTTTTGAAGGAATTCCTGAAGTCATTTTCTGCAAAATTTCAATTCTTTTTCCTTCCAATAAACCAATGGTTGCTTCTTTTCTATCCATAACTAATAATGCAAATACTTTTTTTACTTCAAGCATTTCTTTCAAAGGTTCAAGGACAAATTGCTTATCACACCTGTATAATCTAATTTTTAAGGGCATATAAGGTTCAATATCCCATAATTGCAAATCGCTTTGCCCCTCTGCTTTAGAAATATTGCCTGCAAAAATTGCCAATCCATTTTTAGGAGTTTTCTTTAAGGTCTTCAAATGCCTTACAATCTTATCAAGTGCTTCAGAAACATTTTTTCTTGTTGAGGTTGATTTAATATTTTTTGCAGTTCCTTTTTCAGCTTCAAGTTGTCTTTGCACAGAATTAACATCATAACCTGCAGGAATATACACTGTAATTAATTCTGTTTGTCTTCCCTTATAATTCTCAATAACTTCTAAAACTTCTTCTAATTCATTTTTATCTAATTCCATATTTTTGTAAAAAAACCATTTTATATAAATTCTACTTTAAACTTCCCTTCTTTAATTTCTTTAATATTCATAACATCTTTTAGATCTTCAATAACATCTTTTAATTTTTGTTTATCTTTTTTCTCCAAAGTCAAAATAATTTCTGAATTCATTGGCTTTTGAGCTTTTGTTTTTTCTTGTCTAACTTTTGAAATTAAATTAATTAATCTTTGCCATTCAAAATGTTTTTCTTCATCCAAATCAGATTTTTTAAATTTAGGCCATTCGGAAATATGAATTGATTTATTTTTCTCTGTTTTTTTAAAATATTCTTGATAAATTTCTTCAGTAATAAAAGGCATTATTGGAGAAATCATTTTTATAATTTCAAAAAGAGATTTATACAAAGTATATTGTGCTGATAATTTTTTATTACCTTCTCCTTGGTAAATCCTTTTCTTAATTATCTCAAGATAATTATCTGCAAAATCTTTCCAAAATAAATTTTCAATTAATTGCTTAGCTTTAGAATATTCATATCTTTCAAAATATTGAGAAGAAATATAAATAACTTCAGAAAGTTTAGCTAAAAAAACAGTATCTACATATTCCAATTTCTTCGGCTTCTTTCCATCAAACCCATTTAAATTCATAAAAACAAATTTAGAAGCATTAGTCAATTTCGTTACTAGTTTTTTTCCTGCTACAAGTTCTTTTTCAGGAAATGCAAGATTTTCACCTAATCTAGAAGAAGCTGACAAATATCTTAAAACATCCGCACCCCATTTTTCAACAATTTCTTGAGGAGAAACACCATTTCCTCTAGATTTAGACATTTTTTTACCATCACTACCAAGCATCCAGCCATTAATGAACAATTCTTTCCATGGCAAAATACCATAATGTAATTTAGATTTAACAATAGTATTAAAATCCCAAAAAGTAATTATATCTTGTCCATTTCTTCTTATATTCATTGGTTTTTTGTAAATTTTATTATAAACATCAGTTCCTTTCAAAAGATCCCAAGTAATTGTTGGTGTAAGTGCAGAAGTTGCCCAAGTATTCATAATATCTTTTTCAGGAATAAATTCTTTTGAGCTACATTTCAAACATTTTTTAATAGGAGGTTTATCTTCAATAGGATCAACAGGCAAATCTTTCTCATTTGCAAGAACAACCTCATCACATTTTTTACAATACCAAACAGGAAATGGAATTCCAAAAGGGATTTGTCTTGAAATACACCAATCCCATTTTAATCCTTTAACCCAATTATCATATCTATTCTTCATATAATCAGGGTACCATTTTATCTGCTTGCCCCATTTCAACAAATCTTTCTTAAGATCAAGATATTTGACAAACCATTGCTTACTTTTAATAAACTCAATTTCATTTAGGCATCTTTCATGAACATTCACTGCATGAATAATTTTCCTTTGTCCAACCAATAAACTTTTCTTCTTCAAATCTTCAATAATATTTTTTCTTGCTTCTTTAATTTTCATTCCTTTGTATTTACCAGCAAGCTCATTCATCTTGCCATCTTTTGTTATAACTTCTTTAATTCCTAGTTTATGTTCTTTTTTCCATTCTACATCTGTTTGATCTCCAAAAGTACAACACATAACAACACCAGTGCCTTTCTCCAAATCAGCTTTTTCATCTCCTAAAATAGGAACTTCAAAATCAAACAAAGGAACTTTTGCCTTCTTACCAATTAAATGTTTATGTTTCTTATCTTTAGGATTAATAAATACAGAAACACATGCAGGCAATAATTCAGGTCTTGTTGTGGCAATAATCAAATTTTTCCCATCAACCTTAAATGAAATATCATTAAATGTGGTTTCAATTTCTTTATCTTCTAATTCAACTTGCGCAATTGTGGTTTGACATGTTGTGCACCAAAGAGAAGGAGCATCAATCCTATATTCTCTCCCCATTTTGTATAAATCAATAAATGATTTTTGTGAAATTCGTCTTGAACGCTTATCAATAGTGGAATAAAATAAATTCCAATCAGCAGAAATTCCGAGTTTTTTTGCATCTTCAAGAAATGAAGGAATAAATTCTTCTTTAATAGTTTTAAGAGCTAATTCAATAAAATCCTCTCTTTTCATTTTTTTAGAATCAACATTTTTTTCTTTTTCAATTAATTTTAATGTTGGTAAACCATTATTGTCAGTTCCAAAAGGATTCAAAACTTCAAAACCCTTCATCCTCTTATATCTTACAAAAAAATCCTGTTGTGAATCACCAAAAGCATGACCCATATGAAGTCTTCCAGAAATAGTAGGTGGTGGAGTATCTATAGAATAAATTTCCTTTTTACTCTTACTATCAAACTTGTAAATTTTTTCCTTTTCCCAAAATTTCCTTATTTTTTCTTCAGTTTTTTTAAAATCAAAATGTTGTTTTGCCATTACTTAAAAATATTAAAGAAACTTTTAAACTTTTCTTGTTTCATAAGAAATCTTTAAATACTTACAACTTATTTAAAAATATGGCAAATGAACAAATGAATACTCCTAGTGGATTTGGCGGTTTAATGCGTTTTAATGAAGAATATGAAAGTGTGTTTAATTTAAAACCAACACATGTAATTATCTTTGTAATTATGATAGTGGCTTTTAGAATTGGTTTAGAGGTGATTTATTAAAATGTTTAATATGGATCCTAAAAAGATGCAAGCAATGATGAAACAAATGGGAATGAATCAAGAAGAAATTGATGCTTCTAGAGTTATTATAGAAAAAAATGATGATTCAAAATTAATTATTAAAAATCCTTCTGTAATAAAAATAAAGATGCAAGGACAAGAAAGTTTTCAAATTTCTGGAGAAATACAAGAAGAATCAAATTCTATTTCTGAAGAAGACATAAAAACAGTTATGGAGAAAACAGGAACAGATGAAGGAGAAGCAAAAAAAACCTTAGAAGAAACAGGTGATTTGGCTCAAGCAATTCTTGAACTTAGTGAGTAAAATTTAAGAAAAGTATAAAAAGTTCGAAATCTTGGTTTAGCACACTTCTAATTAAAATTAGATCAAAATTTTCAGGCATTTAATTACTTAGGGGAATTTTAATAAAATGGAAGATATAATTCAAGAAAAAATAAGTGCTGACCATCTTCTTTATGTCAGTTTGAAATACACAAAAACTTGTGACATTATAATAAATCTTATTCTGAGATGGAGAAAAATGATTGAAACAAGTATAGATGCAATATTAGAAAAATCTAAAAAGAAAAAGAAAATTTCATCAGTTCCTTTAAATCCTACAAAAAAAATAGAAGAAATGAAAAAACTTTTTAAAAAAGACAAAAATTTTCAAAATACTTTAGGAATGTATGAAATGTTCAGAAAAATTGAAGATCTTAGAAAAGAAAAATCAGGGGAATTTAGAAAAAATGTTAATTTAAAAGTTTTTTATCGAGGAGAAGAGATAAATATAAATCTTGAAAAGCTTAAAGAATATGCGGAAGAGTTAGAAAAGTTTATAAGTACAACAAAACAATTTCTTCTAAAGAAGTAAAAATTCTATATTGAATTTTAATTTAATTAATAAAAATTAGTTATTTACATGTTAAATGAAGAAAATAATTGTTATAACGTCTGGAAAAGGTGGTGTTGGAAAAACAACCACTGCAATAAACTTAGGAGCAGCAATAAATTATTTTAATAAAGAATCTTTGATAGTTGATGGGAATTTATCAACACCTAACTTAGGGGTTCATCTTGGTTCTCCAGAAGTTCCTGTAAATTTAAACCATGTACTATTAAACAAGGCTGATTTGGATGAAGCTATTTATGAACATGAATCCGGAATAAAAATTATTCCTTCTTCTTTATCAGTTACAGAATTAAAAAAAATAAAGCCTGAGAAAATAAAAGATTTTAAAAAAGATTTTAAAAATATTTCTGATTATATCATAGTAGATAGTGCTGCAGGACTTGGTAATGAAGCGATTTCGACAATTGAATTAGCTGATGAATTGATAATAGTTACAAATCCTGAAATTCCAGCAATTACTGATGCTTTGAAAACAATAAAAATTGCAGAGAAAATGAAAAAACCAGTTCTTGGAGTTATTATAACAAAAGTTAGAAAAGATGATTTAGAAATGCAATCTGAAACAGTAAAAGAAATGTTGGAAGTTCCAATTCTTGGAATGGTTCCTCATGATTTAGATATTAAAAAAGCCTTGAATTTAAGAAATGCTGTTGTTAATACACATCCAAAAAGCAAATCAGCAAGAGCTTACAAAGAAATTGCGGCAAAAATTCTTGATGTAGAATATAATTCAGATAAAGACAAAGAAAGATTACTTGAAAGAATTTTTAACAAATTAAGAATGAAAAACAGAAATAATTAACTAACCTTACTTCCCACTTCTATATCTTTTTCAGGAGAAATTAAAATAACTTTGTCATCTGTACAAGCAGCCAACATCATTCCTTGACTTTCTATTCCCTTAAGTTTTCTTGATTGCAAGTTTGCAAAAACAATTACTTTTTTTCCTTTTAATTCTTCTTTAGAATAATTTTCTTTTATTCCTGCACAAATGGTTCTTTTTCCAGTTTCTCCTAAATCAATTGTAAATTTGTATAGTTTATCTGCATTTTCAATATCTTCAACTTCAATAATTTTTCCAACTCTTAAATCAAGTTTTGCCCAATCATCAAAATTTACAATTCCTTCTGTCATTTTATACCTTAGTTATTTTATCCCACCACTTCTTAGAACTCATTTTATAAGGTTTCAATAATTCTTTAAGTTTTGTACTAAGTTTTGATGTTGAATAACCTCCTTTTTCTTTCCAAGAGATAGTTTCTGACCATCCAAGATTTTTGCAAATCTTAAAGGCTTCTTCATAAGTTAAAGCATAGGTAATAGTTTTATCTTCTTCTTCAATATACCAAACATAAACCATTAACAAATCTTTAAACTTAGAATATTTTTTCCATATTCCAAAAGATTCTTTTGTTGAAGCTTTCATTTGTATAGGTTTTGCAATAAAAGAATCTGTTTTATCTGAAAAATCTGTATAGGCAATTAAATCTATTCCCCTATCCCTTTCTGGAAGAGAAACTTCTAAACCATTCCTTAAAATTTCACTAATTAATCTATTTCTTCCTAAAATCTCTATTATTTGTGTGTCCATTCTAAATTTTCTTAAATAAAATTTCTCCTTTTTTAATTTTTTTTGCATTAAATTGTTTTGTAATTTTTTCACTTGTTTCTGGAATAAAAGCCCATAACAATTCTGCAATTTTTAATATAGATTCTTTCAGTTCATAAAGTTGTTTTTTGTTTTTAGTTTCCCATAGTTTTTTGTTTTGAACATATTCATTACAAATATCAATAAATAAAAAAATTTCATTCAATATTTTGTCAAATTTATAATTTTCAAATAATTTTTCAATTTTTTTTAGATTTAATTTTCCAATTAATTTATTCTGGGTTTTTTCAATTCCATATTTTTCAGCAAGAGTAGAAACTCTTGAAACTAAATTTCCTAATTTATCTGCCAATTCATTATTATGTCTATCAATTAATACTTTTTCTGAAAAATCTCCGTCATCTCCAAAAGGTGTTGATCTAAATAAAAAATATCTTGCAGAATCAACCCCTGCAATAGAAATTAGTTCATCAACATTAATTATTTTCCCTCTAGATTTTGAAATCTTTTCCTTATCAAAAGTCCACCATCCATGAGCAAAAACTTTTTTAGGCACTTTTATTCCTGCAGACATTAACATTGCAGGCCAAATAACAGAATGAAACCATAAAATATCTTTTCCAACTAAATGCACATCTACCGGCCAGAATTTTTCTTTTCCTTTTTTTCTTGTAGCTGTATAATAATTTGACAAAGCATCATACCATACATATACAACATGAGATTTATCAAAAGGTATTTTTATTCCCCATCCATAATCTTTACGAGAAATACTCAAATCCCTTAATCCTTCTTTAACACGGTTAACTATTTCTCGTCTTCTACTTTCTGGAGAAATAAATCCTGGATTTTTTTCATAAAGTTCAAGAAGTTTCTTCTGATATTTAGACAACTTAAAAAAATAACTATCTTCCTTCATTAATTCTGCTTTTGTTTTGTGAATATGACAACAACCATTTTCTAAATCTTTCTCAGTATAATAGGCTTCACACCCTACACAATAATATCCTTCATAAACTCCTTTGTAAATATCTCCTTTTTTATGTGTTTTATTTAAAATATTAGATACTTCCTTAATATGGTCTTTATCAGTTGTTCTGAAAAACCTATCATAATTCACATTCAACTTTTTCCAAGCATCTTTAAAATCTTCTGCTAATTCATCTACAAATTCTTTTGTATTTTTTCCTTTTTTTTCTGCTGCAAGAAAAACTTTTTTTGCATTTTCATCTGTTCCAGTCAAGAAAAAAACTTCTTCGCCTTTTAGTTTATGCCATCTTGCAATAATGTCTGCAGCTATTGTTGTATATGCATGTCCAATATGAGGAATATCATTTGGGTAATATATTGGAGTTGTAACATAAAATTTTTTTGCCATAAAATACTTAGAAAAAATAAATATAAAAACTTAACTTTATTAGAAAATTAAAGATGGTGAAGAAAAAGGATTCTAAAAGAGTTCAAGAGTTAAAAGATAACTCAAGAAAAAGAAGCATTCAAGAAGGGATTTTTGCAGCTGGAAAAAATTCTTTTGGGGATAATTATATCTCGCCATTTGCAGTAGCCATCAATACAAGCAGTTCTTTGGTTGCTTTACTAACTTCAATCACAGGACTTTTAGGACCCTTAAGTCAAATTTTCAGTTCAAGACTTATTGAAAAATATTCAAGGAAAAAAATAATTCTTAAATCAATTTTCTTAGAATCATTGATGTGGATTCCTTTAATAATAATAGCAATTTTATTTTACAAAGGAATTTTTCTAAATATCCTTCCATTCATTCTTTTAGTTTCATTTTCAATATACATAATTCTATGGAATGTGACAAACCCTCCTTGGTTTTCATGGATGGGGGATATAATTGATGAAAAACATCGGGGAAGATGGTTTGCAAAAAGAAAACTAATAGTGGGTTTTGTAATTCTTATTTTAACAATATCTTCTGCATTTTTCTTAGATTATTTTGAAAAAAATAACTGGTTAATGTTTGGTTTCATGATTTTATTTTTTCTAGCACTTATTTCTAGATTAATATGTTTCAGAATTTTTAAAAAAACTTATGAACCAAAAATAAAACTTGAAAAAGGAGATTATTTTTCTTTTTGGGACTTTTTAATAAACGCCAGAAAAAATAATTTTGGAAGATTCTCAATATTCAAAGCTCTTCTAAATTCTTCAATATACATATATGCTTCATTAATAACAATTTATTTACTTAGATATCTTGAGTTTAGTTATCTAATTTATATGATAATTCTTTTGTCACAAATTTTATTTTCATTAATTGTTTTAAAATTATGGGGGAAATTTGCAGATAGATATGGTAATTATAGAGTTTTATACATTACAACCATTTTAATCCCGATAGTCCCTATTTTATGGATTTTATTTGAATCACCAATTTACTTAATCTTTGTTCCAGCACTTATTAGTGGAGTTTCTTGGGTGGGTTTTAATCTTGCTACAAATAATTTTATTTATGACAATGTAAGTCCAAAAAAAAGGGGATTTGCCATATCCTATTATAATATGTTCAATGGTATTGGAATTTTTTTTGGAGCAGTTATAGGGGCATTTCTTATAAAATTTCTAAAAACATCTTTTGAGCCAATATTATTAATCTTTATTATAAGTAGTTTAATGAGTATTGTAGTTGTATTTTTTTGGATTCCTCAAATAAAAGAAATTAAAAAAACAGAAAAATTTGAAGGCTCAAAAACTTTTAGAAGAATGATCTTTAAAGAAACAAAACCTACTATTTTAGAAGAAGTTCATGAAATAATGTCCATAAACAAATATTTAAAGAAATAATATCCAAAGATATTTAAATAAAACTAATTTTTAAATAAAATGTTTAAGAAAAAAGAATGTAAAAGTTGTGGGGTAAAAATAAGTAGTAAATATAAATTTTGCCCTAATTGTGGAAATTTTACTAGTAAAAAATTTAAAAAAAATAATTCTGGAATGTTAGGGGAAAATGATTTTGATAATGAATTTAAAAATGTTTCAAGTCCATTATTTACAGGGATTGGAGGAAAGATGATGGGTAAAATGCTTGAAAACGCAATGAAAATGCTTGAAAATGAAATGCAAAAAGAAATGAAAGGGAAAAATTTTGAGCCAAGAATGGATTATAAATTATTTATAGATGGGAAAAAAATTAATCTTGACCATAATCACCCAAAAAAAAGAAGTGAAGAAAAAAAAGAAATTCCTTCTTCAGAACTTCCGCAAGGAAATTGGAAAAAATTTTCAGAGCTTCCAAAAAAAGAGCCAAATACAAATGTTAGAAGATTTTCAGATAAAGTTATTTATGAAATAAATATGCCTGGAGTTAAATCAGAAAAAGATCTTTCAATAATAAAACTAGAAAATAATATTGAAATAAAAGCAGTTTCAAAAAATAAAGCATATAAAAAATTAATTCCAATGAATTTCCCAATCACAAATTATAATCTATCCAATGGGAAACTTGTTCTTGAATTGGGAATTGATGAGCCTGCACGGATTTGAACCGTGGACCTCTACCTTATCAGAGTAGCGTTCTAACCAGGCTGAACTACAGGCTCATTATGAGTTGAGAAATTTAAATTATTTATAAGTCTTGTGAAAGGCATACAAATTGGTCTAACCCCAATCTTTAAAAATCATTTTTATATAAAATAATCATGGTTAAAGGAATGTATCATTATTTAAGACAAGCATGGAAAAAGCCTGATAAAAAAACACTTAGAAAAAGAATGATTGAGTGGAGAAAATCAGAAGCAATAACAAAAGTTGACAAACCCTTAAGATTGGATAGGGCAAGAGCTCTAGGATATAAAGACAAAAAAGGATTTATTATTGTAAGAACAAAAATTAAAAGAGGAGGTCATAAAAGACCTCGTCCAAATAAAGGAAGAAGAAGTAAAAGACTCCATACAAGAAAAAATCTTGGAATGAATTATAAGTGGATTTCAGAACAAAGAGCTGGAAGAAAATACAAAAACCTTGAAGTTCTTAATTCATATTTAATTGGAAAGGATGGAATATATTATTTTTATGAAGTGATTCTTGTTGATCCTCAAAAACCAGAAATTAAAAAGGATAAAAAAATGAATTGGATAACAAAACCCGGAAATAAAGGAAGGGTTTTTCGTGGTTTAACATCTGCAGGGAAAAAATCTAGAGGATTAAGGAAAAAATCAAAAGAAATGAAAGTAAGACCTTCAATAAGATCTCGTGGAAGAAAAGGAAAATAACTAGACTTAAAAATATCTATTTCTTATTTTTGTTATGCAATATAAAAAACTTGCAGAGTTTTATGAAGAGGCTTCCAGTACAACTAAAAGATTAGAAAAAATAGAAATCCTTTCTAAATTTTTAAAAACAATTAAAGAATCAGATAAAGATATTTTGTATCTTCTTTTAGGAGATATTTATCCAGAATATGATGAAAGAAGAATTGGAATAAGTAATCAACTTGCAATTAAAGCAATTTCAAAAGCAACAGGAACAGAAGAAAAGCAAGTTATCATGGAATGGAAATCTCTTGGTGATTTAGGAAAAGTTGCTGAAAAATTAAAAAAACAAAAGAAGCAATCAACACTTCATTCTCAGATTTTAACAACAGAAAAAGTTTTGACAAATTTACGAAAACTTCCAGAGCTTGTTGGTAAGGGAACAGTGAGTAAAAAACTTGCATTAATAACAGAACTTTTGACTTCTGCATCACCTTTAGAGTCTTTGTATTTAATAAGAACTTTAATTGGAGATTTAAGAATTGGGATTAAAGAAAGCACAATAAAAGAAAGCATGTCTTCTGCATTTTTTGATAGAAGTAAGGAAACTTCAAAGAAAATACAAGATGCAATCGACAAATCAAATGACATTGCTTTAGTGTTTGAAATTGCAAAAAAAGGAAAATTAAAAAATTTGGAAAAAGTTTTACTTGAAGTTGGTAAGCCAATAAAAGCTATGTTGGCACAAAAAGCAAAAACAATAGCAGATGGATTCAAAGCTCTTGGAAAACCATGTGTAATAGAATACAAATATGATGGATTTAGAATGATAATCCATAAAAAAGGAGAAAACATAATTTTATTTACAAGAAGTTTGGAAAATGTTACAAAACAATTTCCAGAAGTTGTTGATTACATAAAAAAATATGTAAAAGGAAAATCATTTATTCTTGATTCTGAAGCTGTTGGCTATGACAAAAAAACACATGAATATAAACCATTTCAAAGTATAAGCCAAAGAATTAGAAGAAAATATGATATTGAAAAATTACAAAAAGAACTTCCTATTGAAATAAATGTTTTTGATATTCTTTACTATAATGGAAAGTCTTTGCTTCATGAAACCTTTGAAAAAAGAACTGCTTTAATAAAAAAAAATTTAAGGAATCAAAAATATAAAATAATTCATGCAAAGCAAATAATAACAGGAAATGAAAAAAAAGCAGAAAAATTTTATAAAAATGCTTTAAAAGATAATCAGGAAGGGATAATGATGAAAAATCTCGAGGCAATGTATAATCCTGGGAGCAGAGTAGGACATATGCTAAAAGTAAAACCTGAAGAACGAGATATTGATTTAGTTATTGTTGGGGCTGAATATGGAACAGGTAAAAGAAGTGGATGGATGTCGAGTTTTATTCTTGCATGTAAAGATGGGAAAAAATTCTTAGAAGTTGGAAAAATGGGGACAGGGATAAAAGAAAAAGAAGAACAAGGAACAACTTTTGAAGAACTTACAAAAAAACTTACACCTTTAATTTTAAAAGAAAAAGGAAAAACTGTTCAGGTAAAACCAAAAATTATTGTCTCTGTTATTTATCAGGAGATTCAAAAATCCCCTAATTATAATTCTGGATGGGCATTAAGGTTTCCAAGATTTACTGCTTTAAGACCTGATAAACCAATTTCAGAAATAACAAGCTTAAAAGAAATTGAAAAAGATTTTGTCAATCAAAAAAGAAATTATAGGTTTGGTTAATTTTATAAATATTTTAACCGACGAAGCCTTTATAAATAAAATTTTCCATTAAAATTAAGTTAAAAATGGCTCAATCAAAAAGTAATTATCAAATCCAAAATATTGTTGCAACAACTGCTTTGGAAAAACCTATTCCTTTAGTCAAACTTGCAAGAACTCAACCAAATACAGAATACAATCCAAAAACTTTTCCAGGACTTGTCCTTAGAGTTAAAGAACCAAAATCAGCAGTTCTTGTTTTCTCTTCAGGAAATCTTGTTTGTACAGGAACAAAATCAATTGCCCAAGTTAAAAAAGTTATAGACGCTGTGATAAAACAATTAAGAAAAATAAATGTCAAAATAACTATAAAACCAAAAATAACTGTTCAAAATATTGTAGCTTCAGGAACAATTAATTTAAAACTTAATTTAAATTTTCTTGCATTAGAAATGGAAAATACAGAATATGAACCAGAACAATTTCCAGGATTGGTTTATAAATTAATAGAACCAAATGCTACTTTTTTGCTCTTTAGCAATGGAAAACTTGTTTGTACAGGAACAAAAAACAAACAACAGCTTGAAGAAAGCATGAAACAACTTTTGAAAGATGTTAAAGCAGTACTAAAAAATTACAAGGGATAATTGATTAAACCAAACTTTTTTAACTTTTATGAAACCTTCTTTTCTATGAAAAATAAATTAAAAGTTCTTGTTGCAATGTCTGGAGGGGTAGATTCAAGTGTAGCTGCATTATTAATGAAAAAAAAAGGATATGAAGTCTTAGGTGTCTTTATTAAAAGTTGGAGCAACACAAAAAATCCAAATGAATGTGACTGGAAAAAAGAAAGAAAAGTTGCAATGAAAATTGCTGCAAAATTAGAAATTCCTTTAATAACTTTAGATTTTGAAAAACAATATAGAAAAAAAGTTATAGAAAAAATGTTTAAAGATTACAAAAAAGGTATAACCCCTAACCCAGATATTGATTGCAATCAAAAAGTAAAATTTCCTTTATTAATAAAGGCGGCTAAGAAATTTAATATAGATTATGTTGTTACAGGACATTATAGTAAAATAAAAAAGAAAAAAAATAATTACGAACTTTTAAGAGCACATGATGAAACAAAAGATCAATCATATTTTTTATATAGGATAAAACAAAATGAGTTAAAACATTTGATTTTTCCTATAGGAGATTACACAAAAAAACAAGTTAGGGAAATTGCAAAAAAAAATAAATTTCTTAATTTTGATAAAAAATCAACTGTTGGAATTTGTTTTATTGGAAAAGTTAATTTAAAAGAATTTTTACAGAAAAAAATTAAGGCAAAAAAAGGAAAAATTTTTGATCCAAAAGGAAATATTATTGGAGAACATGATGGAATTTATTATTATACTATTGGACAGAGATTAGGCCTAAGATATGGAATTGAAATTGAAAAACAAAATGATGATAAAAAACAACTAAAAAGATGGTATGTTGCAAGAAAAAATTCAAGAAAAAATGAAATTATTTTAGCTCCAGAAGGGCATAAATTACTTTTTAGGAAAGAAATTTATATTAAAAATCCTCACTGGATAACTGAAGAGCCAAAAACTAAAAAAGTTCACGCAAGAATAAGACAAGTAGGAGAACTACTTTCTTCAAAATTGAGTTATGACTATAGAAAGAAAAGATTCAAAGTTGTTTTAAATAAACCTATTACAGGTGTTTCAGAAGGGCAGGCAATTGTTCTTTATCAAGGGAAAAAAGTTTTAGGCGGTGGAGAAATTAGATTTTAAATAATTTTAACGTTAAATTTATATAATTGTAAACAATTATTGTATTATGGATTTGGAAAACCCTTTGAAGATTGCAAAAGAAATAAAAAGATTTAATGATAATGCAAAATATTTTAACCGCAATTATTCAGGATTAAAAAAACAACATCCTGATGAGTATGTTGCAATACATCGCCAAAAAGTAATAGGACATGGAAGAGACATTTCTCAATTGGTTAGAGATTTAAGAGAAGAAGGAATTGACACAGGAGAAGTATTTATTGAAAGAACTTACTTTAAAGAAGAAGAGCCAACTTTAATTCTTGCTGCTGCCTAAAAAATAACTAATTTTAAAAACATAATTCTCTTGTTTAAATTATGGATTTAGACAAAGCAATTAAATCAAGAAAAAGTGTAAAAAAATTCAAAGGCAAAAAGCCAGATTGGAGAGAAATTATTGAGTGTATTGATTCTATGAGGTATGCTTCAATGGCTGGAGATAATTACAGCCTAAAATTAATTTTAGTTGATAATAAAGAAAAAATCCAAAAAATTACAGATGCAACACAACAACCATTTATTTCTCAAGCACATTATGTCTTAGTTGTATGTTCAATTCCTTCAAGAACAATAAACTCTTTTGGAGAAAAAGGTGAAATTTATTTAAGACAACAAGCAGGAGCAGCAATACAAAATTTCTTATTAAAATTAGAAGAATTTAAACTATCAACATGTTGGATAAGGCTTTTTGTTGAAGAACAAATAAAAAGAGAATTAAAAATATCCGGAGCAAATGTGGAAGCACTTTTTCCAATAGGTTATGAATTTGAAAAATCAAAACCAAGAAAAAAAATAGAATTAGATGAAATTCTATATTTTAATAAATATAAAAATAAAAAAATGAAGAAATAAAGAAAAAAAAATAAAAAATAAAATTATTCCCACACTTGTATGCCTAAGTCTGATACTTCTTTAGAGACAGGATATGCTTGTTCTTCTGATACTTTTCCAATAATGTAAGGTGATTTAACACCTGTCATAATTGTTATAACTCTTACCTTATTTACAAACTCCTTGTCAATTCTCGCGCCAATTATTACTTGTGCTTCTGGATTTAAATTTTCTGAAACTGTTCTTCCAATTACATCAAATTCTTCCAACTTTAAGTCAGGTCCACAAGTTATGTGTATCAAAGCTCCGTTAGCACCCTTATAATCTACATCAAGCAAAGGATGTGATAACGCTTGTTGTACTGCCTCATTAACTTTATCTTGTGTTTCTGATTCACCAATACCAATAACTGCAACTCCACCATTTCTCATGATGGTTGAAACATCTGCATAATCTAAGTTAATCAAACTTGGTAATGTTATTGTCTCAACAATTCCTTTGATCATTGTGCTTATCAACTCATTAGCAACAGCAAATGCTTGTTCAATTGGTAATTGTCCTGCAATATCCACAAGTCTGTTATTATCAAGAACAATGGTTGTATCTGTTACTTCTCTTAGTTCTTGTAATCCAAATTCTGCTTTGTCAATTCTTGCTTTTTCTGCTTCAAAGGGCATTGTAACAACACCAATAACAATTGCGCCAGTTTCTTTAGCTAATTGTGCAATTACGGGTGCAGCTCCTGTTCCAGTTCCACCACCCATACCTGAGCAAATAAAAACCATGTCTGCTCCTGTAAGAGTTTTCTTAATTTCTGAAATTGATTCTTTTGCAGCTTCTCTTCCTTGTTGTGGCTTTCCACCTGCGCCCAAACCCCGTGTTAGCTCCTTTCCTATTAGAAGCTTTTCGTCTGCTTTTGTAACGCTTA
>CEQE01049499.1_pt1 | contig 15306 bp, 14 predicted proteins | sample 356201 | NCBI WGS metagenome assembly CEQE01 (sample SAMEA2619970, study PRJEB7988) | marine metagenome | biome: marine biome (ENVO:00000447); feature: mesopelagic zone (ENVO:00000213) & marine oxygen minimum zone (ENVO:01000065); material: "saline water (ENVO:00002010), including plankton...
ATTTAAAGGCAATTCTAATGTAGTTAAAGATAGGCTTAAGGAAATGGAAAAGCCATTGCATTTTGCTATTTCTTTGACAGGAGAGCCAACAATGTATCCAAAGCTTCCTGAGATGATTGATTTTATCAAGGAAAAAGGAATGACTGCTTTTCTTGTCACTAATGGAACAATGCCTAATATGGTTGAAAAACTGATTATGCATCAGCCAACTCAACTTTACATAAGTGTTTATGGCCCGAATAAAGAAATTTACCAAAAAACAGCTAATCCAATATCTAAAGACGCGTGGGAAAAATTACATAAAAGCTTGTCGATTATGCATAAATTCAAAAGAAACGTAGTAAGGCTTACTCTAGTAAAAAATTATAATTTTGTTGAGCCGGAAGGTTATGCTAGATTAATTGAAAAGTATAAGCCAATGTTTGTTGAGTGCAAGGGTTTTAGTTTCATAGGTCATGCTCAAGAAAGATTACAAGTTCATAACATGCCTTATAATGACGAAGTATTAGAATTTGCAAAGAAAATACAGCAAAATTCGTCCTATAAACTTATTGATTCTAAAAAAGAGAGCAGAGTAGCATTATTGGCAAGAGATGATTTCAAAGATAGAAAAATGAATTTTGAAGGTTTGTAAAAAGTTTTAAATATTAAACCTGATTCTTACATTTTAGGATGGTTGTGTTTCGATTTGAAGAGTTGAATAAGAATCGTACTTTTTTGAAATATTTTATTTAAATTTTTATTATCTTCCCATAAGGCCCGGGATTGATTATTTCTGTTCCTTTTATCTTATCTTTTTTGCCAAAGTTTTCATGCAGATGCCCGCATATATGCAAATCTATTTTATTTTTAATGATGAAGTGTTTTAATGTCTTGTTTCCGCAGTGGCTTCCTACAATTAAATCAAGCTTTGTTCTGTAGGGTGCTGCATGCGTTATAAAGATTATTTTTTTGTTTTTGTTATTTTTTATTATCTTCTGGAATTTTTTTCCTGTTTTGTAGAAATCTGGCTCTGTCAATGAAAAACCTCCGCCGCCATAACCCAGAAAGATGTGGTTACCCTGCCTGTATTGTTTTTTATGGACAAAAATTATATTTTTGTATTTTTTGCATAATTTTCTCAGGACTTTGTCTGTCTCATGATTTCCATGAAGCATCAATGTTTTTTTCTTTAGCTTATTTAATTTATTCAGAATAAAATTAAGACCCTGCTCAAAAATAGAGACATCTCCTGCACAAACCAACAAATCAGGTTTTTGCTTTTTTACTTTGGATTTTATTTTTTTGAATGCGACTGATGATAAATGCAGGTCAGTAAAGGCTAATATTTTCATTTTTAAGTTTTAGTTTTGGGTAATATATAAATGTTTGTGTGATTACTGTTAGATAGTGAAAATATAGAAAGTTTTATAAAGGGTTTTTTATAGCTAGAATGTATAGTTAATGGACTATTTTAAGGTGGTTTTGGTTGAATCAAGAAGAATTTGATGGATTGGTGGAACGTGTAACAACACTATTTAGACAGGATTTTGCCCATGATAGCGGAGATGTGGTAAGAGACCAGCTAGCTCATAATGCATTATACAATACTTATATGAGTCTTCTTAGATTTGATGCGTTGGGAGAATTTAAACCTCACCCTTTCGTTCCAGAAGAGTTTTCTCCTTTATTGGATGGCCTTAGTGTGGAATCTTTTAGTCCTCAAGAACTTTTAGGGGATATGGATAAACGTGCAGCTGCAAGAGAAGAATTAGTAGGGGGTTTGGTAAAAAAGGCCAGACAAGATCCTGATGAATTTAAGAATCTTTTTTTGAAATTGTATAGTTATGCAAATAATTTTTACCATGATGCTAGAAATGATGTGCAACACGGAGTTGAGAGTCCTGCTATAGCTCCTGAAGATGCTCAGCATTCTGCATTAACTGCCACTATTGCATATTTTCTTTTACCTGATCTTTGGAGGGATGTTTCTCTTAGACTTGTAGGAAAAGGTAATTACTTAATTGGGTTTAGACCTAATGGGCAACCTATTTCAAAAAGATTAAAGGAGCCTCCAAAGAATATAGCTGCAATTGATGATGCTGTTACGAAGTGGCATCGTATTGCAGACCATGCTATAACCTTCTTTAATTTTTCATCCTTAGACCGGATTGTTAAAGATAATGATGCCTGGAGCGGTGTTGATATTATTGATGGTTATCCTATTGTAGCAGATGCTAGAACTATAGCTTATCAATTATTAAGCTTCGGTTATAACAGCAGAGAACGTCACTCCCCCATTATACATATGTTTCCTCTTGATAGTGAGAGAGTTAAACATTCAAAATATAAGGAAGGCCAGAGTATAGCTTCTATAACTGTTGTTGACCTCCACGATCCAAAAAAAGGACTTGAATATGTTATACGTCATACTGATGGAACAATTGCTGCAGGAAGGCTATTTTTAGATCCAGAATCAGGGGAATTTGCTATTATTTCTTCTAATGCAGTGCAATATGCCAGGAAAAGACCGGAAATTCAAAATATTGATCCTCTTTCCGGTATTGGTGTTTTAGCAGCATCATTTGGTAGAGACATGATGGTTTATGATAACAGGGAAAAGGCCTATAGAGAAGAAGGGGGAATGCAAAGTCCTTCAGAGCACGAAAAACCAGAACCGGTTATTACAATGTTGCCAAGAGTTAAGTATGGGTACAACATAAAGCCAGATAGATATAGTTCAGAATCTGACAGGTTAAAGGAATTGGTTAGAAGAAGGTTATCTCCATATCACAGGACATACCATGGCAGAACATTACCCGAAGGCCAAAATCCTTCTGAAAAACAACTGGAATTAAATGCAAGTTTACCTGTTCCACTTAAACTCGGACCAGGGGAGACATTTGTTAGAGATACTTGGGTTAATGGATACGATTTAGATATGGTAAAACAATTTAAAAGCAAGTCAGCTGCTGCTGTACTTTTTAGTGCTAGATAAAAATTTCTAACCAATACTATAATAATCTTCTAAAACAATCTTATCAATATTCTCAATATTTTTAACAATATATAATTTACCTTCTCCTAATTCAACTATTTTCTCAGCTAACTTCTTTCCTTTTTCATTTAAATTAATTCCAATCAAAGAAATAGTGATGCCTTTGTTTTTTGCAATAGAAACTTCTTGTAAAGTTTCTTGTTCCGGTTCTTTTCCTATGGTTGGCAAGGCATCAGTGATTAAAATTAAATGTTTGGTAATATCATCATTTGGGAATAATTCTATTGATTTTCTTAATGACGCTGCTAAATCTGTTTCTCTGGAGGCTTTTGCAGATGTGATGTTCTTTAACAGATAAGAAAAATCCCTGGTAGGCTCAACTAGGGTTTTGATTTCAGATCCAAATACTATCAAACCTACTTTATCCTTTTCATCAATAGCTTTGTATGCTAGTGCAATACCTGCACGCTTGCAGGCATCTATCTTAGAGCCCTTCATAGAGCCAGATGCATCCAAGGCATAAACAATATAGCTCTGACCTTTAGATTGCCTTTCAAAGACCTTAAGGTCTTTTTCATGCAATTTTTTATGGCCCCTTCTTATAGCTAATTTGACTGATTTTTTTATTGCTATGTCTTTGTATCTGTCGCTTTTTTTATAAGTTCTAATATCCTCTTTTCCGCCATATATTGATATTTTTTTATGTATCTTTCCCCCTAGAATCCCTTTTGGTGTTATTTTATCAAGCTCTTCAAAATACATAACCAAAGAAGCAAGCTCGATGCCTTTTTCACTTATTTCGCTATCTCTGTCCAACAATCCTTCTTCTTTTAGTTTTTCAATGTTTTTTTGTATTTTGAATCTTAATTCTTTCTGGAATTCGGGAATATTTATGTTTTTTTCAATATAATCTGGATTATAGCCAGTAGCAAGCTTCAACAAAGAAGGCCCAAAGATGTGCTTTGCCATAGAATAATTTTTTACTAATTGCTGGTAGATTAAGTCTGGCGTAAATGTATCAAGACCTTGGTTTATGGAATCTCTTATCAGTTTTCCTTTTTCTATTGTTTCTTTATCATTCTCTAAAACAGAATGCATTAATTTTCTCTCTTCTTGAGAAGAAAGTTTTCCAGTAAGCTCTTCTATTTCATCTTTTTCTTCAACATGTTGCGAGCTGTCAAAGTAAATCACCTTTTTTCTCTTCTAAAACATCGCTATCAACAATATTTTTCTCAAATTGGCTACTTATGTAATCTTCAGGATTCTGCAAATATTTAATGGATGGTTTCAACCTCACCCTATGCGCTAATACAGAAATAATTACATCTTTTATGTCATCAAAAGTAACATTTTTCCTATTATTTAATAAAGCGTTTGATTGTGATCTTTCATACAAGCCTAATGAAGCACGTACAGAAGGTTTTTTTTCAAGATTTTTGTCTTCCCTTAGCAATCTAATAAAATAAATCATTAACTCTAATAATTTATTGCTGACAACTATATTATCAATTTTCTTTCCTTTACTTACCACTATATCTTTTTCAATATTAATATTCTCTGGATAATGCATATATATTAGGTCAAACCTGTCCAATAAAACATCTGATAGTTTTTCTGTTGATGTGTCTTCTGGGTTCATTGTTCCTATAAATATAAAATCAATATCAAAATCAACATCATAGCTTCCTATTGTAGCTTTTTTCTCTTCCAGAACCTGAAGTAAGGCATTTTGCACTTTTTCAGGGCATCTGTTTAGCTCGTCAAAAAACAAAATTCCTTTATCTGCCTTGAATATTTTTCCTTTTGTAAATGCCTCTGTGCTTAAAGGTCCATATTTAAGGGCTTTAATTGGATCTATATCTCCCAATAAATCTTCAACAGTTAAATCAGGGCTTCCTTGCACACGAACAAAAGGGGTTTTTTTACCCAGAATCTTAGCTATATTTTTTGCTAAAGTTGTTTTTCCTATGCCTGGTGGTCCTACAAGGATAATATGCCGGTCTGACAATAAAGCAGATTTTACTGCTTGTTTTACTTTACCCTGGCCAATAATATCAGTAAAAGGGTCTTTTTCCTTCAGCAATGTGTTTCTTAGTTCTTTGGTTATCATTTTTATAAAGACAACTAGGTAAGTCTTGTAGTTTTATAAATATTGGGATTTCGTAGGTATTCAGAAAAAGAATCTTACAGCCCAGATAGCACTGGCAGCAACCCAAGGAATTATGAGATTATCATCAATTTCTTCTGCTCCTATCTTTATTTCTATGCCCTCTACCAACATTGCAAAGAAAGATGCTGCTAAAGCTTCCGGCCATGGGACAAAAACAAAGGCTGCAATAAAACCTGCAATAAAACCTGCAATCCATCCTTCAACAAATTTTGTACTCACATAAGGATGTTTTCTTTTACCGTATCTAATTCCAAACAAATGACCTACAGAATCTGCAAATGCAAGTATAAGTATAGCCGGCACTGCTATGTCGAGCGGGAAAAAGGATAACACCAGAAATACGCCAATAAAATAAAAAATAAGCCCCTTGCCTGGAAATTTTCCTACATTTTCATCTCTCTCAAGAGTGTGCATAAGTCGATATACAATCGGGATTTTATGTTTTTTGTTCAAAAAAGAGATTATGATAATAATTATAGCCAAAAAAAATATATGTATTTTGTTTATTATGCCAAAGGATAGCATGAGAACTATTAAAACACCCAAAAGGATATGCGCAATTTTTCTCTTCACTTCCAGGTTTAGTTTCATTTTAAAAATTTAAAAGGATGATATTTCTCTTCCACATAAACAATCAGGGCCCCAATAAAATATCCAGCAAATGCCCCAAATACAACATCGCTCAGAAAATGAAAGTCTGAGTAGACTCTGCTAAATGCAACTAAAAAAGCAAATAAAATCCATAACCACTTAAGCTTCTCAAATTTTTTATCAAGAATAGGCACTGCGGCAAAAGCCACCATCGCATGCATACTTGGAAACGAATAACTCAGTGTATTTATTAGTGGATAAAATAGTTCTATAGATGGTCTGGGCCTTGCTATTATTAGTTTTAAGATAAAGGATATAACGATGGATAGAATAAAGGAAATCCATAAAGGGAATACCCATTCTCTTTTTTTTTCCTCAAATAGAAATAAAGTTGTTACCAAGATTAATATTACGAAAACGTCAATGAAATTTGTAAACCGATTGAAAATTAAGTCAAAAAAAGGGTTTTTTATTAAAGAAACAAAGTGGCTGATATTTTTGTCTAAAATTAAGGAAATAATAAAAAGCAAAATTGCTGTTATTAATATTATTGCATTGTTTATTTTTTTCATTTGAATGTTTAGTTACATAAAATATTTTATTATTATAAATCCTCCAATAAGCAAAACAATAAATATTAGTGTAAGCAAGTTAAAGTATTTATCTATAATTTCTTTTATTTTCGGGCCGAAAAAATATATTAATGCGGCGACTATAAAGAATCTTGCACTTCTGGATATTGCAGAGGCTATAATAAATATCATAAAACTTATTCCAAACACGCCTGCACTTATTGTGATTATTTTGTAAGGGATTGGGGTAAACCCTGCTGTAAATACAACCCAGAAATTGTAAAGCTCATACTTTGCTTGAATAATTCCAAAAATCTCTGGAGTGAAACCAGGAATATATGTAAAAAAAAAGCTGCTCAAAAGCCCCCACAATTTTAATCCTATAAAATAACCAAAAATTCCTCCTAAAATTGAGCCAGCTGAAGAGATTGCCGCATAAAAGAATGATTTTTTTGGTTTTGAAACTGACAAAGCTATCTGCAAAACATCAGGAGGTACAGGAAAAAAAGATGATTCGGCAAAAGCTAAAATAAATAATGCCACAGAAGAATATTTTTTGTGAGCCCATGAAAGCACCCAATCATATAGCCTTCTAAGAAGGCCAAATGTATAAAAATGAAATCCTTTATTCGATGTCATGGTCAATTTCTCCTTTTATAGTTTTATTGGGCCATATTTTGCAGCCTGCATTAATAATTACATTCTCTGCCTTAACATTGTCGGATATTACAGCCCCCAATCTATCAACAATTATTTTTTTGCCTTTTATGACAGATTTAACATTTTCAGAGCTTTTTGCCGTTCCTTTGAAATATACATTTTCTCCAATAATAGAATCTTCAACAATAGAGCCTTTATCAATTATTGCATCGTCCATTATTATTGAGTTTCTTATAGTTCCATTTATTATGCAATTGGTTCCAATAGATGAATTTTCAACATTGCCATATATCTTTGAATTTTTTCCAATTATATTTTTTCTATTTCTCAATCCTATATCTGCATTTAATAAATCCCATGGAAAGCCTATTTGGAAACATGACATACTTTTTACACAATAAATGTCGTTGTTTTTTGAGATTTGTTTTATTGCGTCTGTAAGCTCGTATTCCCCTCTTTCAGATTTCTTTACATTTTCAAGAGCATCAAATATTTTCTTGTCAAAACAGTACAAAGCACAGCTTACCAAGTCAGAAACAAATTTTTTTGGTTTTTCAATAATATCTTCCAGGATATTATTTTTTTCTGTTACAACACCAAAAAGCTCTGGATTTTTGGCTTTTTTTACCAGGATAGAGTATTTATGCTTTGCAATCTCATTTACATCTTTCTTTGAGTAGATATTATCTCCCATTAAAAGAATGAACCTGTTTTTTATTCTGTTTTTTAGAATAGAAACTGCATGTCCTGTCCCCAATTGTTTTTTCTGTTCAACAAATTTTATGTTTAAATCTGGATATTTTTTTTTAATGAAATCTTTGATCATATTTTTTTTATAGCCAACTACCAGAATTATTTCTTCTGCAGTGCCTTTTAATGCCTCTAAATTCCATTCAATAATTGTTTTATTTGAAACCTTAAGCAACGGCTTTGGCTTTGTCAGTGTAAGAGGGTAAGTCCTTGTAGATTTTCCAGCTGCTAAAATAACTGCCTGCATCTTATATCAATTCAATTTTATTTATATTATCTTTAACATTAGAAGCTTTGATAATATTTTTTACTAAATCAACGGCATTTGTAAATTTTCTTTTTTCTGTAGCACATATTTTTTTATTTTTTATAAATGTCTTTTTGTGCTTTTTCTTAAACGCGTCTGCATGCCTTTTAATTTTTAATGGAGGCCCCAGTATTTCCATTGTTTTTGTCAACTCATCATTTTCCAGGATATAATAGAATAAGGAACTATTTTTGGTATGCCACAACATATCACCCTCCGTAATCTTAAAGCTATAGGAAATTAGTTTTTGCTCTATGAAATGGAATGCCTTGAGCATCTTTGCCCCTGCAACATCCTCTTTTTTGTTTAACGGCTTTGCTTTTAATATTATGAGCTTATTTTTCTGAAATTTTTTTCTTATGTCCTGCTCTGTCAGGGTTTTTACTTCAAAAAAGTCCTTTGATGGCTTTTTCAGGAACTCTTTTGCCCTATGCTTTATTATTTCAAATTTTTCGTGATCTAATGCGGCTGCGGCATTCCTTTCTTTTTGAACTGGGTCAATTATAACTAAAGGGCTTGTCAGTTTTGATTTATTTATTTCAAAAAGTATATTTTTGTTTTTATAGAATTTTTTAATATCCATTACTGTTTTTTCTTTCCATTTTGGTATTGTTTTTATTAAATTCAAAAAAGACCCATAGTAAATTGTTAGAATTTCACAAACATATCCACTAAAGCCTCTGATGTAGCTCTCAGCTCCGTAAACTTTTGCTGCCTTGAAAAATTGCTTTGTAAGTCTCATATCATCAATAAGAGTTTTATGCTTGAGAACAAAATTTGAATGCAGTGGAGAAACATCAGTTATATTCCTGGCCTGCTCCGCTTTTTTAATGTCGAGTATTGGTACTATTTCAAAAGTAAATTTTTCCTGCCTTATCTGGAAATAGTCTCTTGAACCATGCAGCTTTGTTATTTTAAAATTCTTTTTCAGAAATTTTTCAAGTATGTCTGATAGCTTATCGCTCTTGTCTTTAAATTTGTTGTAGTTAAATTTGACAAATATGTCAGCATCAAATGTTTTTAGCCAAGTGCCTTTTGCTCCTGAGCCTCCAAGGACGGCTTTAGCATCCTTTATGCTTTTATTTATCTTATCAATTATATTTTTAGCCTTGTCCAGGATCTCTCTTTCATACTCATTGCTAGGCTTGATATCTTCTAATACTTCATTGAGCAATTTCATGTACTTTCGTGTTACAAGTTAGTATAAAAAGATTTAGTTTTTTACGATAACTATTTATATGTGCTTTTTAAGAAAAAGTAAAGGAGGTGTATGAATGGCTGGTGTTTTGGTATTTTTGACTTATTTGGCTATTATTTTATTGATAGGTTTATTAACCTCTGTTGTAAGCCAGAAATTTAGGATTCCAAACATCTTGATGCTTTTGCTGATAGGTATAGGACTAGGGAGAGTGGATTATAAAGGAAGTCCTTTGATAGGATTCCCAGAACTTTTTATGACTGGAATAAGCATTCTTGCTTTGGTTATGATAGTTTTTGATTCCTCTTCAAGATTCAGCCTAAAAAAAGTGGATTATTTTTCCCTGCATACATTGTGGCTTTCCATTGTTTTTCTTGTTTTTAACTTGATTTTTTTAACATCTTTTACAATGCTTATTTTTGGCGTTAAATCTATATTTCTGGCATTAATGTTTGCAGCTTTAATGTCTGGGACCAGTCCTGTAGTTGTCTTGTCAATGTTCAAAAATGTAAAAAATAAGGTATTTGATTTTTTGGGTTTAGAATCTTTGCTAAATACTCCGCTAGTTGTTTTGATACCCTTTATTATTCTGGATTTGAAGACAGCATTAAAAGATGAACTGGGAATAGCAGTATTCATAGACCAGCTTGTGCCTGTATTGCAGCAGTTTGTTGTTGGTGTTGGGGCCGGGGTTTTAATCGGACTTATCATGTTCAAATTCATGAGGAAAGCTTATTCTGTTGTTTTAAGCCCATTAGCAGTGATTACATCTGCTTTACTGGCATATATTATAGCAGAGAATCTGGATGGAAATGGTGTTTTAGCTGTTACTTCAATGGGGCTGTTGTTTGGAAATGTCTATGTAAAGCAGAAATTCCAACTTCGCGAGTTTGCCTCAGTTTTTTCAAATTCTTTGGAAATACTGGTTTTTGTTCTTATAGGTATTGTGATTGCAATTCCTTTCTCTATGGAGTTCTTTATCAAATCCTTAGTATTGTTTCTTTTATATTTGCTAATAAGATTTTTCTCTATAATCTTTTCATTGAGGGGCATGGATTTTACCATAGAGGAGAAAATATTCATGTCTTTGAATGTGCAGAAAGGCATTGCTGTTGCTGTTGTAGTTTTCTCACTAGCTACCTTCCAAATAGAAGGCATGCAGACCATACTTAACCTTTCATTAACCTTTATGCTTTACTCTATTGTCTTGTCTTCTGTTGTTTTAAGGTTTGCTAAGTTGTTTATAAAGGGTGTTGTTGGGAAGACGGCATGATATTTCTTCAGTTTTGAAATTAGGAATTTAGTCATTTCTCCAAAATAGTAAAGAATTTAAATGGATTGGGATTAATGAATATCATGGGGCGTATACTTAGACATAAGCTTAATGAAGGAGCTCAGATTAGCAGAAATGGTTCAGTAATTGATGTGGTTGTTAGGTTGCTGGATAGTACTCCGGGTAAGGAATGGGCTTCATTAGAAGTGCGAGGAGTTCCTGGAAAGGAAGCTCTGGATATAGGAGTTTCTGAGGGTTATGTAAATTTGGGAAAGGGCCTAAGGGTTGGAATTGTACCTGACAACCAAGATAGAAATGCTGTGCGTGTAGAATATCGTCGCTATAGACGTTCTGATATAGAACCAAAAAAATACAAACCTGTTGTAGATGGTTTAGAAGTTATGGTTTAAGTTATTTCTTCAGTTTTGAAATTAAGATGCAGATGGGGGAGCCGATTAAGAGATTAATTCTTCCATAACCCATGTATATTGCATAATGCTCTGGCTTTAAGCCATTCAACAGCTTCAGTACAGCAGAACTCTGCTACTGGTTTTTCATTTGGTCTAAGTCTTTTCTCAATAATTATTTCTCCATCCTTTAGAAGCTGAATCTGCTCAATATAATGTTTTTCTTCCATTGGATGCGCAATTGAGCCAACTTTTACCCTAACACCATTATCGGTTTTTTCTATCACAGGCACATGCTTTTCCCGTCCTTCCTGTTCAGCTGTTTTTTCTTCCTGCAAAGCCATAGGTTTTCCGCAGCATACTAGTTCTCCACCGCTTGCTTCTAAAACAGAAACAACATTTCCGCATACTTCACATTTGTAAATTCCATTATCTTCTGCCATTTTTATTACCCTTATTTTATTGCCAATAGTCTTTTTAGTTCTTCAACATGTTCTTGTTCATCCTGAATCAGATGATATATTGAATGGTATAAAGTTTCGCTGTTATCAAGCTGCTTTACTAATCCAAGAATTTTTTGATACAATTTTACTGCCACTAATTCTTCTTTTAGCTCATACTTCAGCATTTCTTTAATATTATCAGACTGGGAAATTTTTAAATCGCCCAATTTTGTTGAAGGCACTCCACCTAAAACAACAATTCTTTCCCTTATCATATCCCTGTGCTTTTCCTCGTCGCTTGCTATCTCCTTAAGTCTTTCTATTATTGGCTCTGCATTCAATCCTGTAACAAATTCTGCATGGTGCAGGTACATAATAATTGCACTGTGCTCTATTTCCAAAGCCTTGTTTAATTCATTTATTATTTGTTTTTTTAATTTCTCTTTTGGCATTTTTTTCACCAGTAGCTATAGTTTACCAACTAAATCTAATCCGGGCTTTAAGGTTTTTTCGCCCGGCTTCCAATTCATTGGACAAACCTCTCCTTCATGTTTATTGACATACTGTGCTGCCTGTAATTTTCTGATGAGTTCTTGTACGTTCCTCCCTATACTGTTATCATGATATTCTAATGCTTTAATAATCCCTTTTGGGTCAATTATGTATGTGGCTCTTAAGGATACCCCTTCTTCAGGTATAAGGGTCCAGTATGCTTTAGTTACTCTTCGTGCTGGATCTGCCAGCATTGGGAATTTAATCTTTTTGATTGTAGGGGAAGCATCGTGCCATGCCTTATGCACAAAAGCTGTATCAACACTAATAGTTATTACTTCTGCACCTAATTTTTTGATTTTCTCGTAGTTATCTGCCAGCTCCCCTAACTCTGTAGGGCAGATAAAAGTAAAGTCGGCAGGATAGAAAAAAAGTACAACCCATTTGCCCTTATAATCTTTTAAACTTATTTTTTTAATTCCATCATTTACAAATGCATCTTCTGTAAATTCCGGCGCTTTCTCATTTATGTTTACCATAGATTCCACCTCAATTACTTATTTTTAATATTTTCCATTTTACTAATTCACATATTTTTATTTTTGCAATAACCATAAAATATAACTTGCACATTGGTGGGATTAAATCCATCATAATTTATTTTTTCCATTGCATATTTTGATATTTCTTTTTGAAAAACATCATAAATTTTACCGCATTTTCTGCATACACAATGCTGATGCCTGCCTATATCCGCATCAAAATGAAATTCATTGCCCATCTCAAGCCTCAGTATTTTCCCTTTATTGGCCAATAAATTCAGGTTTCTATAAACTGTTGCAAGAGTAATTGTAGGAACCTGTTTTTTTACTGCATCATATATAATCTCTGCTGTAGGGTGAGTCTTTACACTTCTTAAGTATTCGAGAATTTTTAATTTTTGAACTGTAAGCCTTCTTTTCATCATTTTATTTCTTATTTATAATAATTATTAATAAGGAATAGTTACTAATATAAATATTTTTCTAGTCTATAGCAAGCGCCCTAAATAATTGAGCCTAGCGAGGCACTTGCTATATCAGGAGAACACAAACTATTCTGATTAATTATTTGTGTTCTCCGCTATAGAATATGAAGCAACCTTTTTTTATTCTTTAATTATCTTAGCCACGCCTACAAGCTTATCATTGCCTTCCAATTTAATCATTCTAACGCCTTGTGTAGCTCTTCCTATAATGGATATTTGAGAAATTGACATCCTTATTGTAATGCCGTTCTTTGTTATAAGCATTATTTCATCATTATCAGTTACAGAGTTTATGGAAACAACTTTTCCATTTCTTTCGGAACATATCATATTTCTTACCCCAGAACCACCACGGCTAATTAACCTATATTCTGATATTTTTGTTCTTTTTCCATAGCCATTTTCTGTTACAGAAAGCAAGGTCTTATCATTTGTTGCTACAACCATGCCTATAACAGAATCGTCTTGAGAAAGCCTGATTCCCCTTACCCCTCGAGAAGACCTTCCTGTTGCTCTTACATTATTTTCATTAAATCTTACTGCAATACCCTTTCTTGTTGCTAAGATAATTTCCTTGTTTCCATCAGTAAGCTTTACATTAATCAAGCGATCATTAGAATCCAAAGTAATAGCAACTATACCTCCTCTTCTTGGGTTGCTATAAGCTGCAAGGCTTGTCTTCTTTATTGTGCCACTCTTTGTTGCCATAATCAAGTATTTGGTGTCATCAAATGCCTTTACTGGCACATATGCAGTAACTTTTTCATCTGATTGTAAATTGACCAAATTTACAATTGCTTTGCCTCTTGCTTGACGGGATGCTTCTGGTATGTCATAGACTTTTACCCAATGCACTTTTCCCTTATTTGTAAATAGCAATATGTATGAATGGGTAGATGCAATAAATATGTCTCTTACAAAATCTTCTTCCTTTGTTGTTGTTGCTATCAACCCCTTACCACCGCGTCTTTGTTGCCTGTAAGTTTGCAATAGCTGTCTTTTAATATAGCCAGAATGGGTAATTGTTATAACGCAGTTGCTTTCTTCTATAATGTCTTCCATTTCAAATCCTGTTGCTTCAGCATCAACAATTTCCGTTTTTCTTTTATCAGAATAATGTTCCTTAAGATCTAAAAGCTCTTTTTTAATTATGTCAAGAATTTTTTGAGGTGATTCTAAAATAGTCTTTAACTCTGCTATTAACTTCAACAAATCGTGATGTTCCTTCTTAACCTTTTCTTGCTCTAGCGATGTTAAGCGCTGCAGCTTCATCTCCAGGATTGCTGTGCTTTGTTCCTCTGAAAGATTAAAGTTAGATATTAAAGTTGTTTTAGCTTCATCTACTGATTTACTTTCTTTAACAAGTTTTATTGTTTTGTCTAGATTATTTAGAGCGATAATTAAACCCTCTAAGATATGTGCTCTTTTTTGTGCTTTATACAGGTCAAATAACGTTCTTTTCCTTACAACATCTTTTCTATGCTCTATGTAATACTTTATTAATTGACCTAGGCTCAATATTTTTGGAACATTATTTACAAGAGCAACCATTATGATTCCAAATGTAACCTGTAACCTAGAATGCATGTAAAGCTGGTTTAATAGGACATCAGCATTAGCATCTTTTTTTAATTCAATGATTATTCTGATACCTTGTCTGTTGGACTCATCCCTTATGTCACTTATTCCATTAAGTTTTTTGTCTCTTACTAAATCAGCTATATGGGTTATCATCTCTGCTTTGTTTACCATATAAGGTATTTCAGTGACTAAGATTCTTTTCCTGTCTTTTATGTCCTCTGTTTGTGTTTTTGCCCTGACAATAACTTTGCCGCGACCAGTTTTGTAAGCGTTTATAATTTCATTTTTGCCACATATAGTTGCTCCAGTCGGAAAATCAGGACCTTTAATGTGCTGCATAAGCTCTTCTATGCTTATGTTTGGATTGTCAATCTGTTTTATTACTCCATCAATAATCTCAGACATATTATGTGGGGGGATATTTGTTGCCATGCCAACTGCTATGCCTGATGAACCGTTAACCAGCAAATTTGGAACTTTTGATGGAAGAACCGCAGGTTCTTTAGAGGTATTATCAAAATTTGGAATAAACTTTACTGTCTTTTTTTCTATGTCTTGCAGCATCTCTTCTGCTAGTTTTGTTAATCTTGCTTCTGTGTAACGCATTGCTGCTGGATTATCACCATCTATTGAGCCAAAATTCCCCTGGCCATCTACTAAGAGATATCTCATAGAGAAATCTTGAGCTAATCTTACTAAAGTGTCATAAATAGCAGTATCTCCATGGGGATGAAATTTAGCCATGCAGTTTCCAACTACATTTGCTGATTTCCTGAATGGTTTATTGTGCAGTAATCCGGACTCCAACATTGTATACAGAACACGCCTGTGTACTGGTTTTAGGCCATCTCTTACATC
>CEQE01064694.1_pt1 | contig 15280 bp, 13 predicted proteins | sample 356201 | NCBI WGS metagenome assembly CEQE01 (sample SAMEA2619970, study PRJEB7988) | marine metagenome | biome: marine biome (ENVO:00000447); feature: mesopelagic zone (ENVO:00000213) & marine oxygen minimum zone (ENVO:01000065); material: "saline water (ENVO:00002010), including plankton...
AATAATAATAACCGTCGACTTCGACCCGGTGGTCTTTGATGTTGTTGACAAACGAATCTTTAGCGTCGCCTTGGGTATGGAAGGAGAAGCGCGGATGCGGGGTTATCATACGCAACGGATATTTCTCTGCTTCGGCACCACCGTACGGATTATTGTATTTAACGACGGGTGGCCGTTCGGGGTCATTGGCATCGAAGCGCTTCAGACTTGAAGCCTCGAACTCGATCTTGCCAGATTGGGTCTGGATACCCTTGAGGTATTCATCCTTGTAGTCGGATGGCAGTGGCATCGGTTCCGGCACGTCTTTTTTGCGGTCTTCATAGTACCAGTTCCAGGATACCGGATCGCGCAGCTCTGGTTGTTCTGGCGGGATGACAACATAGCCTTTGCGGATAAAATCTTTCCACGAAATAATCTGCGGCAGGTCAGAGCCATCAAACATGCGTTTTGCCCAATCAAGCTCGGAGATGCCTTCGGTGAAGTACGCGCTTAATCCCAAGCGCTCACAGATTTCCGAGAATATCACATAATCGGATTTGGATTCACCCATCGGCTGAATAGCTTGATGCTGGAAGATCGCTACCCGGCTGTTGAGTTGGGTCTGACCATGGAAGGCATAGCCGCCGAGGGCCGCCCACTCGCTGATGTCAGGGCGCTCAAAATTGGTGCAGGCCGGCAGAATTATATCTGCAAACTTTGATTCGCCCTCATGCCAGATCGCCTGGCTGACGCAGAACTCCAGATTCTCCGATTGATACATTTTCACATGGCGATTGGAATCCGCCATCGTGCTGATCAAAGAGCCGCCGATTTTATAGAGCATCTTAACCGGCGAGTAGCCGGGTTTTGGATAGGATATTTTATTGAACTGGGCTTCGATGCTTTTGCCATCCCAGGCGTAGCCTTCGGCCTTGCCGTCAATAATGGCTTCCGGCAGCCAGAGCCGGGGGATCGCTTGCTCGACAGTATTCATGCTCGGCAGTTGCGGCATCCGCTGGTAAAGCTCAACCGACATTGCGGTATGATGAAGATCGCCGGACATGCCGCCTTCGGCATAGCCGGGGAAATAGAAATTGGTGTCAACCGGTGTGCCCCATTGCAGATTGCCCATATTAACACCAGGCTTACCGAGACCCTGCATGGCCATCAGGCAAACCAATGAGCGCGACCACTGAATGCCGGTTTGATTGCGGCAGGCCCCGCCGTGACCGTTACCCCAGCCGCCGGCAGCAAGATAAACTTTGCGGTTGCCCCATTTGCGGGCAAGCGCCCGGATTTCTTTGGCTTTAAGATCGGTTTCCGGTTCGGCCCATTCGGGGGTTTTGGCGATGCCGTCTTCTTTACCCATAATATAGTCGTGCCACTTGTCGAAACCGGTCGTGCGGTCTCTGACATAGTCTTTGTCGTAGAGGTCTTCCTCGATCCAGACATTGGCGATCGCCATCGCCAGCGCGGGCGATGAGGCCGGTTTGGGGGCCAGCCATTTGCCGCCGAGGAACTGGGCTGAATCATTGTAATAAGGATCGATATGGACAATATCGATGTCGAGCTCTTTCAGCCATTTGCGCCGCACCGTGCCTTCAAGCGAGCCATAAGCGCCGCTGGTACCTTCTGGGTTACTCGACCAGAAAACGACCATTTCAGCTTCTTTGAGCAAATCTTCAACGGTGCCGTAGGTCTCCGTCTGGCCGACGCGCAACGAGCCGCCCCAATGATGGGAGGCGCCCCAATACCAGCCTTCCCAACTATCTGGATTATGCAAGACGCGGGTCATGCCGACCGCATTGATGAATTTAAAATCAGCACTCAAATAGTAGCCGACATTGCCCCAGGTATGATGCGAGCCGTGTGAATTGGCGATGGCGCCAGGCCCGTGTTCTTTTTTGATGCGCTTAATCTCTCCGGCGACCATATCGAGTGCTTCATCCCAGCTGATCCGCTCATAGCCTGAAATGCCGCGATTTTGCGGGTTACGCTCACCATTGGGATCAAAGTCGACCCGCTTCATTGGATAAAGCAACCGGTCCGGTGAATTGAGCATGCTTTTCCAGTTCATGCCGTGCGGCGCCAGCGTGGTTTTGCGCGGTGGCTTAAAGGTTTTGCCGCGCGCCTCAATCGTCCAAGGTTCGGGATCGTTTTCATCAAAGTCGATTGGCGTAATGCGGATAAGCTTGTTGTCTTTGACATACAAAAAGACCGGGCCGCCATTGGTCATATTGGCAAAGCGGGTCACGCCACCGCCCATATCGACGCCGTATTTCCAGCCGACTGTTTGGGTCATCATTACAGTTTGGGTAAACCAGGAGGTCAGCTCATCCGGGCCTTCCAAGCTGAGCAAAAAGTCCTTCATCGCATTGATTTGCTCAAGCTGATCAATCGGCGGCATCAGGAGCCGGACGGCAATCTCGGAGGTTTTAAAGGTCAAGGTAATGTCGGCGTCGGATTTGATACCGCTGCCGGACGTGACTTTGCCATCTTGAAACTTAAACCAGCGGCCTACGGAATTGTCTTTGGTTTTCATTTGGGCAGTAAAATTTTTCTCCTTCAGCCGGTCGCGAAACGCTTGGTAGCGCATAGTTTGCATCCAAATTAGCAGCCTCAAGCCAAACAGCATGAGTGAGAACATTAAAGAGCCCATAATTATTTTCTCCGATGAACAAAGCGATGAAAACCCTCGCCCACCAAGACGGTGTTTTCAAGCTATTATTTGATTTAAATTGATTGTATCCGGCTATTTCCAGATGTAAACACAAATCTCATATTATGGGATTTTGTTGGTAACCAGAATGTGATCACAGTTGACGTCAAAATGGAATCTCGGTAGTCTTAACCATCTAACGAAGTATGTGTATCGTCTAATGATACACTAAAATATTTAGGGAGGAGCACCATGAAAGTTAATCGCTTAAGCGATGTTGAGGCCTATGAGGCCGGCGGTCATTTCGATATGAAAGGATTCCGCTTGCAAGGCCATGACGCCAGCGATGCTGAAAACTTTTGGGTTGGGCTTTCTTATTTTCTGCCGGGAGGTGGCACCACTCACACCGCAACGCCATTGGAAAAAGTCTATGTCTGCGTTGGTGGCGCGATAACGATCAAAACCGATGATGGTGAGGCGACATTAGAAAATCTGGATTCAATTTATTTGGAACCGGGTGAAGGCCGCTCGATTATCAACAATACCAATAAAATTGCCACGATCCTAGTGATCATGCCGTATCCACCGAAATAAAAATAAAAAATTAAATTTTTTTTACTTAATAAAATCACTCAAGGGAGAATAATTATGTCAGATAACAAAATCAAAAAAACAAATATAACACGCCGTCGATTCGTCCAAACGATGAGTGCCGTTGGCGCGACTGCTGTTGCGGCGCCGGCTATATTACGCTCGGGCCTGGCCTATGCGGCGGGACGTCCGATCAAGCTCGGCTATGTCAGCCCAAAATCGGGGCCATTGGCATCTTTCGCTGAAGCCGATGACTATGTTGTTGCCGATATTCGGCGCACCGTCAAAAACGGTGTCAAAATTGGCGGCGCGGTTCATCCGGTCGAGATCATTGTCAAAGATACGCAATCCAACCCGAACCGCTGCGCTGATGTGTCGGCTCAGCTTATTTTAAAAGATAAAGTGGATCTGTTGCTGGCCGCCGGTACGCCCGACACCACCAACCCAGCTGCCGATCAGGCGGAAGTTAACGAAGTGCCGTGTGTGACGACCGACTGTCCATGGCAGCCGTATTTCTTTGGTCGCGGCGGTAATCCCGCCAAAGGCTTTGACTGGACCTATCACTTCTTCTGGGGTCTCGAAGACGTCATCGGCGTGTTCTTTAATATGTGGAACTCGATGCCGACCAATAAAGTGCTGGGTGCCTTGTGGCCCAACGACGCCGACGGTAACGCCTGGTCGGACAAAAAATTTGGTTTCCCGCCGGCGCTCAAAGCCAATGGCTATAAACTGATTGATCCAGGCCGCTATCAGGCGCCGACGGATGATTTCTCGGCGCAAATTTCGGCCTTTAAAAAGGCCAATGTCGAGATTGTCAGCGGTAATATGATTCCGCCGGATTTCACGACGTTCTGGACCCAGGCGGCGCAACAAGGCTTTAAGCCGAAAATCGTCACCATTGGTAAAGCATTGCTGTTCCCGGCTTCAGTTGAAGCTCTCGGTGATCGTGGCGTTGGCTTGTCTTCCGAAGTTTGGTGGACGCCCAATCATCCGTTTAAATCCAGCCTGACCGGTGTCTCATCGCAGCAACTGGCGGCTAATTACGAAAAGTCGACCGGCAAGCAATGGACCCAGCCGCTCGGTTTCCGCCATGCCTTGTTTGAAGTGGCGCTGGACGTGTTGAAGCGGACCAAAGATGTCAACAGTCCGAAATCAATTCTCAGTGCGATTACCTCGACCAATTACAACTCGGTCGTTGGTAATGTGAATTGGTCCGGCAAGCCGGTCAAAAATGTTTCCAAAACGCAATTGGTCGGTGGCCAATGGGTTAAAGGCGCTAAACATAAATACGATATGCATGTCGTTAATAATAAGGGTGCGACAAATATTCCGACCCAAGGAAGCTTCAAGCCGATCTCTTAACGTTCGGTCGTGACGAAATAAAAGCCGGTCTCGATGGGGACCGGCTTTTTTTATTGCTGAAGATTTGCAAATTCAGCAAGCGGTGCAAATTGGTTGGGTTTCGTGCTGCCAGCATAAGCGATAGCGTTATTGGCGTAGCTGACAATCGCGGCCTTGACGATCATTCCCGGGTCGTCAAGTTTATCATTTATATAAAGCCATCTTGCGACGCCGGTCCAATCCCACAAAGGTGTATCTGAATTGACCCTGACGACAGGCGCTGGAAATTTCCCGGGACCGCGTTTGCCGAGTGTCCAGAGTGAGACGGCTTGGCGCGAAGCATCAATGCGTTCGGCAATATCTGACACACTGACCAAAGGGTCTGGCTCCACTCGAATGACCCGAGCGCCCGTGGATTGAACATCTTTTACCGCAGATGCGATGGCATGAATGAGATTTTTTGCCGCGCGATCAAAATCCAAAATCACCGTTTCTTTGATAACGGCTATTAAAGCATCGTCGCAGCCAGCTTCAAAAAAGCAGTCTTCGAAATCATCGGCTTCTATATCGACACCGTCCAACACCAAACTAAATGAATGAGAATTGGGATAATCTTGTCTCAATGAGGGCATTTTAAAACTCGCTGTCTAATTTGCTTGGCGTGATCGGAGGCATTTCTGGGCGTTGACCAGATCGACAATTTGCAGCCTTCGCGACTCGCTTCCTTGCAATAAAGTTTTCCCCAACAATGCGCTGATTTACCGGCAGAGATGGTGCGCCATTCCGCTGTCTCTGCATAGGTGATAGCAGCTTCAATCTCTTTATTAGGATGACGTTTACGCGCCATCACACACGCCGCCGAAATATAGGAGGTATGTTGACAAATGTCAACAAATTGAGATAGGACGCTATTTTCAGCTTTCGGTCTGCCATAGAGAGGGTATGGCGGTGTCAGAGGAGGTTTTTCGAAAGTGTTAATTTTTTATAGGCACCAATGAAAAAATTAACGAAGTTGTGAATATGTGTAAATTTCACGACAGTCGTGAATTAACTTTTATTCCCGCGTCGCCAGCCCGGTAAATTGGCCATCACCGAAAAGGAGAGGGGCGCCGTCATTGTCACCGGTTCTACTACCGACAATGTGGCCGATGAAGATCGAGTGAGTGCCGGCGCTTATCTGTTCTGCAACTTCACAATCGAAATTCACCAGTGCGCCATCAAGCGCCGGCGTACCGGTGACAAGTTCCGACCAATTGCCAAGACCAAAACGCTCGGCGCGGTCTGCCCCATCCATGCCGGCAAAGCGCATGGCGACATCTTCCTGATCGCGAGCGAGAACATTGAGTACAAATTTGCCACTCTCTTGGATAAGGTCGTGACCTCCGGAATCGCGATTAACGCAGATCAACAATTGTGGTGGTTCGGCGGATACCGAGCAGGCCGCTGTTGCTGTTAAACCATCCTGATCGCCATTATGAGCGACGGTGATAACGTTTACCGCGGCGGCGAGTTCCCGCATGCCCTTTTTGAAGGCGTCTTCTGATATTCCGGCTGTTTCAATCATGTCTTCAATTATCCCCCAAAGAATATTTTTTTTCTAATTACTACCATGGCATTAGCGCATTTAACGGAGCCTGAAAAGCTTAAGACCGGACCAACTCGCAAAAACGTTATTTAATTTTTGAACCGAATGTGTGTTATTTTTTTAATTAGGTCTTTTATAAGACTCAAAAATTGTGTTAAAAATCTATACCTTAAGGCCGAAGAACAGGTCTTCGGTCTAATAATTTAAATGCCCTAGGGAGGTATTTCATGAAATTGTTTAAAAAATCTCTATTAGGTTTGGCTGCAGTGGGGTTTGTGGCTGGATCATTGGCAACTGCGCCGAGCGCAGATGCTAAAACCATCAATGTCCGTATCGCTTCCGGTCATCCACCGACCGTTGTCTATGCCGGCTTGATGAAAAACTTTTTCCAACCGGAACTGAAAAAAGCGGTTGAAGCTAAAACCAGCCACAAGATTAATTTTATTGAAGGCTATAGCGGCTCGATTGTTAAAGTGTTTGAAGTGTTTGAAGGCGTTCAAAACGGCGTTATTGACGTCGGTGGTTTCTGCTACTGCTTTGAAGCTTCTAAATTGAAAATGCATGCGTTCCAAATCATGCTGCCTTTTGGCACTATGGATCCAGTTCAGTCTGTGGCGATTGCAACTTCCGTTTATAAGCAGTTCCCAAGTCTTACAAAACGGTTCCAGAAGTTCGATCAGACACTTATGGCAATCATCGGTGATGGTGGCTACAACCTCGGTACCAATTTTAACTGGAAAAAAGTGTCCGATCTTAAAGGACATAAGATTCTGGGCGCCGGCCTCAACCTCAATTGGATGAAGCAAGCTGGTATCGGTATCATCCCGGTAACCGATGGTCTGCCCGGCTGGTATCAGAAAATTAAAACCGGTGTGGCTGAAGGCGGCATCATGTTCCCAAGTGCCTGGGGTCCGGTCTTTAAGCTTCACGAAGTTGGTAAATTTTACACCACCATCGGCTTCGGTTCCATTACTTGGCACGGCCTGACGGTTAATAACCGCTACTGGAAAGGTTTGCCGGCTGAAGTTCGGCCAATTTTCCTTGAAGTTGCCGACCGCTACCGGGTTCTAACCGGTTCTTTCAACAAAAAAGGCTATGAAAAAGACATGGCTTGGTTGCGCAAAAACATCACGGTTAATGATCTTGGTCCAAACCCTCGTTTGACCTGGGCTAAAAAATTGGCAGCTTGGCCACAACAGCATGCCAATTCCTTGGAAAAAGCAGGATTTCCGGCAAAAGCTATCTTGAACGCAACTTTAGATGCGGCCGAGAAAGTCGGTTATAAATGGCCTGTACGCTACGTGGTTAAATAACGCCAAAGTTATTTAATTTCGTCATGTAATATTAATTACCGGCTGGAAACAGAAATTGCTTTCAGCCGGTAATTTTATGTAGACTGCAAAATAATAATTTAATGCCCAGGTTTTTGATTGTGGGGATTGAGGGGAAATAGATGTCGCTCATTACTTTTAGTGACAAATTATCAAAGTTTCTTATGGTTGCCGCCGCCGCCTGGGCTTTCGGACTGTCATTTTTGGTGTTGGGCAACATCGTCGGTCGAGGCGTCTTTGATACGCCGATTTACGGTACTGCTGAAATGGTCGCGGCTTCTATTGTTATTATTGTATTTTTGCAAGTGGGTTACGCGATCCGTAGCCGCTCCATGCTAAAAGCCGATTTTTTGGTCACTCATCTGCCGGAAGGCGTGCAGCGTACTTTGCTGGCCTTTGGTTATCTGCTGGGTGCAGCCTTTTTCGTGATGATTATCACCGGCGGTTGGGAAGAAAGCATCTTATCTTACGTTGAAAACGAATTTGAAGGGGAGGGCGCACTGCGGGTGCCATCCTGGCCCGCACGCTGGACCGTGCTTCTCGGCAGTGCGCTGGCAGTGATTAACTATTGCGTTATGGCCTACATCGACATTTTCAAGCCAGAAATGTTGGATTCAGAGGCCGATCCCGACGCGGCCCAACATTAATGCAATCAGCAAAAAATAAGGATAAAGATCGTGTTTGAAGTTAATACTGCCATTTTGCTGGTTGTTTCTCTGATCGGGCTGGTGGCCATCGGTGTTCATATTGCTATTGCGCTCGGCATGACCTCTGCGCTCGGTATCTGGCTGGTCACCGGCGCCGATATGAACGCGTTTCAAACCGTGCAAAGAATGCTGGCCGCGACCGCTTATGAAGCCATCCGTGCCTATGTTTTCGCCGTTATCCCGCTGTTTATGCTGATGGGGGAGTTTATTGGCAAATCGGGCACGGTGACCGATGTTTACCGGGGGATAAACCGGCTCCTGAAACGCATTCCGGGACGCTTGGCAATTGCGACGGTGATGGGTAACGCGCTGTTCTCCTTTGTGACGGGTGTCAGCATTGCCTCGGCCGCAGCGTTCTCTCGCATTGCCTATCCGGAAATGAAGCGCTTCGGCTACCACAAAGGCTTTGCCTTGGGCGCCATCGCCGGTTCGAGCTGCCTCGGTATGCTCATTCCGCCAAGTGTGCTGATGATTGTCTGGGGTATTTTGACCGAACAATCGATTGGTCAAATCTTTGCCGCAGGTGTGTTCCCGGGTTTGCTGCTGGCATCGCTGTTCATTATTTATGTTTTCATGCGGGCGATCATGAATCCAAGCCTTGTGGGCGGTGGCGCGGCAGCGGATATCGAAGTCGAGGAAGTCGAAGAAGTTTCGACCGGACAGTTTATGGTCAGCTTGGCCGGTATAGTACTGGTGATTGTTGCGGTCCTGGGCGGTATTTGGTTCGGCTTTTTCACGCCGACCGAAGGCGCCGGTGCTGGTGCTTTCATCGGCCTGATGCTGGGCATCATTAAGGGTATGCGCTTTAAAGATATTGTCGAATCTATTTTATCAGTGGGTAAAACCTCGGCGCCAATCTTGTTATTGCTGGTGACGGCTGCGCTTTATTCTCGCACCCTCGCCATGACCGGCATGGCCAACGCCATTGAAGGCGTGTTTCTCGGCTCCGGTATGGAGCCCTGGATGATCATCACCGTGATGGTGCTGATCTGGTTCGCCCTTGGCATGATTATCGATTCGATCTCGATCATGCTGTTGACGGCTGCCATCTTTGCGCCGATCGCCGTAAAATTGGGTTTTGATCCCATCGCTTTTGCCGTTATCGGTATCATCGCCATCGAAGCCGGGCTCTATACGCCGCCATTTGGGCTATTGGTCTATACGGTGAAATCGGCGATCCAGCAATTCGAGCCGGATATGAACGTGATGACGATCTTCAAGAGCTCAACGCCCTATTGGATGATCATGCTGATCGGCATGGTGCTGATCATCAACTTCCCGGAGATTGCGACCTGGCTGCCGAAGAAGCTGTTCCCGAGTTAGAGAAGATTTCTGGTGCTTTCTAAGACCCTCCCCATCCCAACCTTCCCCCGCCCAATAAATTGGGGAGGGAAGGAGCTATTGTTGCAATGTATTCAATCTAATCCCCTCCCTCCTTGCGGGGGAGGGTTAGGGTGGGGGGTGTTTTTTACCTGCTGGGCTTTTATCTGGACTAGGTCTTAGTGGATAATCTAATATTGCGTGTAGGCTGCAAATTTAATTTTATATGATTTTTGAACCGTATTTTTAGAATGAAAAATCGAATTTTCAACACAGCAAGATTCTCAATTAATTTTGCTTTTCTAGCTGCTGCAATTATGGGCAGTTTATATATTCCGATCGATCCTTATCTCGAACATTCTTTTTTACATGAATTCGGAAAAGATCCAATTCTAATTATTATGTGCCTTTCCTCGGCCACATACTTTTCGTCCTTTATACCGATATACTTAAAAAGTTTTATTGGGAACCAGGAAAATTGGTCGGAGTATCGTAAGGCTTATAAAGCGCTATTTAAACTCCCAATAATGTTACTCACACATGCGATGTGGAGTCTCATACTCGCCACCTGCATGTTATTTATTTTGCGGGACACCGCGACATCATTTGAAAGTTCACTAAATGCAATTCTTGGATTTATTGTTTCACTGATGGCGCTTGGTCTATGTGTTGTATCTATCGCTAAAATAATCATAAATTTGAAGAATCTTTTCGATTGAACCAAAAAAGAAGCCCGGTGAGAATACTCATCGGGCTTTTGAGTTTAACAGGGAGGTTTGTTGGTAGGTAATTCCTTAAATCTTCTCTTTATATCTTTTGGCCTTTGAATTTGAGCGGCGCACCAGCCCAGCTTTCACCGGCGCCGAGCAGGAAGCTTTTACCGTTCGGCATGGTCAGGATCAGCGTCCAGGTGTCGCCGTCAGGTGAGCTGAACAATTCGATGATGCCGCCGTTTTTGGCGAGACCCATACCAACAGGACTTTCAGCATGTTTATCGCTGAGTTCTTTGGCGATTTCGGTTCTATCGACGCCGATGATCTCGGCTGCGCCCGAAAAATTTGGAACACCGATGCTCTGCGCCATAACCGGCGTATTGAAAGCGAATGAGCCAAGCATGAGAACAACGAACGCTACAATCGCGAGGCAGCGACGAACGCGGGTCGGGTTCGTTGTATCTGTCAGCGTATTGTAAATTTTCGTTGTCATCTTGGTCATCGTCTTTCTCCTATTCAATTTCACCTTTGCTGGTTGTTTCGCCTCCTTTTCAATCATTCCCAATTTAGGCCCGTACTATTACATGTAGTATTTTAGAACGATTGTTCAAGTTCCCGGCAAGTATTTGGCCATCAACTTAAATTGATCACAAATAACGCGTTGAATCTAAAAGGTAATTTACTCTAGGGCAGCGAGGGAAATATTGACGATATCGTCCAATGTAGAGCGGTCTTCGAAGACCATACACATAACGCGGAGGCCATTTATGCTGTTGGTGAGGAAGCGGGAGAGAGCGCGGATATCCTTATTATCGGTGATTTCGCCCTTATTTCTGGCTTCAACCAGAGCTTCATAAAAGCATTCTTCGACCCGTTTGAGGCCTTGGGAGACCTTGGCGTTTACATCCGTATCATTGGGGCAGAGCTCGACCGCCGAGTTATACATCATGCAGCCCTTGCGGTCGCCATTTTGACACGCGCAGTCTGCGGTGGTCTCAAATATCTCACGAATGGCGGCGAGTTTGGAGCCGGGACGCTCAAGCGGCGCCATCATTTGTAGGATTTCGGTTTTGTAGAAATGATCAAGTGCTTCCAGGTGAAGCTGTTTTTTATCGCCAAAGGTCGCGTAGAGACTGCCGCGATTGATACCCATGGCATCGACGAGTTCCTGCATCGATGCGCATTCATAGCCTTTGACCCAGAACACATGCATGGCTTTGTCGAGAACCAATTCGCGGTCAAATTCTTTGGGACGGGCCACGTTTTTCTCCTACCCTCCTTTTGAGCTCCCCTAAGATGCGCATATTGGAACGATAATTCAAGTATCTTTCGTCAAATTGGCTGACAAGATTTTGTGAAGAGACAATTATTCTGGCTTTCACCGGGGTGGCCCCCTAAACTCCGCCCGCAGAAATATTATTAAATTTAAGTATAAAAATATTTATGGACCAATTACCTCTCATAGCCGACCCGCTGTTTTACCTTGTCGCCATTCCGGCGGTGATATCTATCGGTATCGCTAAGGCTGGCATTGGTGGCACTGGTGGTTTGGCGACGCCGCTGATGGCACTTGCTGTTTCCGTGCCGCAAGCCGCTGCCATATTGCTGCCGATCCTCTGCATCGCTGATTTTTTTGCTATCTGGGCCTACCGCAAAACCTGGCACAAGAAAAACCTGATGATCATGATTCCGGCGGCGACAATCGGTATTATTGTTGGCACACTTGGTTTTAAATATCTTGATCCAGCGGCCATTAAACTCATCATTGGTGTCATCGCCGTCGCTTTCGCTCTCGCTCGATTTCTTGACTACGTGCGCAAAAAAGAATTGGGGCCACCGACCCAGCCGGCGATTGTGAAGGGCGGCTTTTGGTGTGCGATGTGCGGCTTTACGAGTTTTGTCGCCCATTCGGGCGCGCCGCCGTTGAATGTCTATATGATTCCGCAGCGCCTCGACAAGACGATGTATATGGGCACGCTGGCGATTTTTTATACTTATGTGAATTATGCTAAGATCGGTCCCTATTGGTGGCTCGGCCAATTTCATCTGACCAATCTCTCGACCTCGCTGGTGCTGTTACCAATCGTGCCAATCGGTATTTGGCTGGGGCTTTTGATCCACCGCAAAGTGGATGACGTGCTGTTTTACCGAATTATTATTACGCTGCTGTTTCTAACCGGCGTAAAGCTTTGTTACGACGGAATTACCGGTCTCATCTAGGGTCAGGATTCATTAATGTCATCCATTCTGCGGGAGCTATTTTTTCGCCGGATGAGGCGTGGATGGCGCGGTGATGCCAATCATCACAAGTCGTTCACAACGATAGCCCGGCGGAAAAAGAGCCCCGCCCTTCGGGTTTGGCCGGGAGGCCCCAACTGCAGCGTCAAAAATGCTCGAATATGCTTTGGCATGTTCTTGCGCTTTTTTTCTTGCATTTGAAACCTCCTGGCTAAACAGAATTGTATGAGATTAATGAGTCCTGACCCTAAGCAGCAACCAAAGATAAATTGGCGTTGCCGCTGGCCGAGCTCTGCGCATAGGGACCATATTGCGCCCCTGAAAGATTACCGAAGCTTTCTTCCAGAGCTTTGGCAGCACCCAAGAATACGCCGAGCCCACGTCCACCCATTTCGCATTTAGCATCCCGGGCATAGTCCGGCAAATAGTTGGTTGCGCCATCAACGTCAGCCGCCTTGACCATATCGATGAATTTGTGATCCATCTCCATATGTTCAGGCAATGGCCATGTGGCCGGTCCGCGGACCACCAAATGAGTGAGCGCATTGCTGACGACGACGATCGCCCGTTTGCCCAAGCGTTTGGCGGTGGCATTAATTTGGCGGCCAACTTGGATATTTTCATCCAAGGTGGAGGCATAGCAGGTTGGTGTCAGCACAGCCGGAATTTTACTTTCCGGATCGAGATACTGCAGCGGCACAGCGGTGCCATAATCCCAGTGGAAATGCTTGGCATCGGTGGCGTAGCTCGGAATTTCTGCGCCATTGAGATCGTCGTTGAGCGCTTCTGCGTAAGCCCGATCACCCGGCCGGTCATACGGCAGTTCCGGGATCAGATGGGGCGCCTCTTCAGCAATACAAATGCCATTGTGGTGGTCATGCGAGGTAATAACCCAGTCAAAAGTGGTGATCCAGTGGGTTGTATTGACGACAATGAGATCGGGATTTAATTCGCGTAAACTTGTTCCCAATTCTTTTAAGCCGTCAATCAACCCAAGCGTAAAATCCCAGGCTTTGTCTTCATACGCCATGCGCGGTGTGTGCGAGGCGATAACCGCGGCAATTACTCCGGTTTTTTGGTCGTTCATTATGTTCTCCTGATTAATTTTTTTATTAATTTAAGTTATGGGGTCGCCGGGATAAAATGCTGGCTTATTATGCCGTCGCTATCTAAGAAGGTGCAACCATCATCATTGGTGGTGAATATTCGCTGGAATTCTACCTTGAGACCAGTAATATCTGCATCAAGCTCTTAGAGCACGAAAAGAAAAATATCAGGAGAACATCATGAGCGACGACGCTATTCAAAAAGCGGCCGACTGGCTGCATGAAGCATACCAAACAGGAAAAGCCTGCGAGCCGGTACGTGATCTATTGCCGGAAGGCGATGTTGATGCGGCCTATGCGGTGCAGGAGATCAATACCGAACGCCGGCTCGCCAGTGGCGCCCGCATGGTCGGCCGTAAAATTGGTCTGACATCGAAACTGGTGCAAAAGCAACTCGGCGTCGACCGGCCTGATTTCGGTATCCTGTTCGCCGATATGTCGGTGCCGGACGGCGAAGAAGTTCAAACGAGCTCTCTCTTGGCGCCTCGCGTTGAAGCTGAGATTACTTATGTGCTGGAAAAAGACATCAACTTTGAAAAGCCGACAAATTCAGAAGTGATCAATGCCATCGCCTATGCAACGCCAAGCATTGAAATTGTCGATAGCCGCATCAAGGATTGGAATATCAAAATACAGGATACCGTCGCCGATAACGCGTCGGCGGTGCTGTACGTCCTCGGCAATCAAAAAGTCAAAATCGAAGATTTCGACGGTCGCATGTGCGGCATGGTGATGGAATGCAAAGGTGAGCCGGTCTCGGTTGGCGCCGGCGCAGCCTGTTTGGGTCATCCGGTGAATGCCGTACGCTGGCTGGCTGAAGAAATGGTCAAGCGTGGCCGTCCGTTATCGGCTGGTGATGTTGTCATGTCGGGCGCCTTAGGGCCGATGGTTGGCGTTGAAGCCGGTCAGGTCTACGAAGTCCGCATCAATGGCCTTGGCTCCGTTCGCGCTGCTTTTGCAGCCTGATCCGAAAAAATTTGGGAGAAGTTCAGGTGAGTAAAAATATAGATAAACTGGCCAAGATTGTTTTCGATGCGCAAATTAATGCGACAGCGATTTCGCAATTATCCGAAACCGAAAGCTTTACGCTGGAAGAAGCCTACCGCGTTCAAGCCAAAAGTATAGATATGCGCTTGGCTGCCGGTGAGCATCGCGTTGGTATGAAGATGGGTTTTACCAGCCGGGCTAAAATGGTGCAAATGGGCGTCGACGATATGATTTGGGGCCGTCTCACCAATTCCATGTTGGTTGAAGACGGTGGCGAGATCGATATCTCCAACTACGTTCACCCGCGGGTCGAGCCGGAGATTGCCTATTTACTGAAAGCACCGCTAACCGGTCCATTTTCCACGGCAGAAGCCTGGAATGCCGTAGAAGCGGTTGCGCCGGCCATGGAAATTATCGATTCCCGCTATGAAAATTTCAAATTCACTGTCGAGGACGTGGTTGCCGATAATTCGTCTTCGTCCGGCTTTATCATTGGTCCATGGTGCAAACCCGATAGTGATATCGCCAATCTCGGTATGGTCATGGAGTTTGATGGCCGCGCCGTGCAAATCGGCTCAAGTGCTGCCATTCTTGGCCATCCTGCCCGCTCGCTAGCCGCCGCTTCGCGTATGACGTCTGAAGACGGTGAGACGCTTGAAGCCGGCTGGATTGTCTTGGCCGGTGGGGCGACCGCCGCTGAAGCGCTCTATGAAGGTGTCAGTG
>CEQE01029456.1_pt1 | contig 15277 bp, 14 predicted proteins | sample 356201 | NCBI WGS metagenome assembly CEQE01 (sample SAMEA2619970, study PRJEB7988) | marine metagenome | biome: marine biome (ENVO:00000447); feature: mesopelagic zone (ENVO:00000213) & marine oxygen minimum zone (ENVO:01000065); material: "saline water (ENVO:00002010), including plankton...
AATGTTCATCTCTCTTATCTCAATTTATTATATATCCTTTATTTTATCCCATATAATGTTTGATAAAGTCACCTTCAAAATTTTAAGCACTTTGTTAATTAGTTCGACATTTTTCCATTCCAAATTGTGGATGACTTATGTGTTTAGAGCGCATCCTGATATATTGTTGAGTGCAATGTCATCTCTTTTCCTTGTTTTCCTCTATAAGTCAAAACGATGGTCAAACAAATCTGCATTTTATGCTGCTGCTTTTGTTGGTGCTTTGGCCTTATCTACAAAGCAAGTATTTATATTATTTATTCCAGGATTGATTTTTCTTGAAATACCACCATTTGAAAAGAAACGATTTCTTAGACTAGTCAAATTTATTATAGTAGTTGCGGTTACATATTTCATATTGGGCTTTCCTATAAACTTTCACATTGATAGGAATCTTTCTTTTCTGATTAATCAATCAAAAATGTCTTTACTACCTACTTGGGGCTCATTTATTGAATGGTGGTCTCTTCTTATTGACCAGTCTTGGTTGCCGCTGGTTATAATTGTTATCCTGTTTATTTGTTTAGGCAAGGATTATAAAGAAATTCCAGGGCAGAAATATTTGTACATGAGACTTTGGGCAGTTGCTTTTATGCCATTTATCTTTTTGCTTACCCGAAAGATAATATCGTCTCACGCTCACTATACATTGCCTGTTGTTTCAATTCTTTTAACAGCTGTATCTATTACACTACTTTCCCTATCCTGGAACTGGATTGCAAAAATCAAAACTTGGTTCAAAAAGGATATAACAAAGTATTTAACGGCGATTATTTTGCTAATTTCTTTTCATATTACGATTGGAATAATTCCAAAAAATGTTGAGAATGTTCTCAAAGCTGTGATGGGCGGGAGAGAAGATGTAAGATCAACCTATAAGATCATTAACTCTTATGCTGATAGCGGTAAGAAAGTACTTGTTGAAGCCTATGTACCATTTAGACATGGACACGAAAAAATTATCCACGGTGGCCATCTAACTGTAACTCTGGATAATTTTAAGAATTATGATCCTGATGTGGTTACTGTTAACGCTTATCAGATGCCGCATATAATGGAAGGTGAAAAGCCAAGCGATTACATGATTATTAGTCGTGAAAACTATCAAGAAATTCGACAATACTATGGTTTGTTCTATAACAAACGCAAGACCGTAGATCCATGGGGAAGAAAATGGGTCAAAACTTACCAGGATTCAATGGGCGTGCAGATATGGCAGAAAGGATAACAATATCTTTTGTGGATTCTAAAATCTCTCAAGTTCATGACAATTGATTAACTATGAATTATAGAATTATAAGATACTCTAGGATACAAAATCGTGGATTAATGGATTCTTTAGTTAGTGAAAATAATTTATACAACAAATCATTTGATTTTCAGTTATCATCTGTTTGTAATCATTCAATTATGTATGGTGATAGTTTTTCTAGATCAATGAATTCATTAGGTAATGAAGCATTTGATTTCTTTAGTGATTTTGAAGTCATTCAAAAACAGTGGGCCATTGAAAATGGTGTTTCTTTTGATCAAAAATCGTGGAAAAGGGATATAATCTTTGCTCAAATATCATACTATAAGGCTGATGTGGTTTATTTCCAAGACACTGAAAATCTAAAAGAAAATTCGAGAAAGGAGCTAAAAAAGAGATTTCCTTTCCTTAAAATCATTGCTCTTTATTCAGGATATCCGTCTCGTTTAAATCAAATGGATGATATAGACCTTTTGTTTGTTGGGACACCCCGATTAGTAGAACAATATAAAGCGCATGGTCTTAACCCTTTTCTTCTGTACCATGGATTCGATGAAAACGTTATAAGTAAACTGGAAACAAGCGCTAATGGGAAAAAAACTTATGATTTTTCATTTATAGGTTCATCTGGTTATGGCTATGGTCTTGCTCATGAGGCTAGGTATTGGGCATTAAAAGAGTTAAAACAAAAAACAGATATTGATCTTTGGCTAGAAGAAAAAGATGAAAGTACTAGAAAGAGCAAATCAATAAAACAAATTTCACTCATAAAATATTTAAAGAATAATGTTCTGAACCCCAGAATACTTGATTCATCAAAAAACAACTTATTTAATAAGAACAAATTTGAAGAAGGATCAGGTATTCCATTGATTCCTTTGAAAAATGTATTTAATAATCAATGCTATTCGGCTTTATTCGGTTTAGATATGTATAAAGTTCTTTCTAAATCGAAAATTGTCTTCAATATGCATACGGATGCTGCTGAAGGAGTAGTGGGAAACATGAGAATGTTTGAATCCACTGGTATGGGTACATGTCTACTTACTGATACTGGAAGTAATATGGCGGATCTTTTTTTGAAAAATCAAGAAGTTGTAACTTATTCTACAGTTAGTGAAGCAATTGAAAAGGTGAATTATTTGTTAGATCATGATGAAGAAAGAAAAAAGATTGCCTTTGCTGGTCAAAAAAGAACATTAAAAGATCATACTATTAAGATACGATGCCAAGAAATTGATCAATACATCTTGGATCATCTAAATAATGTATAAACCTTATGATTCTGTCGTTAATTAAAAAACTATACTACATATCTCGGAGATTTATTTTCCATCGGTTATTTTTGATTTCGGCAAAAAGCGATTTTGGTAATAAAAAAAACTTTTCGAAATATTTTTCTCATTTAATTGAAACTCGAATAAGTGATTTTCATCGTACTGTTTCTTGGGGGGATAGACTTTTAACTTTGGATAAAGCGCAAAACTTTAATGAAGATTACAGATTTAAGAAAGCTTTTGAAGAAATAAAGGGCTCACATATTTATGACCAGTATGATGGTAATGATACAATAGTTTGGAGATTGAATACATTAGTTTGGGCTGCTAGATGTTCTTTAAAACTTGATGGTGATTTCATTGAATGCGGTACTTTTAAAGGAGATATGGCTTGGGTAATTATTAATTCGATTAATTTTCAAGAAAAGAGAGATCGAGAGTTTTATTTGTATGATTCATTTGAAGGTTTTTCAAGAAAATATTCATTCGTTAACGATTTTCCAGATAGCCCAGGTTTCCTTAACTATGCTGAAAAATTTTACAAAAAGCCAGGTTTGTATGAAAGTGTAATAAAACGGTTTGGTAAAATTGATAACGTTCATGTAGTAAAAGGTTTTCTACCAGATTCACTAGATTCTAATACACACGATAAAATTGCATTTCTCCACCTCGATTTAAATTCTCCAGGCCCTGAAATTGCTGTTCTTGAAATGCTTTTTGACCGTGTAGTATTGGGTGGAACCATTGTTTTGGATGATTTTGGTTGGATTTTACACAAAAAACAATTGGAAGCAGAAATAACATTTTTTGAAAAACGTAATCAAGTCGTATTGGAACTTCCTACAGGTCAGGGGTTAGTAATAAAAAGATAAAGGATCCTTTTTTGTTAAATTAAGGCACCTTAATCCCTAAAAATAGTTGAACATTTTTAAGATAGCTAGAATTATTCCATTGCATATAAAAGTTAATGCTGATGGTATGATAAATGATTTATACAAAGGTGAAAAACATTTTGATGAGATGTCTTACGATGAAATGGTCCAGAAACTATATCAAATGGAATTTGCTCTTTCATTAGGTTGGAGTATTGAAATGCGTTCTTTAGGGCATGAGGTTCATGATATATTTATTAGTAAACTTGTGCAAGAAAGATGGGCTGATGAACATGGGTTGAAAGATTGGGAAAGGCCACATCCGGGTATAATTCTTCGGCAAATCGAACATTATAAACCAGATATTCTTTGGATACATGCGTTGTCCAAGATACCGATTCTTTTAAGATTAAATTTGAAAAAATATTTTCCGTTCATAAAAGCTATTATTGGGTTTGCCGTTGATGACCCTAAGTACGCCAATATGAAAGATCTTGACCTTCTTTTGTGTGATTCAGATATTGTTTGCACTAGGGCAAAAGAAGCTGGAATTAATGCCAAAATTCTCTATAACGGTTTTGATGACAGCATATTAAATATCATTGATCCTATAAAGTTTAGCAAACAAGACAGAATATATGATTTTACTTTTGCTGGTTCATCTGGGTATAATATGGGTAATCGATATACTAAAAGGTATTGGACTTTGGTTGAACTAGCCCAAAGAACTAACTTGCAGCTATGGTCTTTTGAAAGGGAAAGTAGTAAAAACTCTATTAACAACAACAAAGAAGCGCTTAATCAATCATCAAATTTACTTTCTGAAAAAGGAATGAGAGTAGATGTCCGGTTAAAAATGGCACTTTTTGTTTTTGCCAGAAAAATCATCAAGGGAATTACTTGGATAATAAAAAAGGATTGGATAATGTTCTTTCTTTCTCTTATCAACCTCAAAAGAAAACGACATTTCCAGTTATTTGTTACAATAAATAGCGTTTTCTCAAAAAGGGTTGGAGAGAAAGGCAATAAAACACCTGTTAGAGGTTTCTTTGCCGGCAGGAGTTCTGAAAATAACGTGAAGGTACCTGTCTCACCGATTCATTTGCTATTTCCTGATTCATGTCACGAACCTGTCTTTGGTATCAACATGTTTCATATTTGGCAGCGCTCAAAACTAACATTAAATGCCTATGCTGATAATGGATATCAATTTCCTAGCAATCCACGGATGTTTGAAGCAACTGGTGTCGGGAGCTGCTTGGTAGTAGAAAATACGCCTGGAATTGCCGACTTTTTTGAACCAGATAAGGAAATTTTGACATACCAATCCATTGATGAATGCATAGAAAAAGTAAACTATTTGTTGGTACACGAATCGGAGAGAATAGAGATGGCTATAGCGGGACAAAAACGGACATTGGAGTCGCACAGTTATAAAAATCGCTGTGAACAGTTAAATGAATATCTTCAAAAATTATTGTAGTTTTATATAGATAAACCGTAGGGTGTTTCGTTAGCAATGGCTAGTAATAAAATAATATCGATAGAGGAATTGGCGAAGAAGGTTGACTCAGCAAAAGCTGAAGGCAAGAGAGTAGTTCACTGCCATGGTGTTTTTGATTTATTGCATTTTGGTCATATAAAACATTTCGAAGAGGCAAAAACCTTAGGGGATATTTTGATTGTAACAATAACCAGTGATAATTATGTAAAGAAAGGTCCTAATCGTCCAGCTTTTAGCGCCGTGCTTCGTCTCCAAGTACTTGCATCGCTGGAAGCAGTTGACTATGTTGCAGAAAACAGTTGGCCAACGGCTGTTAAGACAATTAAAATACTGCAGCCGGATATTTATTGCAAAGGTCCTGATTACAAAAACAATTCCGATGATGTTACCGGTAATATTGATGATGAAGCATCAGCCGTAATATCCGTAGGTGGTGAAATTAGGTACACCAAGGATATTACCTTTAGTTCCAGCAGTCTTTTGAACAAGTTTGGCAATGTGTATAATGAATCACAGAAAGCCTTTATTCAAAAACTGTTGAAAGGCCAAAATTTTGAGGACATAAAAGCCAAAGTGAATGAATTAAAAAAACTGAAGGTACTTGTTTTGGGGGAAACCATCATAGACCAATACGTCTTCTGTGAAGCTCTAGGCAAATCCGGTAAAGAACCAGTGCTGGTGCTTCGTGATTTGGAAATGGATCAGTACGCGGGGGGTGCCGCCGCCATTGCCCGGCATTTATCAGATTTCTGTGAAAACATTTCCTTATTGAGTTTGCTGGGCGAAAAAAAGGAATTTAAAGATTTTGTACTAGAAAGCTTACCTGACAATATTGAACCATACTTTATTTATAAGAAGGCATCACCCACAATCACGAAAAAACGTTACGTGGACTATATTTCCAAAAGTAAGAGTCTGGGAGTCTATTCCATTAATGATGCCCAGATGGATGGTGAGAATCTGGATCAGTTACATGCTTACCTTAATGATTTAATACCGAAACATGACTTGATGATTGTTTCGGATTACGGCCATGGGTTTATTTCCAGTAAAACAGCAAAACATATTTCCAAGTATTCAATTTTTACCTCTCTCAACGCCCAAATCAATGCCGCTAATATTGGTTACCATACAATGGATAATTACATGAATATTGACTGTGCCATTATTAATGAAACAGAACTACGCCACGAACTGCGTGATCGTGAAAGTGATGTTAAAGAACTCATGAGGCATCTTGTCGCAAGAATTAAGGCAAAAAATCTGGTGGTGACACAGGGTAGCGGTGGCGCAACCCTGTATACCGAACATAATGAAAAATTTCATCATTGTCCCGCTTTTGCAACAACGGTCTTGGATAAGATTGGCGCTGGTGACGCTATGCTAGCCCTCTTTTCCTGTTCCCTTAAAAGTGGTTTTGACTCGGATTTGTCCCTGTTCATGGGTTCCCTGGCAGCTGCCCAGTCCGTTGAGTCAATCGGGAACAGCACTCCTGTAAATAAAATGCAGCTGCTTAAAACATTCATCCACGCCGTTAAATAGTATGGACTCTAAAGAGTTTCTGACATCGTATCTGAATGACTTTTCTGATCTTATCAAGCTAAACAGAAACATAGTTGATCAGTTGGTAGAGGTTTCCGATCTGTTGAAAAATGTAAATGCTGAAGGGAAAAAAACACTCATTTTTGGAAACGGTGGCAGCGCTGCCATATCCAGTCATTTTAGTGTGGATCTTACAAAAAATGCCGGATTGCGTTGCGTCAACTTTAACGAGGCCGATCTTATTACCTGTTTTTCCAACGATTATGGGTTTGAGCGTTGGGTGGAAAAGGCCGTGGATTTCTACGGAGATACAGGTGATCTGCTTATCGTGATCTCTTCCAGCGGCAGCTCTGAGAATATCCTGAACGGTGTAAAAGCCGCCCGGAATGGGAAATTCAGGGCTGTGGTTACATTGTCCGGCTTTGATAAAGACAACCCCTTGTGCCAATTAGGAGATATCAACCTCTGGGTGGACAGCAGAGCCTATAATTTTGTGGAAAATATTCATCAGGTGTGGCTTTTGGCCATTGTGGATCTGATTATTGGTAAAGCTGAATATCCAGCTAATCAAGATGGATCATGAAAAAATAGTAGTAATCGGTTCTAATTCTTTTTCAGGATCATCCTTTGTACGATATCTTTTGTGTAAGGGTCATGAGGTATTGGGGTTCAGCCGGTCTCAAGAGCCTGAAGAGGTCTTTCTTCCATACACATGGTTGAAAGAAAGATTGGATAGATTTCATTTTGAAAAAGCTGATCTCAACCGTGACCTAGAAAAAATTGTAGAAATTCTCACTCAAGAAAAACCAAGCTGCATTGTTAATTTTGCTGCCCTTGGCATGGTGGCTGAAAGTTGGAAAAAACCGGAAGATTGGTATCAAACCAATGTTCTTGCGCAAGTGAAATTTCACGAACTGCTTAGGAAATTAAAGTTTATAAAAAAATATGTCCACGTGACCACCCCAGAAGTGTACGGCAATATGGATGGATGGATTGCCGAGAGTTTTAATTTCAGCCCAAGCACACCCTATGCCGTGTCCCGGGCATCCTGCGATCTTCATTTGAAAAGCTTTTTTGAGGCTTATAATTTTCCTGTTGTTTTTACAAGGGCTGCTAATGTCTATGGCCCCGGTCAGCAGTTGTATCGTATAATACCAAGAACCATCCTGTATGCTCGGCTGGGTAAAAAACTGCCCCTGCATGGGAGTGGTGAATCTGAACGTTCATTTATTTACATTGACGATGTAGCCGATGCTACATATCGCATAATATTTGGTGGAACCGAAGGTCAGACATACCATATTTCCACCCAAGAGACAATCAGCATTCGTGACTTGGTCATGAAGATATGCAGGCTCATCAAGGTTGAGTTCACGGACCTTGTGGAAGAATCGGAAGAAAGATTGGGCAAAGACCAATCCTATAAGCTGAGTACAAATAAAATACACCGAGAACTCGGTTGGCAAGATACTGTCAATTTGGAACAGGGAATTACATCCACAATAAAATGGGTAGACAGCAACCTAGATATACTTAAAAACATGCCCCACGAATACATACACAAAGCTTAATGAAAATTCTTGTTACAGGTGGCTGCGGATATATCGGTACAAACCTGACCAACGCCCTTCTTGATATAGGGCATCAAGTAACCGTTATAGATATTATGTGGTTTGGCAATTACCTGAATTCACACAAGAACCTTACTGTTATTCAGGCTGACATACGAGATATTAAAAAAGTACCCATGGACGGAGTTGATACCGTAATGCATCTTGCTAATATCGCAAATGATCCCACGGGAGAATTGAATTCAAAACTAACCTGGGAGGTCAATGCCCTAGCCAGCAAGTTCTTGGTTGAGAAAGCCATTGATAGAGATGTTAAACAATTCATTTTCGCATCATCGGGGAGTGTTTATGGCATAAAAAAAGAGCCAAAAGTAACTGAAGACCTACCTCTTATGCCTATTTCTGATTACAATAAATCCAAGATGATCAGCGAGAGGATATTATTAAGCTATAAAGACAAAATAACTCTGCAGATCATCCGGCCTGCTACGGTTTGTGGGTTTTCACCCCGGATGCGGCTGGATCTTTCCGTAAGCCTGCTTACTATGCATGCACTAACAAAAGGGGAAATAACTGTTTTTGGCGGCCAACAGACTCGACCTAATATTCATATCAACGATATGGTAGCTATTTACCTGCATTTTCTTAAGCTGGGCGAAAAAGCGCAGGGAATCTTCAATGCCGGGTTTGAAAACATATCTATTTTGGATATAGCTAAAAAGATAACAGAACATGTTCCAGTCGCTATAAAAGTTACAGAATCCAACGATCCCCGGTCATACCGGCAAGACTCGACAAAACTTCTTAAAACTGGATTCAAACCAAAATGTAATATTGAAAATGGAATTAAAGATGTTATTGAAGCATATAATGCAGGAATGCTTAAAGATGAGGACAGGTGTTATAACATCAGAGCAATGAAAAAAATCTTTGCCTAAAATGAAAAAACTTGAAACCGACAACCTGGATGACATAGCCCGTCTAATCCGAGGAGAGTTGGTTAAAATTTCAAACAGAGCAAACACACCTCATTTGGGGTCTTCTCTCTCCTGCGTTGATATCTTGGTTGCTGCTTACTGGAGTGTGCTTAATGTAGATCCAGAAAATGCCATGGACCCAAATCGTGACCGGCTTATTTTCAGTAAAGGGCACGCCGCTACCACTTTGTACCTTGCTTTGAGTTTGCGTGGTTTTTTCCCAGAAAACATACTAAAAACCTATGCCCAACCAGGAGGCGTTTTGCCGGAGCATCCTGTTTATAAATCTGTTCCCGGTATAGAAGCAACCAGTGGATCTTTGGGGCATGGGCTTCCAATTGGATTGGGGATTGCCCTAGGAGCAAAAATTCAAAAAAGAGAATATCGAGTGTATGTATTAATGAGCGATGGAGAGTGCAATGAGGGCACTGTTTGGGAGTCAGCCATGCTGGCACCGGCACAAAAACTGGATAATTTGATAGCCATTGTTGATTTCAACGGCTGGCAAGCTACAGGCAGAAGTGAAGAAGTTACAGCTATTAAATCACTCAAAGACAAATTTGAATCTTTCGGCTGGAGTTCCTACGATGTTGATGGGCACAATGTTGATGATCTTATTGAAGTCCTGCAAAATGTACCAGATGGCACAAGTAATCCTGTAGCAGTCATTGCACATACTGTAAAAGGCAAAGGTGTTTCCTTCATGGAAGATGATAACAACTGGCACTACCGTATTCCCAACAAGAAGGAAGTAAAGATGGCATTAAGTGAACTGGGGTTCTGATGAGAGCAGCCTTTGCAAATGAAATAGAATCCCTGTCCGCAATCAATGAAAGAATCGTTTTGCTATCTGGTGATATTGGTAATCGAATGTTTGATACCTTTAAAGAGAAATTTCCTGACCGCTTCTACAACTGTGGCGTAGCTGAGGCAAACATGACAGGCGTAGCAGCGGGATTGGCCCTGTGTGGTTTGCGTCCCGTTACCTATACAATTACTGCTTTTAATACAATTCGCTGCCTCGAACAAATTAGACTTGATGTATGTTACCAGAATGTACCGGTCGTAATGGTTGGTGTTGGCGGTGGTTTATCCTATGCGTCGCTTAACGCCACTCACCATGCATTGGAGGATATAGCTTGCCTGCGGGTTTTTCCTAATATGACCGTGATTTGTCCTGGTGATGCCTGGGAAGTACGAGCCGCATTGCGTGCGGCATTTGAAATTGAAGGTCCTGTTTATATCCGAATGGCGAAAAAAAATGAACCTCTGGTTCATCAAGGTATCCCGGACTTTACTATTGGTAAAGGTCTAGTAATCAAAGGAGGTACAGATATCTGTTTTCTTAATTCCGGTAGTCTTCTACCATCAGCTTTAGAGGCAGCAGAAACCCTCGAGCAAAAGGAGAAAATTTCAATACAAGTAGTAAGCATGCATACCGTTAAGCCGTTAGATGAAGCATTACTCAAGGATATTTTTTCAAATTTTTCACATGTTTTCACTTTTGAAGAGCACAGCATGAATGGAGGATTTGGTGGAAGTATAGCGGAGTGGCTGTCAGACCAGGAAAATCCCAAAGCAAAATTATCAAGAATTGGTACGGGTGATTTCTTCATGTATGAGGCAGGTGAAAAAGAGTATTCTCAAGAATTTTTTGGTCTTACGCCAGATCAGATAGTAAAAAAAGTACTGATTAGTATGGTTTAGATATGCTTCTTGGTCTCGATTTCGACAATACAATAATTCAATATGACGATCTTTTTCACAAGATCGCTTGTGAAAAAAATCTGATTCCTGATGATCTGCCAAAAGAAAAAAACGCAGTCAGAGATTACCTGCGGCAAAAAAATATTGAATATGAATGGACCATGATCCAAGGGGAAGTTTATGGTGAAAGAATCATGGAGGCCGTGCCATATGAAGGAATGTTAAAGACACTTAGAGCATTTGCTGATAAAAAGATACCAATAATTATAATCAGTCATAAAACACGGGAACCCTATTTGGGTCCAAAAAGTGATCTTCATGCTGCTGCAATAAGTTGGCTGAGAATGAATCATTTTTTCGAGCCCGGTGGATTGAATATGAAAAAAAATCAGATTTTTTTTGAAATGACAAAAAAAGAAAAAATAGACCGGATTATTAAAACAGGCTGTACTCATTATGTGGATGATTTGCCGGAAATTCTGGCAATGATTCCAAATGGAATAAATAAAATTCTTTTTTCCCCAAACAGAGAAGTAATGCCAGGTAAAAACTGGACTTTAGTTAAGTCGTGGAAAGAGCTGAAAAAAATTCTGTCATAGAAGTTGAATCGGACACTTTTTTACTGATCCGAGGATTTGTGGAAAGGAATGGAATTATTCCCATAGATCATATTAGAAAAGTAAAAGAAGGACGGAACAGCCAGGTTTATTTTGTAGAACAAGGTAGGAGAAAATGGGTCGTAAAGGAATATTTTCGACACGACAATGACACACGTAATAGGCTTAATACCGAATTTTGTTTTCTTACTTTTCTAACTGAAAATGAAGTAGAGCAAGTGGGAAAACCTATTGCTTCTGATGTTGCAAATAACCTTGGGCTCTTTTCTCATCTACCAGGTTCAGTTCCGAAAACAATAAACAGAAATCTTATTAATCAAGCTGGTGAATTTGTTAAAAAAATAAATGAAGTCCAAAATACGGAATTAGCAAAACGCCTTCCAGAAGCTTCGGAAGCATGTTTTTCAATAATGGATCACATAGACTGTGTAAAAAAAAGGGTGAAAAAATTAAGCGATATACTTCCTATGAATGCTATTCAACACGACGTATCCGCTTTTATTTACTCCAGCCTTCTTCCCGCTTTAAACAAAGTATCCAACAATATCAAAAAAACATATTCTGATGAAAAACTTCAACATGCTTTGCCAAACCATTCAAGAATTCTATCGCCGTCAGATTTTGGTTTTCAAAATACCCTTATTTATAAAAGCATCCTCTATTTTCTAGATTTTGAATATGCTGGATGGGATGATCCTGCCAAACTGTTTTGTGATTTCGGCTGTCACCCAGAAATACCAGTAACAAATGAATATTTTCAAATCTTTAAACATTCATTCTCATCATGGTTGCCAGATTATGATGAATCAATCACCAGAAGTGAAATGCTGATGCCGCTTTACCGATTAAAATGGTGCTGTATTATGTTGAATGAATTTACCTTAGCTGGAAGAGCCAGAAGGAATCATGCAGGCAAAGTATTTGATTATGAACATCAGTTTCAAAAGACCAAAAAATACTATAACAAATATTTAGCCTGATTATGGCTTATATGGATTTCATGTCAGTTCTACATAAAAGTACCAAGCGGGATTACCTGGGCCGGGTTAACCATCCGGATTATCCAAAGGCGAAAACTGCTCAATTGGCAAAGAAATGGGACTACGATTATTGGGACGGGGATCGTCATATCAACTATGGAGGCTATCACTATTTGCCCGGACGCTGGGCGCCGGTAGGACAAGCTATGATAGATCACTACAATCTGAAGTCGGGAGATCGAGTACTTGACATAGGCTGCGGTAAAGGCTTCCAACTCTACGAGTTGACTCAATTGCTGCCGGGACTGGAAGTGTGGGGCATTGACATTTCTGAATATGCGATAGACCATGCTAAAGAAGAAATTAAAGATCGTTTACAAGTCAGCAATGCTAATACCTTACCATTCCCGGACCATCACTTTGATTTTGTCTTTTCCATCAATACTCTACACAACCTGCACAACTACGACTTGGACAAGGCACTCCGGGAAATGGAAAGGGTTGCTAGAGATCATAAATACCTATGTGTAGAATCTTACAGGACGGAAGAGGAAAAAACCAATCTGCTCTATTGGCAAGTAACTTGCGAGACTTTTTGCACCCCGGAAGAATGGGAATGGTGGTTTGAGCAGACAGGTTACAGCGGAGACCATTCTTTTATCTATTTCGAATAGTATGAACATAAGAACAATGCAGGCCGCCATTTTGGTAGAACAGAACGAACTGCTGGTCGTGGATGAGGTAACATTGCCTACCAAGCTGGATTTCGGACAGGTATTGGTTCAAGTTCATTATAGTGGTATTTGCGGATCTCAACTAGGTGAAATTTCCGGTGTTAAAGGTCTGGATCCATATCTTCCCCATCTATTGGGGCACGAAGGTTCAGGTGTTGTTGTGGAAACAGGTTCTAATGTCAGTTCTGTTAAAGCGGGGGATCATGTTGTACTTCACTGGCGACCTGGAAGCGGAATTAAAGCTGATACGCCGAAGTATAAGTGGAAAGGGAAACAATTAAATGCTGGTAGAATAACGACTTTTAATGAATACGCCATCATTTCTGAAAACCAACTTTCGATGATCCCTAATGACTTTGATATGCGAATTGCGGCCCTGTTGGGTTGTGCCGTGACCACTGCCTTCGGGGTGGTGAATAATGATGCCCGTATCAAAGTTGGACAGTCCGTTGTGATATTCGGTGTGGGCGGGGTAGGTCTGAACATTGCCCAGGCGGCCAGCATGGTTTCGGCCCATCCCATTATAGGTGTGGATCTGGTTGAAAACAAATTGGAGATGGGGAAAAAATTTGGGTTGACACATAGCGTTGTCAATGGGGAAAAGAATGTTAACGATATAATCCTTGATTTCATCGGTCAAATGGGTGCTGACGTGGTGATTGAGACCACCGGAAATTCCAGGGTCATTGAACAGGCCTATGAACTGACGCATCCAGATGGAAAAACCATCTTGGTTGGTGTTCCAAAGAAGGGGGACAATATTTCCATCTATTCACTGCCCCTGCATTTTAACAAAGTTCTTACTGGTTCTCATGGAGGTGGTGCAATCCCCCATCTGGAAATACCACGTTACATCAGGCTTTTGGAAGCCGGTAAAATGACCCTTAACGAAATGATTACACATGAGTTCAGACTCGATGAGATCAACAAGGCGATGGATCTTTTTCGGAGCGGGGAAGCTGGTCGAATAATCATAAGGTTAAGTTAAATGCATATGAAAGAACCACAATATAATTCTCAACTTGATTTAGTTAAACAGAAAGGTAATTCGAAACTAGGTTTAATGATAAATGAGGTGTGGGATATTGATCCAAGAAGGATGGCGTTTGTTTTATCAAGATATAAATTTGTTTCAAAAATGTTGGAAGGCAACAGGAATGTTTTGGAAGTGGGCTGTGGCGATGCCTTTGCCTCAAGAATTGTTAAACAAACAGTTGATAATCTTACAGTATCAGATTTTGATCCAGTATTTATTCAAGATGCAAAAAATCGTAGTGATGAAAAATGGGAACTCAATTATCTCATACATGATATGATTGAAAAACCTGCAAACAACAAATACAATGCTATTTATGCATTAGATGTTCTTGAGCATATTAATCCGAAAAAGGAAAATATTTTTATAAGAAATATTTGTCTTTCATTGAAATTAGATGGTATTACAATTTTTGGAGTGCCCAGTTTAGAATCACAATCCTATGCATCCCCGATCAGCAAAGCTGGGCACGTAAATTGTAAATCGGGAGACGAGCTCACAAAAATAATGAAAAAATACTTCCGTAATGTTTTCCTTTTTTCAATGAATGATGAAGTCGTACACACAGGGTATAGTAAAATGGCTCACTATCTTTTGGTCCTTTGTTGTGGAGCTATGGTAAAATAATGATTTTGATTGTTGGGGGAGATAGTGTAATAGGAGGCGCATTAGCAAAATACTGTGAACGAGAAAAAATATTTTTTCACGCCAGTACGAGAAAGAGGAAACTTATATCAGATTCCAGACCTTTTTTTGACTTACGAGAACCTGAAATAATTGATTATAAACAGTATGATGCTGCAGTTATTTGTATAGGTTTGTCTTATTTAAGCTATTGTGAAATGAATCCCGCTTTAACAAGAGAGATTAATGTTAACTTAACAATTAATTTAATCAGCCATTTAAATCGTCTAGGTGTATTTACTGTTGTTCTTTCTACAAATCAAGTATTTGACGGTGAGAAACCATTTAGAAAAACAACTGACAAAAGATGTCCTATCAATGAATACGGCAGACAAAAATCCGAATTGGAAAGTCTAGTGGAAAAATTTTCCAATTACAGTATTGTTAGAATTACCAAGGTTATATCCAGCAACTTACCTCTTTTAGTGCAATGGAAAGAAAAACTCGAAGCAGGATTGGAAATAAAAGCATTTGAAGATATGTCA
>CEQE01139555.1_pt1 | contig 15276 bp, 13 predicted proteins | sample 356201 | NCBI WGS metagenome assembly CEQE01 (sample SAMEA2619970, study PRJEB7988) | marine metagenome | biome: marine biome (ENVO:00000447); feature: mesopelagic zone (ENVO:00000213) & marine oxygen minimum zone (ENVO:01000065); material: "saline water (ENVO:00002010), including plankton...
CCTCACTCGCGCGATTAAACTGGGTCTGGCCTGGAGCCGATGTGGGTCCTGACGCGCAGTGGTGGCACTGAAAGTATTCATGTCATCACCGGCAATCTCACGGATCAGCTCGGCCCACTCCGGTTCACAGGTGAAGACGACCAGTTCTGCCGAGGCGGATCTACCGGCCAATATGAGAGTGACAGCAAGTAGTAGTGCAATCCTGTTCATGCCGGAATCTCCTAGAACTGATGCGCGCGATGGGAACCAAGACTGTGAACGTACTGCACCAGGAATTGGTCGTCCGCGGAGAGCGTAGAACGATCCCGAGTGTACTGCACACGTACGCGACTGAATTCGCTGTTCTTCCACTCGAGACTTGCGCTATCCCTGTGTGGATTGCGTCCCAAAGGATCGAGGAGACTTCCCGTTACCCCTTTGTTGTCAGCATGCAGCTCATCGTGTCGAATTCCGAGTTGCCAGCGAGGGATAAACTGGTAGACGGACTGCAAATACCAACCTGTCTGGTCCCCCCTGTAATTCTGTTGGCCCCCATCATCGACAAGACTGCCCGACTCATCGCGCCAGAAATATTCCCCCTGCAACTTCCAGTTGTTTACTGTCGGGTTTCCATCCGGCGCCCACTTCCACACAAAGTCAAAGCCAGTCAGATCGCTTGTGCCCATGAAGCTGATCGCTGCTCCCTCATCCGGATCTGCCGCAATGCGGTCCGCAACCTTTGCCTTAAGGTGCGATATGCCAAAGCGCCAACTGTGGCTTGTGCCGAGGTCGCCGCCGAGATGGGCGAAGAAAGTGTAAGCGCCCCGGCCGGAGTTCTTGGCACCACTTGCAGGAAACGCATCACCCAACATGATTTCGGTGCCGATCTCCAGAAAGGTATTGCGGGGAACGATCCAGCGAAACTGAACACCGTCATCCTTATACTGATTGGCCAGAAAAGCCTGGTAGGGCAGGGGTCGGTCGGCAAAGTCGTCGCTGTGGCTGTGAAAGCTGTTGAGATAGCCGATGGCGGAGAAAAACCGGCCCGCGGTTATGCTGAATCCGGGTAAGGAGGTGGTCTGCAGGTAGGCCTCTTCCAGCTCCAGTTCAGCTTCGCCATCCTCGACGGCGACCGCCAACGTCAGGTTCGCAAAGAATTTGTCATCCACATTGCCCTGAAGATTGATTTCAGTTTCACCCAGTCGTAGACCCTCTTCCCCGGGACCGGTTTCAGGACCCAGGATGAAACCGGGGAGGCTGTACTCTTCCGCTGCAGTGTCCAGTGCGGCGTAGCCACCCGACAGCACCACCCCAATGGCGGGATTGAAGGCGTTGGGCCCGGCGGCAACGGGCGCGGCAGGAGAAAATAAGGCTTCTTCCGCCGATGACAGCGCGTCGTCCGCGGTTGTGGCTGTCTGTGCCGATCTCCTCTCCACCTGCAGGAGGCGCTGCTCCAGTTCCTCAATGCGGGCCGTGTATGATCGCTTAATCTCAGCGAGCATCTCCCGTAGGTCGTCAATCTCACTGCTGGTCTCAGCCAGGCTCGTGGAAGTCCAGAATAGTAATAGCAGTAGGTAAACAGAACGTCTGATCATGAAGCACTCCCATGGATTCGATTGCGGTAACCAGGGTTACCGATCGGTAGGTGAAAGTTTCAGCGATCAGTGACGGGGAGGCGAACGTGCGCGCGCTCTTTCGGGGAGATGAGTTGGGGCCGTGGTAGGTTTCTCGGTGCGGATGAACGCTACGATCCACTGGCCTTCTGCGGGCGAGATCGCAGGATTGTCCATCTGCAGCTGAGACTTGAACAGGCAGGTGACACAAGTCGGATCGGAGAGGAGGTCCTGGTGGTCCGCTGTATGCGCCTGGACCATGACGGGTGTACAGACAAACAGGCCGGTCAGAGACCAGATGCATACTCGTCGGGCGATGGCCTGAATACTCATCGTGACGACAGTATACCGCTTTGGCCACCCCAGGCAAGCGGTGATCTGCAATCGTCTCGGACAGAAAACGAACGATGGTGCTAGTCGGGCAACCCCAGAACCCGCTTGGAAATGATATTCATCTGCACTTCATTAGTGCCGCCATAGATTGTCACGGCCCGACTGCGCAGCCATGACCGCGTGGCGGTTCGTTCCTGTTCGCTGAACTGATCACCCTGCCAGCCGTAGCCCTGCGATCCCATCAGTCGTGTTTGCAGATCGGCATTCTCTCGGGTCAGGGTGGACCCGACCAGTTTGAAGATCGAAGTCGTCTCTGCCGGAACGCGTCCGGATTTGTTCTCCTCCCTGGCGCGGGCCTGAGTGAGTTGCAGCGAGCGCTGATTCATGCGGTGCTTCAGAACCATATCCCGCATGGCGGGGTCGGAGATCTTACCGCGCTCTTCACCCACGTATTTCTTGGCAAGTTCGCCCATGGGATCCGCCGTTGGCCTTCTGCTTCTGCCTCCTCCGCCGGCCGTGACCCGCAGGCCCCCGGAGCGTTCGTGCTGCAGCAGCCTCTTGCCGACGGTCCATCCCTGATTCAGCTTCCCGACCAGATCTTCCTTCTGCGCGATCGCGTCATCGAAAAAGGTGTCGCAGAAGGGGGATGCCCCCGAGATCAGGCGGATTGGCCGCACGGTGATGCCTGGTTGGTGCATGTCCATCAGCACGAAGCTGATGCCGTCGTGTTTCGGTACCTCGGGATTGGTGCGTACCAGGGCGAAGATCCAGTCGGCAAGGTTTGCACCGGAGGTCCAGGTCTTCTGACCGTTGATCAGGAAATAATCACCGTTGTCTTCAGCACGTGTGGAGAGACCGGCGAGATCGGAGCCGGCTCCTGGTTCGCTGTAACCCTGACACCAGCGGACCTCCCTGCGTACGATTCTTGTGAGATGGCGTTGCTTTTGCTCCTCCGTCCCGAATTCCAGCAGTGTCGGACCGATCAGGCCCATACCCATGCCCCCCGCGGGGATGCCGGCACCGATTTCAGCCATCTCCTGCAGCAGGATGCGGTGCTGATCGTTTTCCAGTCCGCCACCACCGTAGGCCGTCGGCCAACCCGGGGCTGTCCATCGCTTGTCGATCAGGCGATTCAGCCAAAGCTGGGCATCCTCCTCATTCAGATCGGGACCCTCGGGCGCCGGATAATTATCCCGTAACCAGTCCCGGACCTCCTCGCGAAACGTTTCATTACTCATCGACTGTTCCTCTTCTCCGGTTACCCATTGGCGACTCGGCCTCTTTGCCGAGTTTACACGAAGCGTGCGATCCGCACGATCGCATCTGGCATAACGGAGTCGGAGTGAATAGAATTTCCGAGCTCACCCTAACAGTTGGCCAGGACCAGCAGACACCATGAACAAGATCGCTACCGTAAGAGCCCGCAGCCTGGACGATCAGATGCTGTCCCAGTTGCTCGTGGAAGTCACCACGGAAGATGGCCTGACGGGTATCGGCGAGTCCTGGTGGGGAATCCCGGCACCCGGTCGATCCGGTGATTCAGCCAGCAGCATCGCGGCCGCGCTGGAGACGATTCTCGCTCCCCGTGCGATCGGGCAGGACGCCGACCGGATCGAGCAGATCTGGTACCAACTGTGGGATTTCGCCTATCGCTACGGTGACCAGGGCATTCTCATGATGTCGCTGGCCGGTCTGGATCTGGCTTTATGGGACCTGCTGGGAAAGCGCCTTGGGGTTCCGGTCGCACAACTGCTGGGTGGGCCGGTGCATTCTGAACTGCCCGCATATGCCAGCTTGCCGCCGTTGCGCAGCCTGGAGCGCGTGTTGGCGGAAACAGATAGGGCCGCGAGACACGGATTCAACGCTGTGAAACTGCACGAGGTAGATGTCGAGATGATCAGGACGGTGCGAGATGCGCTCGGCCCGGACATCGACATCATGGTGGATGTCAATGGACACTTCGATCCGGTGCAAGCCATTGCGGCGGGCCGAGAGCTGGAATCCTGTGACATCGTCTGGTTTGAAGAGCCGGTCAGGCCGATGCGAGATCACCACGCCATCGGCAGAGTAAACGATGCTGTGGATATCGATATTGCGGCCGGCGAGAACGAATACAGCCTCGAGGATTTTCATCGCTTGCTTGGCAGTGGTGCGATCGCCTACCTGCAACCGGAAATCACCAAGATTGGTGGCCTGACCCCCGCCAAGAGAATTTCGGCTTTAGCGGAACTGTACAACGTGGCCTTGTGTCCTCACAACTTCCGACTGGGTCCTTCGCTTTCCGCTTCCATCCATTGGGGCCTTAGTTGCCCCGTTGGGAGATGGATTGAGATACCTTGGTTGCCCGAAGACAGACTGTTTCCAGCGGGTATGCCGGTACCTGCGCTCCAAGAGGGGAAGGTGGGGTTGCCGGAAGGGGCAGGACTCGGAGAGACGGTGAAGGTCTGACCATCGCCTGATGCGAATCAGGTCTCCACGAATTTTGTGAGATGGTGATCCACGTTGCCAAACTGCGAGTCGATAACCGCCAGACGTTTGAAGTAGTGTGCGATGGAGAGCTCTTCCGTCATCCCCATGCCACCGTGCAATTGAACCGCATTCTGGGAGACGAATCGGCTGGATTTGCCGATCATGACCTTGAGTGCATGGATGGCACGTTTAGCATCGGCCGAGCCCTGGCATTCCAGCATGGTAGCCTTCATACAAAGGGACTTGCTCAGACTGTGCTCCATGAACATCTCAGTCATGCGATGTTTCAATACCTGAAAGTCACTTAAGGGATGGCCGAACTGTTCGCGCTGTTTGGTGTAAGCAATGGTGTCGGAGTAGAGCACCTCCATGGCACCCACCGCCTCTGCTGACAATGCCAATATGGCGTGGTCAGAGATCGTCTCGACAATGCCATGGCCCTGGTCCACCTCACCCAGTATGTTGTCTGCGGGAATCCTCACATCCTTGAAGGTAACTTCCGATGCGCGCAGGCCATCCACTGTCGGGTAGTCCTCGCGAGCGATGCCTTCAGCGTCACCATCAACCAGGAACAGTGTAATCCCATCCGCGTCGCGATCCTTACCGCTGGTTCTGGCGGACACTAGAATCTTGTCGGCGGACTGGGCGTTCAAGACGATCGACTTGGTGCCGTTGATGAGATAAAAGTCGCCGTCTTTGACAGCGCTGGTCACCACGTTGCTCAGCTCGTGGTGAGCCTGTTCCTCCGCATAGGCAAATGTCGCCAGGACCTTGCCTTCGATGATATCGCCGAGTATTTCAGTCTTCTGCTGCGCTGTGCCGGCTTTGGCGAGGGCGGTGCCCACCATCACCACAGTGGCGAGGTAGGGTTCCACCACCAGACCCTTACCGAACTCTTCCATGAGAATCATGGTGTCTGCGGGGGAGCCTCCAAAGCCACCGTCCTCTTCTGAAAAGGGGATTGCGAGCCAACCCAATTCTGCGAACTGCTTCCAGTTGTCGCGGCTGAATCCCTCCTCATTGGCACACAGCTCCCGTCTCGCGCTGATGTCGTAGTTGTCCTCGATAAACTTCTGGATGCTGTTTTGCAGCAGGGTTTGTTCTTCGGATAGAGAGAGATCCATGGCTAGTACTCAATACAGATTGACGGAGATATTTCGGTTCAGCTGTTGGGGATGGCATGCCCGGCTACAGTCCGAGCACATTCTTGGAGACAACGTCCTTTTGCACCTCGCTGGCACCACCGTAGATCGTGTTGGCCCGGCCACTTAGGTATCCGTTCATGGCTCCCCTTGAGAATTTGGGGCCGGGGTTCACGCGGCCCCAGGGGGCCGCGAAGATCCCGGAAGCTTCCAGATTGAGCTCGGAGATGCGCTGCTGAATCTCGGTGCCCTTCAATTTGAGGATGGATGATTCCGGCCCGGGGGAGCCACCTGCGGAAACCGATGCGAGGGTGCGTAGTTCCGTAAACTCGAGCGCCATCAGTTCCACTTCCAGCTCACCCACCTTGTTCTTGAACGCCGCAACGTCCATTAGGGTGCCATCTGCCACTTTGACGCTGCGTGCGTTTTGCTTGGCACTTTCCAACGCCAGTACGGAATTCATAATACCGGCAAGGCCGGTTCGCTCATGGGTCAAAAGCCCTTTGGCATAGGTCCAGCCCTTGCCCTCCTCGCCCACCCGGTCTTCGACAGGGACCTTAACATCGGTTAGGAAGACGTCATTAACTGTCTGGCTTCCGCCGAGGGTCACGATCGGTTTCACCTCGACGCCAGGCGTATCCATCTTAAAGAGCAGGAAGGTGATTCCCTCCTGTTTGGGGCCGTCGCTGGAGGTGCGGGTCAGGCAGAACATCCATTGGGCCATCTGAGCGAGGGTCGTCCAGGTCTTCTGTCCATTGACCGTGTAGTATTTGCCATCTTCACTGAGTACTGCTTTGGTCTTGAGGCTTGCCAGATCGGACCCTGCCCCGGGTTCAGAGTATCCCTGACACCAGTTGACGGAGTGGTCCCGGATGCCCGGCAGGAATCGCTCCTGTTGCTCCTTTGATCCGTAATTCATCAGAATCGGGGCCAGCATTGAGATCCCAAACGGCAATACCATTGGTGTGCTGTGATTGGCCATCTCCAGATCGAAAATGTAGCGTTGGGTAGGGGTGAATCCGGGACCGCCGAATTCGACCGGCCACTTGTGGACATCCCAACCCCCCTTGTCTTTCAGTGCTTGAAACCAATTGGCTCGCCCACTCCACATGTCGCCTCCCGTGGGCAGGTTTTCGGCGATAAAGTCCTGGACCTCTTTTTGAAAGTCCAGATCCTCCTTACTGAATTCGGTATCCATCGGTGCTACCTCGTGGCATGGCGCGGTCGTCTTGAGTGCTGCATATTAGCTGTTTTTGGCCTGCTTGACAGGATAATCATCGCAGCCATTTATGCAGTGACAGAAATCAAATGGGTCGGGTGTGCGGCCTACGTCTGTAATCAGGAATTTGAATCATCGGAGGAGTATATCGGCAAACAACCCGTGGTCACGCCTCGATCCATCAGCTGATCACAGAATCGTTTGGCAGTGAGGATGGAGTCGAAGGGGCCGGTCTGCAGTCTGTAGAGAACCTTCGTCCCGGGAAGACTGCTTTTGAAGATAGGTTCGAGCCCATTGAACAGGTCCCTATTGGGATCCCTGATGATGCTCCAGAGTCTGTTTGCCGAGGCCAGAGACCTCATCGCCCCCAACTGCACCCGGTAGATATCGGTCACCTCATCAGGCTCGGTCGGGGGTGCGGCTGCTTTGTCGCCAAAGCGAACGTCATCGGGCAATCTCAAATTCCAGGGCTGAGACCAGGGAACAGGTTCCTTCTTTGCCGCTACTTCGTGCCCACCTGCATCCAGTTCGGACAGTCTGGCAGCGGCTTTTGCGAATCCACCATCTGCTGCATTGGAGAGCCAGGCGATTGCCATCTCCAAGTTCCGTTCAACTCCGATCCCTTCCGCATACATCTCGCCCAGTTGGAATTGGGCCGGAGCGTATCCCTGCTCTGCGGCTTTGCTATACCATCTGAAGGACTCGGCCTTATCCTCTTCAACCGCCTCGCCGTACTTGTACATCATAGCGATGATGGTTTGAGCGCGGCGATCCCCCTGCTCTGCCAAGGGCAGAAACTGCTGAAATGCGGCCGCGTAGTTCCGCATGCGATAGGTCTCGGCTGCAGATTCGAAGTCCGCCCAACCGGAGGCGGAAATCAGAATTGTGGAGATCAATGGGACTAGGAAGTGCTTCCTTGCCATGTCTTTCAGGCCTCTGTCATCCACGTAGTGGAGAGGTAAATATAGCACCCCATGCGGCGGTCGGCCACCGAGGCGCCCCGTTCATGCACGGGTCAAAAGATCCTCGCTGCGGCCATTTTAGTGAAAGATGGGGCTTGATTTCAGGGTCTATAGGTTCAGAATAGTTGATCTACCGCAAATGGGATTGCTGCGGTGGCCTGCAATGGAGAATTCCAGCCGAGCGCCTTGGAATTCGGAAGAGTGGATCAAGATGCACAGTAATAACTTTTGATTCAATAACTTAGAAGAATTGATAGACGAGAGTTGTCAATTATGGGCAGAGGCAAATCGACAGTCATGAGGGGGACCACCAATCAGACGAACCAGAAAAGCGCCGCCTACCGAAAGAACGAACACGACCTTATGCTGCTGAAAAGAGTTGCCGTCAAAGACGGGCTCGCATTTGAGGAACTCTATCGAAGCTTCTATCCACAACTCAGCCGATTCCTTACCCGATTGCTCTCCCGACAGGAGTTGGTCGAGGAACTGGTCAACGACACGCTGTTCGTAGTTTGGGAGAAAGCGGGAGAGTTCCAGGGCAGGTCCAAGGTGTCCACCTGGATCATCGGCATCGCTTACCTTAAGGGAATCAAAGCGCTGGATCGACTGAAGATGATGCCTGAACAGCAGGCGGCCCCGATGAAGGAGATCGAGGAGTTGGAAGCGGACAACAGTCAGATCAAGAAGTTGGGCACCCAGGACTGGTTGCGCAGCGGACTCATGAAGATCTCGCCGGAACAGCGTTCGGTAGTCGAGCTGACCTATTTCTTCGGCTGTTCCTACCTTGAGATTGCGGGCATCATGGACTGCCCCGTAAACACGGTAAAGACTCGAATGTTTCACGCGCGGCGACGCCTGGAGAAACTACTGCCTGCCCTCGGCGATCAGATTCCGGCTGAAGACTGCCCGGAGGAGAACTGCCCATTGCCCAGCGGCAGTTGTAATGTGAAAAGCAGCAGGGAGCCGCTATTGATGGCCGCATTGGAGTCGGAAGGATAATTCAACTAGCCTGCGGAATGCGCTCAAGATAGCGGTAGGTGTAATCGCTATCAGAGTGGTAAAGGGTCTCCTTTTTCACCTCGAACTCCTGATCGGAAAAATCCGGGAACTGTACGTCGCCATCTACTTCAGTGTGGATGGTGGTCAGATGTATGCCATCAGCTAGAGAGACAGCCTGCCGGTAGATCTCGCCGCCACCGGCGATGAAGCAATCACCGGGCAATTTCCCGGCGAGAACGAGAGCATCTTCAAGATTGGCAGCGACGCTGCAGCCATCTCTTCGATAGTCCTTGCGACGAGACATGATCACAGTGTCGCGGCCCGGCAGGGGACGGCCAATGGACTCAAACGTCTTGCGTCCCATGACCAGAGTGTGACCCATGGTGATCTCCTTAAAGAGCTTCTGCTCGCCCTTCACGCGCCATGGAATTTGTGAACCTCGACCGATCACGTTGTTGAGAGATCTGGCTGCTATGATATATATCTTCAAATCACGCCCGACCTATTCGCCTTGCTGCAACTCGTCGAGGGTCAGTGAGAAGCTGGGCAGGAATGTTGTTAGGAAATAGCCCACCTCCGGAAGATCCATCTCGTGCAACGTTTTCTCGAGTGCACGTTCCGCTTGCTTGAATTCCTGATTACCGGCCCTGGCTTCTTCGAGGCACTTGATGTAAGCACAGAGCTTGTCCGCCCCTCTGATCAGTTGGTGATGCACTGTATCACTGTCGGAACCTTCCAGCAGTGACTTGTAGTCGCCGCGCAGCTCGTTCGGGACCAACTCCAGCAGGCTGCTGCGGGCATTCGCTTCCAGCTCTTTGTACGCAGAGCGCATGCTCGGGTTGAAATACTTGATGGGCGTGGGCAGGTCACCGGTTAGCACTTCGCTTACGTCGTGATAGAGTGCCAGGGTGGCGGTTCGTTCCGGGTTCACCTGACCTTCGAAACACCGGTTCCTGATCACAGCGAGGGCGTGGGCGATCATAGCGACGCGCACGCTGTGCTCTTGGATATTCTCCGGATAATTGCTGTGCATCAAGCCCCAGCGCTTGATGAACTTCATGCGTGACATGAAAGCGAAGAAATGGCTCATCACATCTGCTCAACTGTCTCGATACCGAGTAATCCCAGACCCATGCGTAACGTTTCCGCGCTTATGGCAGAGAGCAACAGACGGCTGCTCCTGACAGGTTCCGCAGCCTTTAGAACGGGACACGCCTCGTAAAAGCTCATGAACAGTCCGGCCAGTTCATAGAGATAATTGCACAGCAGGTTAGGCAGACATTCCTCCGCCACGGCGTCAATGCACTCGCTGAACTGCAGCAGCTTGACGGCGAGCCGTTGCTCTGCGGTCTCTTCCAAAACTACGATGCCCGTTAAGGTCGATGCATCGATCCCTTCGCGCCGGAAGATACTGCGAATTCTGGTAAAGGCGTACTGAAGATAGGGTGCCGTATTGCCCTCAAAAGACAACATCGCATCCCAATTGAAGATGTAGTCACTGCTCCGGTTCTTTGACAGTTCGGCGTATTTCATGGCGCCGATTCCCACCACCTCGGCTATCCGCTCCCGTGCGTCTTTCGTCAAATCAGGGTTCTTGGCGCTGACCAGTCGATGTGCGCGGGCCTTGGCTTCGGTAAGGACGCTCGCCAGTTTGACAACTCCGCCGCTACGCGTTTGGAAAGGCTTGCCGTCATCGCCCATGATGACGCCAAAAGGTAGGTGCCTGAATTCGTGCCGTTCAGTGAGATACCCCGCAGCTCGGCTGATGGCGAACAACTGCTGTAGATGCAACGTTTGCCGCGCATCGATAAAGTAGAGCGCGCGGTCGACCTTGAGGGTACGGGTGCGGTATTTCACTGCAGCGAGATCGGTGCTGATGTACGGATAAGCGCCGCTCGAATTCTGCACGATTGCCGGCAGGGGCTTGCCCTCCTTACCCTTGAATTCATCCAGGAACACGCACTTGGCGCCGTCCGACAGTGTGACCAGGTCCTTTTCAGACAGCTCTTCGACCACACCGGCAAGCTGGTCATTATAAAAACTCTCGCCCTTGATATCGGCAGGGGTCAGGGTGATGTTGAGATCTGCATAGACCTTCTGACAGTGATGGATCGATTCGTCGATAAATCGCTGCCACAGTTTTCGGCACTCCGGGTCGCCACTTTGCAGTCGAACCACATATTCTCTGGACCGCTCGGCGAACTCCGGGTCCTCGTCGTAAAGTTTGGTGGCCGCCTGATAGAAGGTCTCCAGATCACTGAGTTCGGCGCCGAGGGAATCGGCATCATTGGACAGTCGATTCATGTAAGCCAGCAGCCTGCCGAACTGCGAGCCCCAGTCGCCCATGTGATTGGCGCGCACTACCTTGTGACCGAGAAATTCCAGTATTCTTACCAGCGAATCCCCGATGGTTGTACCGCGCAGGTGGCCGATGTGCATCTCCTTGGCGAGGTTCGGGGCGGAGTAGTCCACCACTACAGTCTGAGCTGCCACGCTTTTGATCCCCAAGCGACCGTCGCCAACGATATGCATGAGCTGCGCACTGAGGAACGTCGGGTCCAAGTGGATATTGATAAACCCCGGTCCGGCAATTTCGACTCGCTCTGCCACGCCCTCGAGCTCGATATTTGAAACCACCTGCTGAGCGAATTCCCTCGGCTTGCAGTTCATCTTCTTGGCTGCGGCCATAACGCCGTTAGCCTGGTATTGTCCAAATTCAGGCCGACCGGCCTGTTTGACAACAGCCGGTGTGCCGGCCGGAGCACCGCACGCACCCATCGCCTGGCTGATCTTCTCTGCGAGCAAGTCTCGTATGTTCATGGATTGCCGGACTGCTTGCGCTGGGTGACGAGCAGCTCCTGACGCAATTTGACGATGCTGTCGCCGGGAATGAATCCCTTGGCGATCGACGCATTTGCATATACCAGCGTTCTTGGACCGATCAGGCACCCCGGGTTGGTCACCGAGTTACAGCCGAGCTGGGTATCATCACCGATTACCGCGCCGAACTTGGTCAGGCCCGTGTCGACCATCTGTTGTTCGATGCTGATCCTGATGCTGGGCCTTCGTCCGGTAGCGGGGCTCTTTTCGCTGTGTACTGCCAGATTGGAGAGCTTTGTACCGGCGCCGAGGTTGACCTCATTACCGAGTATGCTGTCACCCACGTAGGCAAAGTGAGGCGCCTTGGCGCCGTTTAACATGATGGCGTGCTTCACTTCGCTGGCATGACCCACCACACAGCCATCGCCCAATAGTGCCTGACCGCGAATGTAGGCGCCATGACGGATCTCACAGTTCGCTCCGATCACTGCCGGTGCCACAATACAGGCGCCGTGCTCAACCACCGTGCCGGCGCCGATGCTTATCTGCTCTCCGAGCAGAGATGCAGTTGCAGCGACCTGGCCGTGAATCTCGCCGGACTTCGAAGCGAACAGCTCTTCCAGATAGGATTCAAGTGAGACCAGACCTTGCCAGACCCAGCTGTCCATCTTGAACAGACTGGCGTGTTCGAATTCACTGAGATCAAAAAAATCGTTAGCTGTCAGCATTGCTTGTACCGTCTTGAGCGGGGCCGAAATAATTTACACTATATTGAACTAAAGGTACTCCTTTTCTTTTGCGGCAGCTTGAAGAACGGCAGTCAATGGCTGGGGGCTGTCTGCTAACGGAAGTGATCAGTGGCAAAAGAAAAGCCGGTGGCAGATAACCCAGTCCCGAAGTTTAGATATGAAGCTTGGATATGTCGTATGCACAAATGTGGCTCGTTGGCGGCTATGATCAGACAGCTAACTGCCGATATATTGTCAGGACTTGGGCTGCATTAACCGCACGGAAGGGACACACAGCACACTCGTTTGCCTGATTCCCTTAACGGCAGGGTTAGTCCGGTTACGGGCTGATATCCTACTATTTGTAGGATATTGTCCCTATTTTCCTGACGATGTGTGAGCACTCTCCTACTCAACGAGGTGGTTACCTGCATGATGCGGTCTGCTGACGGGCCTGTCGGAGGGTTATCGGTCGTTCAAAGAAGTCGTATGACCTGTGTGCCGGGTAAATATCGAAGATAGTCTGCAAATAAAGGAACTAACAAGGCACCTAAGTGGGGTCAGAGGTAGATAATTCCACATCACGTGTGTCGTTTCCACTGCAAAAAGCGGCAGCAGAGGGATACTGCGCCGTCTAGTTATGCACAGCTGGGATTTCAAGGGAATCGATCGCCATTCAGGTGCCAACAGCATCCTTCGAATATTGTCAAAGTGCTTTAACTTATTGAAAACATTGCCGATTTCCGATCTGTTCGAATTTTGAGCAAAATCCCGAAAGTCAGGCCATACAAGGGTTGAGGCGTCCTGCGCCGGAGTTATCACCAGAGTTATCCACAGAAAATGTGCATAATTCTGAATCGATCCCCAAGTCTGACTGTTTCCGTTCCTTATCCCGCTCAGAATCACTTGGGAAATAATTCCCAAAGTGTTGACTCGTGTCGTAATTGGGATATAATTCCCAAATATGGCGGAGCGAAATCTACACCTTGCGTTGGAAAAACTACTGAAACCGTTGATTCGGGCGCTGATCCGTTACGGCGTGTCCCACGGTGAATTCGCCGATATCGCCAAGCGGGTGTATGTCGATACGGCGGAGCGGGATTTCCCCCTGGCCGGTCGAAAGCAGTCCATTTCCCGTGTATCCATGTTGACCGGCATCAGTCGTAAAGAGGTCAGGCGCATAGGCCAGTTGGTGCTGCTCGCGGAGGGCGATGTCAGCACTTCCTACAATAGAGCGGTGCGCATCATTTCCGGATGGAATCGGGATAGTGACTTTGCAGATGGTGAGTCCCCCATGCCGCTTGCTGTGGATGGCAGTGACGGCAGTTTCACCGAATTGGTGAAACGCTATAGCGGTGACATCCCTGTGCGGGCGGTATTGGATGAACTGCTGCGGGTTGGGGCTGTCTTTGAGGACGCCGACGGACTGATCCACTTGACCGTCGGTGCGGCCTACGTACCGCATCAAGATAAGGATGCCCAGTTCGAGATCATGGGCAACTGTGTGGCCGATCTGCTGGCAACGTTGGACCACAATTTCGAATCCGCTGCCGATGACACCCGTCTGCAGCTGACGACCGCCTACGACAATCTGCCGTCTGAGGCGGTACATCTGTTCAAACAGATGAGTCACGATCGGTGTGTCGCGCTGCTAAGGGAATTCGATCAGTGGCTCAGCGATCATGATAGAGATTCCAGTGCCGACGTAGAGGGAGAGGGGCGCGTGCGTGCAGGGATAGGAATCTACTTCTTTGAGGAGGATATAGCGGAGGAAGACTCATGAATGACCCATACGGACTGGCACGAGTTTTCTGCATGATGCTGACAGTTTGGCTGCTGGGGTGTGCTGAAGGAGGCACCGGCGGCACCGGCGGCATTGCTCCACCCGATAACACTTCGCCACCCACCGTCTCGATGAGTGGCCATGTCCACAAAGGCCCGTATGAAGGTGGATCGACAGTCAATGTAACTCAGGTCGACGGTGGCCTGGATCGTGGCAGCACCGAGGTCGATACCGATCTGGGAGATTACCAGATTACCGTTGAATCGGATGGCCCGCTCCAAATTGACGTATCGGGTCGTCACTTCAGTGAGACTGTTGGCGCCTACACAAATGCGGAAGTATTGCTGTCCGCCATCGTCGACCCGGTCAGTGGGGACACCCAGGTCAACGTCAACCTGCTGACCCATCTGATTCACTCCCGCGTACTGGAGCTGATGAGTGCAAGCATCGATGTTGGACAGGCCGTCGATATGGCACAGTCCGAACTCCTCCTTGCCTTCAGCAATGTGTTACCGCCACCCGATGGCGCAACGGTCTTTTCGAGGCTGCTGATCATCAATTCGCTCCAGTTGGTAGATGATGAAGTGGGCAACGCTTATCTGTTCGCCCTGTCCAGTATATTCGAGCGACACGCAACGAATCTTGCAGCTCGGAACAACACCAGTCAGGCGTTTGAGCTTGACGGCTTAATCGACCAGTTGGCTGACGATCTTAGCGACGACGGCGCGTTGGATCTGTCTGCAGAGGTGGAAACAGATCTGCAGCAGGCGATGGGGGAACTCAATCCAGCCGTTATATATCTGAATCTGCTGCAGATCGATCAGGTACTGGAACTGGCCATTCAGGCGAGCGACCAGGCGGAGTCCGAAGCGTTTGTGTTCAGTGATACGGTGACGGTAGTGGGAGATTCGTTCGAGTTTTCGGTAAATGTCGACTCTGACGATCCACTCACAGCGACGACGTCGGTGACTGAGATAGTAGCGGACATCGATCTCTTTATCGACACCGACGGTGATGGCGTCGTGAATCGTGATGATGACGATGACGACGGTGACGGTATTGACGACATTAACGACGATACACAATACGGCGATGGCCCATAGGAATACCGCGTGACAATGAGTATGTGACTGAAGGGAGAGTTTCCATGAACATAAGGAGTGTGGCGGTTTTGATGCTAGTTTTGGTAGCCGGTTGTGGTGGTGGCAGTGGCGGAGGCGGCTCCAATC
>CEQE01146206.1_pt1 | contig 15272 bp, 15 predicted proteins | sample 356201 | NCBI WGS metagenome assembly CEQE01 (sample SAMEA2619970, study PRJEB7988) | marine metagenome | biome: marine biome (ENVO:00000447); feature: mesopelagic zone (ENVO:00000213) & marine oxygen minimum zone (ENVO:01000065); material: "saline water (ENVO:00002010), including plankton...
TTCCCGACCATGACAGACGCATGCGCCATCAAACTCAGATAGCCTCGTTGCCCAGCATTCACCACCACCTTCCTGGCGGTATTTCTGTCACAAAACGCGTTGATGGCATCGATGATCATACGACTTGAGGTATCAGCATTGGGATATGTAAATACAGAGGGAAGCTCAGTCTTGTCGATCGCCGAAAGCACCTCTGTAATATCATGAGACGTGTTATCTACCGCTATCGTGGAAGGATGAAACGTTACGAGAAGAAAAGGATCGGATGCCCGAATTCCAAACGTCTCATGTAATTCACGCGTATCCATTAGTTCAGTTTGACGAATACTATCAATTGCCAACGAACCACAACGCGTCACACGCCAGGGTTCCTCACCCATTTGTAATACTCTATTTCGGCTAGGTTCCGTTTCGACAAAATGCAAATGACTGAGCTTCGTCATTGCATGGCGAATCGAGTCATCAATGGCACCTTCAGTGATATCTCCACCAGAAATATGCGCAACGGGAATTTGATACGGAACCGCAGCCAAAACAGGTGGCAACGCATCAAAACGATCACCATGCACCACAAGAATATCAGGACGCCAATTGGCAAAAAGCTGTGCAAATCCCACTGTTCCAAGCCCAATAGATTTCCCTATTCCTTCTGGTGTATCGGACGAAAGCAGGCTTTCAACGTGAGAATGCACCGCAAACCCTGCGTCTTCAATGTGCCTCACTGTGAGCCCAAATTCAGGAGAGAGATGCATACCCGTTGCCACAATTTCCAATTTAAATCCTGTATTAGATGCAAGCGCATGCATGAGAGGAAGATAAAACCCTAGCTCTGACCGCGCACAGGTAACAAGCCCTACTCGTCTCATTCGAGATCCTCCCACTTCAACAATTGATCTCGGTCAAGACCTCGAACTAGCCTTCGTCCCACAACATATTGAAGCTCGGATGGAGCAATCCCCGTACCTGGTCTCTTGATTGCGATATCACCAAGATTTAAAACGACTCCACTTTTAAGACATCGCTTCGCAACAAGACTTCTTCGCGCAATAGCCATGGTATCAAGTTCTCCAGATACTGGCCGTTTAATCCCATCTCCAAGCGCACTTTCTACACATCGCACGCCACGAACAAGAGCTTGAAGCTCCACCGGATCAATTGACGCTCGATGATCTGGGCCAGGAAGAGAATGATCCAAGGTGACGTGTTTTTCAATGACGCATGCACCCAAGGCAACCGCGGCCAACGACACTTCGATTCCTGGAGTGTGATCAGAGTATCCGACTGGAAACCCAAACTCATTGCGCATGGTTTCCATTGCGCGTAGATTGCTTTCAGCAGGATCTGCCGGATAACTTGAAGTACAATGAAGCAAAATAATGTCTCGGTTTCCAGCCTTTTCAATAACACAAATCGCTGACTCCACTTCTTCAAGAGAAGACATTCCCGTCGAGAGAATCACTGATTTGTGTTTCCTGGCGACATGATTAAGAAAAGGAAAGTTAGTAATCTCTCCCGATGGAACCTTGAATACTTCAACTCCCATCTCATCGAGAAAATCTGTGCTCTCGTCATCAAAAGGAGTTGACAAAAATAAAATTCCTTTCGTGAGACAGTCCTCACGTAATTCTCGAAACGCGTGATATGGCAATTCAAGACGTTGAGCCATTTCCAATTGAGACTCAGCACCATCAGTTGTCTGTAATTGATATGCAGCTTTGGGAGCTTGAACTGAAATAACCTCTTGAGATTTAAATGTCTGGAACTTTACCGCATCAGCCTCAGCGCGAACAGCAACATCCACAAGACGATGTGCCATCTCCAAACTACCATTATGGTTTACTCCAGCCTCAGCGATAATAAAGCACGGACTACCTAGGCCAATATTAATGGTGTTCTTCATACGTTAGTACGTTATTAACAATTTTTCTATTCCCCACGAATGTCGCTGACTTTGTGGCACACTTTCCCTTAAGACTTTACAGTGGAGATCAATGGATACAGACTCGGGGTTTTCGTGAACCAATCGCAGGATGTTCCTTAACTACAATATTCCACTGGAACACTCAGTTCACTGAAAGTTTTATTTAGAAAATCATAATCCTAACGGTACGTTGCATTATTCAGTCCCCTCACACACAGAGAAGTAACTCTGTCATGCAAGAATTAACGCAATTTACCATGCTGTCCACCCACCATCAACGACCAAATTATGGCCAGTAACATATGCCGAAAGATCACTAGCAAGGTAAGCCACAGCACCTTTCATGTCTTCCTCAACCGCCATCCGCCCGAGTGGAGTCCGAGCAACATAGCGCTCTTGAAAAACCTTTGGTTGGTTACGCCTTACGCCTCCAGAAGAAATAGCATTAACCCGAATCCGCGGCGCAAGCATTGTGGCGAAATACCGAGTCAATTGTATCAGGCCTCCCTTGGATACTGCCCCTCCAACAGGGTTAGCCATTTCCGTCCCATCATATAGACGAAAATCAGGTCCAACAAACCCATAAATGGAGCTAAAAAGAATGACAGACCCGGATCCAGATTCCGAGAGTGCTTTCTTGGCCTCCTGAATCATTACAAATACCGAGGTAAGGTTAACTCTGGTCGCATCCTCCCACGCACCTACCGTCTGCTCTTCAAATGGAACTGCCCACCCAGGAGCCTGGGTCGTCCCAACATACGCTGCACAATGTACCAAAATATCCAAGCCACCCATTTTCTCTATTACTTTGTTGACGACCAAACGCGTTCGACGTTCATCTCTTAGATCACACGAAAATGGGTAGGCACTTTCAGCCCGAACGCGATTAAACAATTGAGCCTGTTTTTTACACGCACGAATGTCGAGATCTAAAATCGAAATAGTGGCTCCAAGATCAATCAACGTTTGCGCGACCACAGAACCAATATGCCCAGATCCTCCTGTGATCAGCGCCCGCTTATCCCTTAAGTCCATTAGCTCGACCACAGATCGCATGTCCTTATCTTCGGTTTTATTGCTTGTCATGAACAACTATTGCTGAATTTCTGAATTGGAAAGGTATGTCGTTTCGTATTCTTCGCAGAGCCTATCCCAGATCCCAAGGGCTTCAGGAGTTGCTTCAGACGCAACAAACGACCTTCGCTTATCAAGTTCATCTTTTTCCGTTGCTCCCTGGCTTGGTGGCTCCCATCCATATTGCTTATAAATGTTCAACCCAATGCCATCTGCAAAGAGTTTGCGAGGAACGTTTTGCTTCTTTAGTGCCCTCCGAGTCCCCACTCCAGCTTGAGTCCCCAGCAAAGACTCAATACGACTGATGAAAGGGTTGGGGTCAGTCACGAAGTGCTCAAATGGAACAATAACCAACCGGCACCGATCGGAATCCGACATGTGTTGGATCCTCGTCATTCCCAATCGCCATTGATTGTGAATTCCATAGATCGTTCGATCCATCCGGTTTGATTGTAAATAGAGATCCTCCCACCCCAAAGCCATCCACGGAATTGAGTGTCCCTTATGCTCAATCCACACATCAAAAACGCGTGGATCCACCCCTTCTCTTGGAATCCACGCATACCACTGCTTAATCATATAGAGTGGGTGCCGTAGTACTTCAATAAATGTCATCCTCTCCTGCAAGGCCTGGAATAGAGGTTCTGATACTCCCAGTAAATGATGTGTAACCAAATTTAGAATTGGCCGTTCTTCTTTGAGGCGCGGCAACACTGCTGCGTCACCAGCCATAAATAGCCGTTTCAAATAACGCCATGGTTTGGCATTATTCCACACAGATGAAAGATCAGAAAAACGAAAATTTGTCTCACGGGCCATCATTCCATGATAAAGGTCCAAATCCGCTCGCATGCGAATCATCGCAATGGCTGCATCTTCAGTTATTTTTTTCAGAAAATATAGAATACAGACTGTCTCAATATCATAGTTGTATCGCATGAGTTCAGTTCTCGGAAGGCTGCCGACTATCGGAGATAGCATGGTCTTTCCACAACCAGCAAGGCCATTCACAATCACAATTCTCTCAGCAAGATACGGTTCTCTCGATATTCGTGGCACTGTAGAATCCATCACATTATTCATACAAACACACTGCTCCACACACTCCCTCTAGGTGATGGGACACTGCTTCAACCTTTGTCCCATTAGCACACTAAATTCCGGTTGCAGAACGCTAAACATGAACTCATGGGCAATGTAGCAATCATGCAAAGTTGGCAAATCACACACACCTTTAGACAGAATATCGCTCACAAACGCCTTACTCATATGGCTAATTCGCAAGTCTCCTTCAAACGCGACAGGTCTCAACACCCAGCCCGTTTCAGCATCAGACTCAAAAGCCCAACGATTAGTGTGATCAAGCACAAAGCGGTATTGTTTTGAAGAAACAACGTAGATGTCAGAAGCCAAGTGATCATGTGCATACGACACCACCATTCTGCTCCCTTTTTCAGATCGAGCTTCTAATATTCCACTCAAATCGAATACATGATTTCCTCGTTTCGATGGATGGAGTGTTGGATCAATGTAAGCGGATGTGCTCATCAGGGAGGAACAGCGATCATAGAATGTAAAAAGATCAATGCTATGTATCCCATTCACCGCAAGCCCGTGATTCCCTGCATTGACAAAAAATTGAATCGGGTCTTGAGGATCAAACTTCGCAATAGCTCTCTTGTGAAACGGGTACGCCCGAGTCTTACAATTGATCCATACATTGAGATGTCGTTCTTCAGATAATGCAAGCAATCGTTCGTAATCAGTGAGCGATTGTGTAACCACTTTTTCGAGAAGAAACGACTGATAGTTTAGCTTCTTCACAACATCTCGCACGATTTCATATCGCCCTTCCGCCTGAGTTGCAACAATACACAACCCTCCTCCAAAACAAGCTTCGTCAATACTCGTCAGCCAGCGAATCTGGCAAGACGGATTCAGATCTGAAATCGCGGCCAGTCTCTCTTGGCCAAGCTGCAAGCTTGCTGCACGCGGATCCACCACCTCAATTTCGCTCACCTCAGAAAGAGAAGCCACGGCTTGCAAATGCCGTGTTCCAATTTCCCCACTTCCGACGACAAGAACACGCCCATTCAAATGATGTTTCGTGTCCAACTCAGCCGAGGTTGAAAAACTCTTCTCTACCACCAGTTTTAATTTGCCTGCACAGAGGTTCCATATTCAGACAACCAAGGGAGCCTAACCATCCCTGTCTTTACAAAGAGTTCAGCACGCTCAAATTCCTCCTTCGTATCAACCGAAATCGCTGAAAAATCAGCGACCTCATACATAAGATGTTTTCCATGTTTTCGCCACTCAAGCAATTCCCTCCGCATAAATTCTGTGCGCCAGATATACAATGTACCATTCACACGATATACCACCGGAACATCCTGTCGTCGATGATAATTGCTTCCTTCAGAAATTAAATCGACCATCCATCCGTTACGCTCAATGACAGAATGCCAAATCGGGTTGAAGTCAGGCTCAGAAATACCAATAATGCCATCGGCTGAAGATTTCTCTCTGAGGCGGTGAAATGCTTGGGCAACATCAATTGGCAATCGACAAGGAGTGGTAGGGTCTAAAAGAAGAATAAATTCAAATTTCCTGTCATCTTGTGATTCTATCTCTTTCAAGGCATGACGAAGCACAGGCCATAGAGGAGTTTCATCCTGAGCCAATTCTGCAGGCCTCATGAATGGGACCTCAGCCCCAAACTTACGCGCCACATCAGCAATCTCAGGTGCATCGGTTGATACTACAACACGCTCTACTTCAGCGCAGGATTGCGCCAAGAGAATAGAATGCGCAATAAGGGGCAATCCAATGAAAGGTCGTATATTCTTTCCCGGCAATCCTTTGGAACCTCCTCGCGCTGGAATAATAGCGAGCAGTCGTTCTGCAGCACTCATTTATACATGACCTGCTCTTTCCTGTTACTCTGCGTCGCACGCCATGCAGCATCACATACCGCGAGGGCTTTTACCCCCTCAACCCCCGTAGCCAATCGTGTGTCACAGTCACCATCACATGATTTGAGAAAAACCTCCATTTGTTCAGCAAAAATATCATTCCTACCCTGGATCAGCTGCTGTTGCTTCATCTCTCCATCTCGGTGAATACCCACGGTATTCGTAACACCATCCCATTCCAAAGTCCCTCGCTCTCCACATGCGATCATTCGTCGTCGCGTCGGCTTTGATAGGTAATCAAGTCGCATCGACACCATACCCCCACCATAAATTTCCCAAAACAAATCCGCAGTCTCGTCGGACATGATTTCAAGACGTCCAATGTTTTTAACACAAGCCTGCAAAGCGGTTGGCCATCCAAAAATCCACCCTGCGTAATCGATCTCATGGATCAAATCACGCAACACTCCCCCCTCTACTGACCTTCCTGAATACGACTTATCGTGTGGGCGAGACGGCCGCCAATCTGGCAAATAGGACTGACATTCTATGCGAATAGCATGAATCATTCCGATCTCACCAAGCATTTCACGAAAAAGATTGATCGACTTTGAAAAACGCAGAACACACCCAACAAAGACATTTCGTCCAAGTTTCGTTGCAGCCTCCATCAAGCATTTGGCCTCTTTAACATTTACGGATAACGGTTTTTCAACTAATACATCCATTCCGTTTTCCATTGCCGTGACACCATCTCTCATATGCTCTGCAGTGTCCGAAGCAATGACACATAATCTCGTTCCAATTTTCCGCGCTTCCTCAATGTTGTGAACAGCCATATATCCCAAATCTTGTAGCATGAAAATTCTCTCCGCCCGTTTCGGAATCGCGACTGGCTGAACAGACACAACGCTGTTTAGAACACCTAAGTGACGCATCCCAATACTTCCCGTTCCAACAACAGCCACCAACACTCGGTCTACCATGATTAGAGTTGCCCGCCATTCACATCAACCACAGCCCCAGTGATATACGACGCTGCTTCACTCACTAAGAAACAAATAGTCTGAGCCACCTCCCCAGGTTCTGCTAACCTACGTAGCGGAACCGCTGTCGAAAGAGAGTCGATCTGTTCTTGTGAAACATTCGCGAGCAACATCTCGGATTTCGTGTGTGACGGGGACACACAGTTAATCGTAATACCATCTTCCCCAAAGTTCGCAGCAAGTTGTCGAGTCAATCCAATAACACCATATTTAGAGCATGTATATGGAAGAGAGGCCGTTTTGCTATATGACCGTCCCGCAATGGACGAAAGGTTTACAATCCGACCATACTTATGACGCTTCATAATCGGAATCGCATATTTACAGCAAAAGTATGTACCAAACAAATTCGTTTGAAAAATCGTCTCCCATTCTTCTTTCTCATGCATCAAAGGATCCGAAGCTGGAGATGCAATGCCCGCACAGTTGATAAGAATATCTAATCGCCCAAACTGCGACGCAAGCTCAAGAAAAACGTCTTTAACTGCATATTCGTCTCGGACGTCACAACATCTAGTGCTATCACTATTTTCAAGACGCCGCGCAAGACGTATTGTGGATATCCCTTTAGCTTGAAGCAGAGTGGCAGTGGCATCTCCAATACCACTTGAAGCACCAACCACAACTGCAACACGTTGGGAGTTACCGGTAGTAGACATGTTCCATATCCCGTGCACCACAGGCAAGTCGAATGCCTGCTGCCTCACTTGTACACACAATACTATGCACAACACCTTGAGGGAGACATACAATGTCAGATGGACCTGCCTTAATCACGTTTCCTTCATCCAGACGCCATTCAAACTCCCCTTCTAGAACCACCCACCACTCAGCATGCGTCACATGACAATGTTTCCGTGCTCCCTCTCCAGGCTCCTGACAAATCAGTGCAATTTGATCAGTTCCGGTGTAGACAAGTAAATACAACCATGGTGCTGGCCCCATTTTCTTCTTGATCACATCAAGATTTCGAAGCTTCAGGTTTGCACCTGAATCGATAAATTTTGTGACTCCATCTCGCCCAATCAGTTCCTCAAGTTCATGTTCAATCCCCACCACCCTATCATCAAACTTGTGGACACCAAGTTTGACATTTTGTCGTCTCAGTTGTAGCGCTGCCTCAATCAAATACAAATCATCCCAATCATCGGCATCAAGAGCCTGAACACGATCAACGGGAAATCGTCCTATCTTTCCACAAAACGTCGGCCCAGCATCATCATGGCTATTTCGATGATACGAGTGAAGAAAAGAAGAACTTTTCCACCCCGAAATCGCCCATGTGATCAATTGGAGAGGACAGAGCGTTTGGGTGGGAATTTTCTTTGACAAAGAAAAGTTTAATGGTTTTCCTTCAAAGAAGGTCTCCGCATACCGTTCTTCAACAGAAAACAAGGAGTCATAATTATCAACATCAAGCATGTTCACAAATGCCCTAATGGTCTCTGCACGCAAAAGAGGAGACGTAGTGTGCACCAATACAAGATAGGATGGATCCATATGCTGCATGAAGTCATAGAGAAAATGATCGTGCGTCTGGCATCTCTGGCCAGAACATTGACAGGATTTGTTGTGCATCATACAAGAAGACCCACCACGATCTGGGGCCCGTCGATAGAACTTGACCCCAAGCATTACGGCCATTTTTTCCACAATGTCATGCTCTGAGTTCAAATAAATCTCATCAAATATCCCAGCCTTTTGACAAGCACGAGCAACATAGAATGCCATCGGATATCCATCAACAAACAGCAGGTTTTTATCAGGAATTCTTGTGCTTCCCAGCAAGACCGGAATGAGAGCGATTTTCTTCATCATCAACTTTCCTTTTTTTTCTTTCAATCTCTTCTCTCAGGAAGAGAAGGTCATTATAGAGAAAAACCCTTTTCTCCCAGAATCATACAACCCAAGGTTGCTTTGATCACCAGTTTTTTTATTTGACATGCAGTACCACTTATCAACTGAGGCATATGAGCATCCTGCTGAAAAAAGCCCGCAAACAATCCTGGTTTAAGTATAATCTCTGCAGCAGAGTCCGCAGGAGGCTCATAAAAAATGACATCACGTTCATTGTCATATCCAGTCCTTGGGACTAGCGTTTTAATTGGCCAAACCGCGATAGCCTCTTCTCCTTCGAGCACAATATGAATATCAATATATGTCCTATGAGACTCTAAGATTGCGTCGTCCCGACACCCAGTGAAACACGTCATAATTCTTGCAAACATTTCCTCCCCAATAATTGGATGCTCTCCATCAGGTAATGTAGGAGCGACATCAACAACAAATGCATTTACCCTATCCCACCATGATGAAGAAAAGTAACATGTGGCATTTTCTACTGTGTCAAAAATCATATATTCCTCTTATGAGGCTATGAGTTGGTGCCCCCTTATAAAATCAGAGCTCAAACAAAAGATAAAAAGAGAAAAACAGAGGCTTGAGGCGTAAGACATTCGGCTTTCTCAATGATTAAATCACACACAGCTAATAGCCATGTCTGGCGAGTTATTTGAACAATATTGTAGGCGTAGCCATTAACCAAGAGACGTCGGTTGCCCTGAAGGCTCAGACAGTTATCAGAGGAAAAACCTGTAAATGTAATGAACATGAGGTTGGATGAATGGCATATTTAGTAGACAGAGTCATATTAGAACATTCCTCGTTTATCACTACGCCCTAACAACTATCATCAACATACAATACAGTGCCTTTTCTACCCAATATCATACCCATTGCGAATAATACGATACCAAGACTGATTCATTGAAATGCACACATCAGATACATGCATTTTTTTTCGTAGGCCTATACCACAATGACTCGCAAGTTCCACACTGTGCTATCACCAAAAATTACGCCTTTCAATAGTGCATATCACCATTGTTATATTTTTTGGATACCGTAGTACCAAGAAAATATCGGCATCGAGAAGTGATTCGCGACATCTCTTGAAATACAAACCTCCTAATCAATGATCATTGATTACACTGTCGTTATGCATGGCGGTAGATTTTATCCATCACATGCATAAGCTTCAATGCATCTTGGGAACTCCCAATCTTCACTGTCTCTTTCTTGTCAATCGCTTGAAAAAAATGCTCGATTTCAGATCGCCATGAATTGTTGACTTTAAACCGAACATGTTCTTCATCACTCCACATGGCCGCCGGAGCACTAGTTCTGTTCTTGGCAATGGTCATCTCCTCCTCACCATACGTGCCGGAAGATGTGAGAAGCCCATTGATGACGATGTAGCCCTTTTCCAAAAACATTTCCAGTGAAAACAAATGCCTCCACTGCGTCATTGTCGAATGTAGAGATGCAACAACTCCTCGACTATTACGAAGAATTGCAAAAACATTGTCCTCAACATCCAACTTCCAATAGACATTTGAAACATAAGCGCTAACATCGCTAAAATCACCTGCCATCATGAGAAATAGGTCAACCATGTGGATGCCCTGATCCATCAAGATTCCACCACCCGCAAGCGCTTTTTTTGCCCTCCAGTTATGGTAGAAACTCTGATCAACGCTCTTGCCATAACGTCCACGCATCCATAGCAATCGCCCATGTGACCCCGAATCAATCAACTCCTTTGCAAGTTTGATACTGTCATGATGCCGATGGTTGAATCCATACATCAAAATTCTCCCAGCAGCCGCCTGCTCAGCGACAATAATCTCTTCGACATCTCGGGAAGAAAATGCAGGAGGCTTCTCGCAAAATACATGTTTACCCGCAGCCAATGCGCGTAAAGTCAATGATTTGTTTAAATAATTAGGGGTACAAATAATAACAGCGTCAACTTCGGAAGAGATGAGTGCCTGAGGATCGGAATACCAACGGACAGAATGAATATCAGGTGGTTCTGCCGGATCAGCGATTGCAACGACTCTTGCTCGCCCATTTTCGACGACCGCATCATAGCGAATACGACCCATTTTCCCAAACCCTATGATGCCAACATCAATCATCTTATAAGCTGACCTCAGCCTGGCACTCAACTCGCCGAGCACGCAGAAACAAAAAAAACTCTCGGCAGATCTTATGGAGATAGCCATCGTTTGGGTAACGATCTCTAAATACCTCCCCAGGCTTCCGCATAAGAATCAACGAAAGATCTGACCCCACATTTTTCTTATCTCTTGAAAGTGCAACAAAAAAACGATCTTCAGGGATTCGTGTTTGTTCAAACCCAGCGTAGTTCTTCGCCAAAACATCATGCAACTCTTCGTATACATTTTGATCGGAAAGACCAAATTTCCACGAAATATAATTAGCCATATCCATGCCAATGGTCACAGCAATTCCGTGAGGAATCACATAATCCGTCGCACTCTCAATAGCATGCCCAAAACTATGTCCATAGTTCATGACAAGGCGCTCATCACGATCAAATTCATCTGCTTCAATTTTAAGTTTTTTGATTTCAAGCGAACGACGAATATAGTGCGAAAGTGAAGCCCTATCAGTAAGAAGATTCGAATAATCATCCGCAATAGCTCGTACATCGCCCCACCCAGAAATAGCATGAACTTTGATCATTTCTCCAATACCTGACCTGATATCGATAGCATCGAGTGTACCCAATACATCTGAGGAAATCCTGATGTCTCTCGGTGGAGTAAATGTCCCTATCTGATTCTTATATTGCCCAACGTTAATCGATGATTTAGAACCAATACAACTATCAGCCTGCGCTAGTAATGTCGTTGGATAGAAACGCCACTCGATCCCACGAAACAGCGTCGCTGCAATAAACGATGTGATGTCCTGTATAATGCCTCCGCCTACAGCGATTAAGAGATGGTCTCTCTTAATCCCATTTGCTAGCAACTGCATTACATAAGAAGGAATCTGTTCAAGCGACTTATTCGTTTCTGTCGCCTCAATACGAATGACTGACTCATGCATCAGTGCAAGTTTTAAATTCTCCGCATACAATTCGGCAACCCGTGTGTCGATTACAAGATGGGAACCCTCACTCAACCCAGATTCAATCCCAGCAAACATCTCTCCGAACTGAACTTCATATGGACCAACATGTGATTGAATCACGAGGTCAGACACTGGTATAGCCACCATCAACAATAATATGCTGACCCGTCATGTACGAATTGTCCTCACTCACCAAAAAACGCACGAGGCGCGCGATTTCCTCAGGGCGAGCAAGTCGGGCCATGGGAACATTCGCGATCATTTTTTCTATTCCTTCATCCCCAAGAATACGACGAGTTAGTTCTGTATCGACAAACCCAGGAGCCACACAATTAACTAGAACATTGTCAGCAGCCACTTCAAGTGCAAGCGCTCGACTCAAGCCAAACAACGCAAACTTACTAGTCGAGTACGCAGAACGCTCAGGCTTACTCACAACACCAAAGATAGACGTAATGTTGACAATCCTTCCGAAACGCCCCTTACGCATTCCCTCTACCACAGCCTGACATACTCTATATGGAGCCGTTACATTGACCCGTTGAATACGATCGAAATCCTCCATAGCATAGTCCTCAATCGGACCAACCTTATTAATCCCCGCATTGTTTATCAACACTCCAACATCAAGACCAGCTACGGTTTCGACAAAACAATCCAGGGCAGAAGAATCTTCGAAATCACAACACAAATACTTGCTACCTTTCGGTCCCTGGCCATCAAGTGTAGTTCCGCTGACAAAGACTTCATAGCCAACTTCCAAAAGAGCAGAGGCTATAGCTTCTCCGATCCCACGTGTACCACCAGTCACTAACGCTCGCGTAGACTTCATTGGATAAGTGATCCAGTGCTAATGAGTAGAATAACCAAATACTTTTTCAGCATATGCTGTCAAAATTGCCGCATCAGATAGAGATACAAGAGGAATACAGCGACTAATCTCAGGGTTGAGCATCGCAGAAACTTGTTCCACAATACCCATCTTTACTTCTGGAGCATAGGTTAGAATTGGAATGCTCTCCCACTGAGCCAGTGAGGATTCCTTCCGTAAAACGGCCTCGAGAGGACATAAACGATAAGAGGCAACAGAGGTGTGGACTTCCACAGACCAACGTCCTTTCGAACCCCAGTCCGCATGGTAGCCAAACACAATATCCTGATCAGAAATTCCGGAGCCGGTAAAAACGGCACCAGATGGATGCCACTCAAGAGAATTAGAGCGATACCCGCTCCACTGTTGAGGTGCACCAATCAATGTATGTGCCATACTGATAACATGAAGACTATTGGCAATACCCCACCGCTCAAGCTCATTTTTCTGAAAGCGTTGAATCCAATCTGGTTTAATCATTTCGGTAAGCGTATAGCTACAGGAGGTGATTCCGCCCTCAACGTTAACGCGCGCGCGCACTTCCTGCACTCCTGGATACGCAACTCGATTATATGCACACAAAGCCCTCACCTCGGAGCGAGTCATGTGTTCAGCCAATTGCTTGATCTCCGACGAATAAAGGGAGATGGGTTTTTCAATTAGCAGATGACGAAAGCCAAGCGAGACAAGTAGATTTGTCACATCAACCAACGATTCCATAGGAGTACAGACAATGCCAAGCTCATCAGAACGAGGAGAACACCGTAGGTTCTCAATACCTCCAACTACCGTCTCTACATCTGCCTTATCGTAAAGCTCTGGCAACGACCCTTTGGAGCGAGAACAAACACGAATACGCTTTACTCCTAGCGCGCGAAGAGCCTTGACATACTCTTTCCCCATACTCCCATACCCAATGACAGTTACCTCTCTGTCAGAAAAATCACTGGCAGTAATCCGCGCCACAAGTTCGCTCGCTGACAACACCTTATCGTTATCGCGCTGCTTAAAAATAGTTCCTTCCTCCATTGTCTAAACAACTCCGACGATGAAATACACTCGTGCTTCTAAGGCATCTTGATCATGGATGTGAATTTTAAAACCTCCAGAAAATAAGCATTTAGGCGTACCTAGAGCATAAAATACTTCTTCCCCCATCGACTCGACGCAAACGAAAAATAACGAGATGGGAAAAGCCGTGACTTCACGCAATTGAGAAAGCATCATCCTGTTTCAGAAGAGAAGAGGCTACACTGTGAACTAGCAATCTGCAGCACCCAGAAGATAACGCGTTATACTCTAAATATTATTTGCCTCCCATCTCGCACAAACCACTTACCGACTGATAGATTAACTCGTAATCGCTCTATATATCGGCAGGAAATCACTGTGATATCGTGAGGAAGGACGTAATAGTGATGGTAACGATGCTCTGTACTCGTCGTTTCCATGCCCCGGAAGCAAGGATCGAAAGTCACGCCATGTTTTGCGCAGTGCTGGTATATCACGCGCCATCCTGTAGATACGAGAAAAGGCAGTAACTTCGCGATGCAGATAACGTTTTTCCCAGTTCGCTGCAAGGCCTTTCCTTACGTGAAGCAACAACGCTTCCTTCACTATCTCTCTCGCTTCTACAAGCTGCATACTATCAACTCTCATAACTTCTTGAACAAGGCAATCTCTGAATTTCTCCAACTGCATCGCCCACCGTGGCCCAGAAATCCAGTCAAACATATCAGAGTTTAGTTTCCTCGAGGTCATATCAGCATGAGTTTGGCGCACCATATACAAGCGTTCAAGCGTCTTAACCTTCCCCGCAATAATAGGCATACTGCTCGGCAATAACTCACCAAAGGAATTATCCAAGTCTAGATCGACAACAGCTTGATAGCTTTTCCGTAGTGCCTCCGTCCGATGCACAGCGTAAATTATTGGCCTATACGTTCCAAGATGAGCAGTCAGTCGTCGAGAAGCGGTTTCATGCTCAACAGACCATTGGGGATACAACCACGTTTGCGTGATTGGCCCATGTGCATCATCGGCCCGAACCCCAAATATAACCGCTTTCCCGTTAGCAGCAATGTAACTGGGGTGATGTTCAAGAAATGCTACCGCATCATTCAAGCTATTTGGAATTAAAAAGTCATCGTCTGCGGCAAAAACAGCATAAGGTGTTGTTACTTGATTCAGCAGTCCTAAGATACAAGGAAAGGTAAAAATTCCTGGGAATAATTGGTGCTTAACACGAAGCTGCCCAGAGAATGAGTCAAGCACCTGCTTGCCATTTCCAACTTGGCTCGAATCACTAGAGTCTCCTATCAAAATCAAATGAGTGAGCCCGGAGACGGAAAAATAAGTAAGCAAACGTTGCAGGTAGGCCCAACGATTGCGAGTTGGGATAACGATGGTGAGCATCAAAAAATCCCAGCACTTTTTGCGCCAAAGTTTCGCATCTCACAACAAACGTAGCAGATGCTGATAAAATCCCTCTTTCTCAGATC
>CEQE01005373.1_pt1 | contig 15212 bp, 15 predicted proteins | sample 356201 | NCBI WGS metagenome assembly CEQE01 (sample SAMEA2619970, study PRJEB7988) | marine metagenome | biome: marine biome (ENVO:00000447); feature: mesopelagic zone (ENVO:00000213) & marine oxygen minimum zone (ENVO:01000065); material: "saline water (ENVO:00002010), including plankton...
CGTCGTCATCGGTGGCGGCTTCGGCGGTGTACTCACCATCCGGAATTTTGGCGATCTCGGCCCGCACAGCTCGTTCAGTCCGGTCGAACATTTCCTCGACGCAGGCCAGCACCGTATCCCGGCCAAAATTGTCCAACAGATCGGTCACCCGTTCTTCGCATACTTTGGTCGAGGCGATCATCGCGTAGTTATCGATCTTGACGCCCTCGGCAAACCGCACATTGTTCCAGATAAGTTCGAAAATTTCGGTTTGCTCGACGCCGGCCTTAACAACGCGGGTCGGCGGGATACAAATGCCTTCGGCGTGAATGTCATGGCCGTTCGGGAAATAACCACCGGGAAAGGAACCGCCGGTGTCCTGCTGGTGGGCCCGGGTCATGGTAAAAAACAACAGCTCATCGTTATAGAAAATCGGCCGGAAAAAAGCCCAATCAGGTAAATGGTTGGCATGGCCGCCGTGATAGGGGTCGTTCGATAAAAAGACGTCTCCTGGCGCCATATCATCGGGATATTTTGCCACCAGATCCCGGACCGGGAATTCACCGCCAAGGAATTGAACCGGTAACCCCACCGGTACAGCGATGGTGGAACCGTCGGCACCCCAAAGCCCGCAGGAGACATCGTGTAATTGGCTAATCAGCATGTTCTGACAGGTCCGGTCAATGATGTGGCGCATCTCTTTGGTCGCCGTTTGCATCGAATGCCAGATCGTCGAGATCGTCGTCGGATCAAGTTTAATATCGCTCATCAGCTTTCTCCTTTCCGGGTCAAAACGTAGTTCTTATTGGCATTCACCAGACAATCATAATTTTCCGGAATGACCACGGTTGTTGTCGTTTCTTCGATGATCGCCGGTCCTGGAATTTCATTGGCTGCTGTAAGTTTGCTGCCATCATAAACCTGAACATCGATAAATTCCTCACCGAAGTAGCACTGGCGAATAAGTTTTTTAGCTGCCCCTGCATCCGGCCCGCCACTTGAAATCTCTGGCAATTGGAACGGCGCGTTGGGCGTTGTTGCTTTAACCCGGAGGGTCAGCAATTCAACGCCTTTCCACGGCATCTGAAAGGTGAAAAGCTCGAAATGCTTGGCGCCAAAGCCCTCGGCGGCATTAGCTAAGCTCTCGGCGGTGAAATCACCTCCTTCAACATCGACTTCAACTTCATGGAACTGGCCGATATAGCGCATATCAATGGTGCGGCGAAACTTGACGAGATCTTTTTTAACGCCAATTTTTTCAAACGCCGCCAACGCCTCTGCTTCCATTTCCTGGTAAAGGGCGGCGATTTCACTTGGCTCGGCGGCATCAACCCGGCGGACGTGTGAGCGCGCATAATCCTCGCCGATATCCATCGCGTACATGCCAAAGGCACTATAGAGCGACGCTACCGATGGAATAATAACCGACGGAATATTAAGCCGGTCAGCAATAAATCCGGCATGCACCGGGCCACCCCCACCACCACCGATCATCGTTGCCTGACGGACATCGTAGCCACGCTTGGTCGAAACCTTGATGATCTCATCCGCCATCGACATATTGGCGAGGGTGAATATCGAATGGGCGGCTTCAACCACATCCATTTCCAGCGATTTGGCGACCTTTTCGATAGCAGTTTTGGAGCGCTCGACATCGAGGTCAATATCACCGCCTAAGAAGAAGTCAGCCGATAACATACCCAAAACCAGATCGGCATCGGTAACCGTTGGTTCGTCGCCTTTGCCGAAGCAGGCCGGACCTGGATCGGCGCCGGCGCTTTCCGGGCCGACCCTGAGAAGACCGAGCGAATCGATACTCGCGATACTGCCGCCGCCGGTGCCGACACTTTCAATATCAACCATCCTGATGGCGACCCGCTGATCAGCGACCCAGCTTTCGCTGGTTGTCGGAATTTCACCGTGCCGCACAAGACCGACATCAAAACTGGTGCCGCCCATGTCGACCGATAACAACTGGTCTTTGCCCTCAATCTCGCCTAAGAACCGGGCACCGGACGGGGCGGCGGCGGGACCGGAATGCAGGAAGTAAACGGCGCGGTCGATACATTGATCAACCGATTGCACCAAACCATTCGCCAGCATCATCAGCAGTGAGCCGTTAAAGCCAGACTGTTTCAAACGTTCTTCCAGCCGGCGCAGGTAATTCGCCACGGCCGGGCCGACATAGGCGCCGACGGCTGTCGTGTTGAAGCGCTCGAACTCCCGCCAGACATGAATGGTCTCATGCGACGTTGTCACATACATATCCGGAGCAACACTTTTGACGATCTCCGCTGCCCGCCTTTCATTAGTGGGGTTGGCGTAAGAGTGGAGGAAGCAAACTGCTGCTGCTTCGACACCTTCAGCCTGTAATTTAGCGACGGCAGCGGCGGTTTCGTCATCGTTTAAGGGCTCTAATATCTCGCCAGTGTAAAGCGTCCGCTCGGGTACGCCGAGACGCAGGGAACGCGGTATCAGCGGGCGGTTCGGCGGGATAAACACATTAAATAAAGATATATGAAGCGGCTTGATGGCGCGGCGGATTTCCAGGAAGTCTCGAAAATTTTGGGTTGTCAGCATACCGGTTTTGGCACCCTTGCCGGTCAGCAGAACATTGGTCGCCAGCGTTGTGCCATGAATAAGCACGCCGATCGAGCCGAGAAATACTTCAATCGTTTCGCCGAATTCTTTTGCTGCCTTAGCAACGCCGTCCATGAAACCATCTGAAGGGTCGCTGGGGGTCGTTGGTGACTTAATCAATGAAAATTGACCGGTCGCCTCGTCGAGGACAAGACAGTCCGTAAAAGTTCCGCCAATATCGACGCATAAACGCTTGGGATTTGGTGCCATTTAATCTTTCCTCACATCTCGCAATAGGCAGTAATTATACAAGAAACAAATCTTGTATACAAGAATATTGTCGAATGATGCAGGTTTTTTTGGCTATGTCGCGAGCTCGGGAAATTTCCGGTTTAACGCCGAGATAAAATCAGAAATACCATCAGCACGAATACTGGAATGCTCCTTAAACGAGGCTTCTGCCGCAGCTGTATCCCGATCAAGGATCGCTTCAATGATATGAGAATGCTCTTGGTAGGGAATCGCAACCTGGTTAGGCGGTTCCATATAAACGCGGCGGTAGGGCATCATCCGGTTGCGAATGGAAAGCGCTTCTTCCTCTAAGAAACTGTTATGGCTGCCGGCATAGATGAGCTGGTGGAATTTTAGATCCATCAAATAATACTGCGTCCAATCATTGCTATCGACCAGCTTGGCCATTTTCGTATGGAGGGTTTTCAAGGTTGCCCGTTCATCATCCGACATCCGGCGGGCGGCTAGGCTGGCACACAAGCCTTCGAGCACGGCCAGTACTTCATACATATCAAAAATTTGCTGGATAGAGAACGTGGCGACAATCGCACTGCGCCGGGGCCGGGTCTCGACTAATCCGCCCGCGGCCAATTCGGCAATGGCTTCTCTGATCGGCGTTCGTGACACGTCGAAGCGCTTGGCAAGTTTTACTTCATCCAGTTTTTCACCCGGCGCCAATTTACCGGTGAGAATTTCCAGCTCCAGCGATTTGCTAATTTTTGCCGCTTGTTTTTCCAAAACTTGCCTCCGATGAATATCTTTTTAGTCGGGTTTATTCAGGCCGAGATCGAGTGGTGATAAATAAACAAGAATTCAATTATTGTATAATTAAATTTTGATCTTGCATAATTTTATTTCGGTTCAGGTGAATTCGATTGACTGGCTATATACCTTGTCGGCGCTTGAATCTAATTACACACGAGGGCGCTTGCGGTTGTGCCGGGGCCGGTCCAGGAGATTTGGCATTTCATGCCTGGGCTCAACTCCTTGATCTTAAATGGTGGAATTTTGATTTCGCGGCCCGAAGATGTCAGCTGGGTTGTTCGTGCGTCAAGATGTACAGCAACCGGCTTTCCCTTGCCTTTAAACAATAATAAAGCGTGTGGGCTCTTGCCTTTAGGTTTGATCTGGGCAAGTTCCGCTTTGAACGAGGTGTATTTGACTGGCTCCACAAAACTACCATCAGCTAGAGCATTTTTAGCCATTGCTTTGGCTGTCTCTGGAAGCGCGTAGATTTTTCTCACATACGCCAACATGTCTGGACCGCTCATCGGATTTTCGATACCGATTTTTTTGGCTTGAGCCTCGGCGATTAGCGTCGGATCTTTCATCGCGTCGATGAAAGCTTTTTGTAGGGCTTTCAATTGTGCCGGTTCCATATCTGGCGGTCCCATCAATGGCCGGTCCAGAACCTGACTGGCAAAGGCGATTTCCAAAGCTTGTTTGTCGGTTGCTGTTGCACCGGCCTGTCCGGCCAAGGCAACTTTCGGATAAACAGAGCTTTTGGTTGAGGCAGAATAGCGGAGGAGTGGGATTGCTTTTCCATTTTTGAGCAAGCCCGGGTAATAGCGCCGGTGTTCGGCATTTATCGTTACACCCGCTCCGGCAACACCTTGGGTTTTGCCCTTAGCATGGCGGAAAAGGCATCCTGATGCGACGGATAATCGCCGACATAGGTAATCTTGGTGCCAAGAATATTGTTAATCGCAGCGACAAATAATTTGTAAGCACCTCGCGAGTTGCTGACCCGAAGTGACTTTGTTTTCAAATCGGCCAGAGTTTTAATGCCGGTGTCTGGTCGAACAAAAAGATAGGTGTCGCCGGCTGAGTTGACGCTGCCAATATAAGTTAATTTAAGTGGATCGTATTTGACGGGAATTTTCAATTGCAGTGGCAGCCAGGGTCCGAGCGAGCCCGGCATGGCCAAATGGGTACCGTTCTTGGGTGCCCAATGTGCCAAAAAATCAAGCACCGTTGTGCCGATCCGCCCCGGCCTGGGCTTAAAGACAATCTTCGGATTACCGGGAATATGTTTTTGCATATGTTTGCCAGCAAGCTGTGCTGAGGCAAAAAAACCGCCCCCCGGAAACCCCATATGGATGGTGATGGAACGCCCCTTATAGAACTCTGCGACTGTCTCCGCCGTGGCCGGCGTGGAGCCTAACCAGGTCAAAAAGCCAAGAGCCGTTGCGATAATACGATTTCGAAATTTACCTTGCATGTTCTTCCTCCCGTCCGGCTGCTCAATATCGTCTTTTTGAAATAATTCTAATGAACTTTAATTGTCTTGACAATAATTGTCTAGGCAATTAATTTTAGATCATGACAGCAAAGCAGAAAAAATTGCGCAAATCCGGCGTAGATAACGATGACCTTATAGAGTTTTATAGCGGCGATGCGACGGCGCTAGGCGACAATGAATCTGTCGGCTATCTCATCAAGCTCGCCAATCAAGTCGTCATGCGCAATCTGGATACTGAACTTCAACCCTATGATTTGACCGCGCCGCAATGGGTGCCCTTATTGGTTATCTCAAAAGGCCGCGCTGATACGGTCGCTGGCTGTGCGCGCGAAATCGGTGTTGATACCGGCGCCATGACCCGCATGCTGGATCGGCTTGAGACAAAGGGATTCGTAACCCGAACGCGCAGTGCCGAAGATCGCCGGGTCGTCAATGTTACGCTCACCAAGGCAGGGCACGAGATTGTTAAACTGATCCCACCGACCATTTGTCATGTGCTTAACCGGCATCTCCGGGGATTTAGCGAAACGGAATTCGAGACTTTTAAGGATCTGCTGCGCCGGTTCCTGGCCAATGGGGAGCAAAGTTCACAAGAATAGAAAAAAAATATTCAGGAGGAGAAAATACCATGGATGCAGAAGTAAGAGATTATAGAACCGGCAGCCTCAAAGGTTTAAAGGCAACCGTCGAGGAAACCGACTATGAACGGCTTTTTCCGAAGGAGCGCTATATCGGTAAAGAATGGCTGCAAAAAGAATACGAGCTCTTATGGCCGCGGGTATGGCAATGGGCCTGCCGCGAAGAAGAAATCCCCAATGTCGGCGACTTTTATGAGTACCGTATCGGTGATCAATCATTCCTGATTGTCCGCAATAAGGAAAACTCGCTGAAAGCCTATTACAACACCTGTATGCATCGGGGCGTCAGGCTGGCCGAAGGCTCTCAAAAATTTGGTGGTCCGGGCACTTTCAATGGCAACAAGGCACAGTTTGACGGCAGGATCACCTGTGTCTTTCATGGCTGGGCCTGGGGTTTGGACGGCGAGCTGGAACATTTGCCGGGGGCAACTGATTTTGGCCAAGGCATGGTTAAGCGGGAAGAAGTTTGTCTGCGCCAAGTTCAGGTCGATAGCTGGGCAGGTTTCATTTTTATTAATATGGATCCAGATGCCGAGCCGCTCTTGGATTATCTACATCCGGCGCCGGACAATTTGAAAGATTACCATATTGGCGAGATGCGCATCTCACGGCACTTCACAACGGTGCTGCCGTGCAATTGGAAATATTCTATCGATCAATTTCAGGAAGGCTACCACGTCTGGGCCACTCATGTGATGGACCTCAACAATGTCGGTGCGGTCTCGACCGGGCCGGGCGGCCGCCGGGTCGGCGAGAAAAAAGGTGACAAATATCCAGACCCGGATACGGTTGGCGCCATGACGGTCTATGAGCAGTTTGACCTCCATACCAATTTTTGGGAGCCCCATTGGCAGTTGACCACAGGCTTACCACCCGGCGTTAAATTGGGTGATTTGAGCGACGATGATTACCCAACGCCTCGAGAGTGGGCGCGCAAGGCCATTGAAACCATGGTCACCCAGAACCGGGTTGCGCAGTATGAGTTGGACTATTTCGACACGCTCGAAGAATTGCCGCTCGATATGATGGGTCCGGAATTCATGTTAAAACTTCGTCACGAAGCCTGTGCTGCCCGTGGCATTGACCTCTCACATTTGAAAGATAATCAGATGTTTGGCTTCCCGTGCGAGCACCGGCTGTTCCCGAACATGCTCGGCCCGGTTGCCGGCAACAGTTACGGCCTCTTCAGGTCGCGCCCGAACGGTGACGATCCGGACAGTATGATCTGGGATATGTACTTCATGTTCCGTTACGGCGAGGGTGAAGAGCCGCCAATCCATTACGAGTTTATTCCCGAATGGCAGAACTATCCGCGCGACCGCATGCCACCATCCTTTATGCAGGATTTCAAAATTACGCCCCTGTTCCAACAAGGTATGCATTCAGATGGCTTTCAGGGGCATCGCTATTGTTCACAGGAGCAAAACGTTATCCATACTCAGAAACTGCTCGATCAAATTATCGGTATGGAATAGATAGTGATGGCAATAATTAATCGACTGTCGATTAATTATTAAAATAAAGCGTCAAAAAACGCGTCAAGCTGATCTTGGATCTGATCCATATAGTCGGGCAGTATCAGCACGGTAGACGGAAACAAGACAATCAGGGCCAGGCGTACGAGATCGGCGCCAAAAAATGGCACGATACCCTTGAATATGGTGCTCAAAGAGACATCCGGCAGCATGGACTTCAAAACAAACACATTCATGCCGATGGGCGGCGTGATCTGGCCGATCTCGGCAACAACGACGATAACGATGCCGAACCAGATCAGGACGTTTTCCGGCGAGGTTGTGAACAAGACATCCAGTCCCAGGCCGGCAACGAGCGGGTAAAATACCGGCACCGTCAACAACACCAGTGCAAAGGCGCTAAAGACGCAGCCGAAGGCAATATAAAACAGCAGGATGATTGCCATAACGCCCATCGCTGACAAATCGAGACTTTGAATCCAGGTGAGCGTTTGGCCTGGCAGATCGGCGGTGTTGATAAAGGCCGAAAACAATTGGGCTCCGAAAATCACGAAAAACAACATCGCTGAAGTGCGGATGGATTGGAGCAGCGAATCTTGAAAGGCGGCAAATGTTAACAAGCGTCGGCCAAGCGCAAACAGTAGCGCGCCAACGGCCCCGATGGCGCCGGCTTCGACCGGAGTGACAAAGCCGATATAAATCCCGCCGAGCACAAACAGAAATAAAACAACAACCCCCCAACTTTTTTGAGCGAGCGAAATCGGTCTACCAGCGCTACCCGCTCGCCCCGGGGACCGAGCTCTGGCTTTAAGCGGGTCATGACGTCAATGACGATGAAATAGGTGGCGATTGAAATCAGACCGGGCACAATTCCGGCAATGAACAGCTTGCCGATATCTGAGTTGGTCAGGATGCCGTAGAAAACCAGCAAGACACTGGGTGGGATGAGGATGCCCAAAGTGCCGCCCGCGGCGATAGCACCGGTCGACAGGCCGTCATCATATTTATAGCGTCGCATGCTAGGCATGGCGACGGAAGCCATTGTCGTGGTGGTGACAATGGAGGAACCGCAAACCGCGGCGAACCCTCCGCAGGCGGCGACGGTAGCCTTGGCGAGACCACCCGGACGGTGTCCTATCCAGGCATTGGCGGTATCGTAAAGGTCCTCGGATAGTTTTGACCGGTAGACTAAATTACCCATCAGCAGAAAGAGCGGCAACAGTGCAAAGCCATAGGACATGGAGGCATCAAAAATCAATGTACCAGCCAGCGAGGCTGATGCCTCCAACCCGCGAAGATAGGCAAAACCTATAAATCCGGTCAGGAACATGGCGACGCCGAGATGGATACCGGCAAAGGCCAAACCGAGAAGTATTGCAAATCCGATGAGGCCGGCTTCCATTGCCCGATTTATTCCTGGGTGTCTTTGGTCTTAGAATGAGTTCGGGCCGAATAGTCCGGCCCGGTGCCGGTCAAATCACGGAACACGTGATTGACAAAAACGAAGATGGTAAAAAAACACATGGCCGCCATTAGGAAAGCAATTGGTGCCTGCTCAATCTCGAAATCCTCAGTCGTCACAAGATCCTCGGCGAGTCCAAAGCCATGGAATAGCAGTAAATACGAAAAAAGGATGAAGGTCAGCGCGGCGACGGCATTAACAACAATCTGCTGGATACGTCTGCCCTTCGGCCCAAGCAAACCAGCGGCGAGATCGACAACTAAATGCTCCCGGGAGGCGGTAACCAGAGGCATGCCCAAATAAATCATGATGCCCATCGCCAGGGTGATCATTTCATGAGCGCCCAGCAGCGGGGCGGCAAAGAAATAGCGGCCAATAACGTCAATGCAGGTGACGACCACCATCACGCATAACATAACATTTGCTGCCGCACCTAAAAAATTGCCAAGCCACCGAAATATCTGAGAGCGTTTTGGTGCGTTCCAGTGCTGGTCATCGAAATTCGCCAAAGGCGCTATTTACCCCCTTCAATTTTAGCCAATTCGCTGCGATAAAAGGCGACCGCTGCCATGCCGTCAATCCCCAGCTTGGCCGCGTCAGCAATCCATTTGGGTTCAATAACCGACCAACGCGTCTTCAAATCTTGAAGGGCTTTTGCCGGCAGCGGGATTTCTGAGATACCTGCCGCCTTTGCTTGGTCCACTGAAGCTTTTTCGTTTTCGTCCCAGCCGGCAGAATAATCCCCGAACTTTTCGCCAGATATGCGCATGATCGCATCGCGTTGACCTTCTGTCAGACCATCGAATTTCTTTTTGTTGATCACCAAAAATATTGATGTGTTGCCGACACCACCCGGAATTGGCGTTGCGTATTTTACAAATCTGGAAAGCCTGAATTCCTTGATGCCGCCATAATTACTGAAAGTGCCGTCAACAACACCTCTGGAGAATTGCTCATAGGCAAAAGGTAAGGGAATGGTAACAACAGCAGAACCCATGAGTTTAGCCGGTTGAACCAGGGAGCCGGCGGCTAGAATTTTTAACGACCGAAATCCTCTGATCGACTTGATGGGTTTTTTGGAATTGAAAATCAGGGTCGGCGGTGGGCTGACAAGTCCAACAAGTTTAACGCCCTTGTATTCAGAAGGTTTGCCAAATTTTTGCACTGTCCGCCAAGCGGCGATGGAGGCCGCGCGTGAGGAGCGGGCGGCAAACGGTAATTCAGATACTCGGGCGGTAACGGTTTTCCTGCGGGTAAAATGGTGAATTCCCATGCCGGCATCGGCGACACCTGTCGAGACCATCCGAAGTTGGCGGTTGATGGGCGCCAGTGAGGAAGCGCTGAATTTTATTTTGATCGTGCCGTGGGTCGATTTCTCGATAGCCTCAGACCATGGTCTAACCACTTTGGTGAACATTGACGTGGTGCGGGGCAAATACAGATTGAACAGCAATTCGTTGGCGGCGCGAGCTGGACCGGCCTGCCTTTTTGCCTGACTAGAGTCTGCTGTTTTCGGGCAGTCGACGCCTTGGAAAAATCCAAGAATCTCTTTGCCATCAAGATTGCCGGACTTGTCACAATCCATGGTGTCGAAATTGCCAACCAGTGGCCCAGCCGCCTCGCTCCGCTCAATACGGTTATTATTGTTGGCATCACGCATTTTGGCCAAAGGTGGTAATTCAGGATCTGCTGCCTGCGCTGACGTAGCAATATCGACAACCGCAGCAAAACAAAATCCCAGCAATAATACTAATTTTGATAAAACACTCATGGCCTTAACTCACATAAGCCACGAGAGTGCCGGACTCTCGATCGAAACCAAGTGTGACATTTGTCTCTTCAGTTGGCAGTAAGCCGGCTTCCGCCGTTACTTCCATACCGTCAATCATGCCGATTTTATTGAAATTCTCCGCCGGCAGTTCGGACTTGGCGACCGGTACAGCATGAAAACCCACCTGACAGCAGGAATCGGGTGGATGGTCGACAATCGCTATCACGGCATCCGCGAGCTGTTGGCGAATTTGAGAAATAGCCGGCAGCGCATTCTCCTTAACGGTTAAGCGCCGACCGAATTCTAGATCAGGCATGTTCCCATACTCCTCAGTCGTGCTGTTTTTTAGCCGCGATCTCTCCTTTAGTCATGCCGGTTGGATTGTCACCAAAAGCCGGTCCGGCGGGAAGATCAGGGATTTCAGCACCGTTTTTATGAATATAAGCCTCTTCACCGTTAACAATCAAATGAGCGCGGAGTGGCGTATTATTGCGCGCCACGTCTGAAGCGTAACAACCATCTTCCGCATGTTTCAGCAACTCGACTAATTTTTCTTTAGGTTCGTCTGACGCCATTTCTATATTGAAGATAATCCCCAACGCCGCCTGCTCCATTTCGGCGACGTTAAATTTGCGGCGATTGTCCCAAAGCACGGTCGCCTCTACTTCAAGCGCCGTAAAGTGGATTTCCAAAAAACCCGCGCTCTGAGTTAAATGGCTGGTCAGGCAGGCTGCTGCACCGGCGCAAAAATAGGCCATCGGCGACGGGGCCAAGCCACTCCCGCCACGTTCAACTGGTTCATCAATTTGAAAAGTGTGCCCCTCAGCGGTTGCCTCAAACAAGCGCTCCCGAATAACCCGCACTTTCGCCTTAGGCGCACCGACGGCAGGCCGCTCAGGATTTTCCTGCATCCGTGCGGTCGCTTTTTCGAAGATGTTTTTGACTTTGGACCAGTTAATTTCAACAGGATCAGACATGTGAGTGCTCCCTAAATCTGGTTAGGCGCTTTTACGTTCGAAACGGCGATTAAAGGCGGCGATGAAGTCGGTAATAGTATCAGCGCGGAGCGCGGTGTGGTCGCGGAAAATTTGATCAGCTAATTTTTCGTCCCGATTGCCAATCGCCGTGACAACTTTCTGGTGCTCCGCATAAGGAACACTAAGATCGTGTGGTTCTTCGTGAAAAATACGGCGATAGGGGGCCAGCCGCTTATTAAGGCCATTGATTTGGGCAGCCAGTATCTCGTTATGAGCGCCAAGGTGAACTAAATTGTGGAATTCTTTATTCAAGGCCGGGAAATTTTTTCGGTCACCCTTTTTGATAAGCCGACCAATTTCCGAATGCAGCGCCTCGAAATCTGTTCTTTCTTCTTCCGTCATTCGCCGGGCGGCTAGTCTGGCGCTAAGTCCTTCCAATTCAGCCAGCACTTCATACATCTGGATAACCTGATGGACGCTAATCTCGGCCACCACGGCGCTGCGATGGGGCTGCATTTCGACTAAGCCCGCCGAGGCAAGTTCAACCAAGGCTTCGCGCACTGGTGTCCGGGATGCGCTAAAACGTTGAGTTAATTGCGGTTCATCCAAGCGGTCGCCGGGCAACCGTACGCCGGAAATGATTTCGTGTTCCAGCACATCTCGAATATTATTTGCACGGGTTACCATCATAATTGTTCCCTATATATTATATTTTTTCTTGTAGACAGTATTATATAAATCGTCATACAATTCAATAAATTTCGTATATAATAATTGCAGGGTGGTGTTATGAGATTGTTTCCTCTCACTTTGGCTGTTGGGGTGTTGGCGCTGGTTGGTGTAACCACTGATGCGCTGGCTCAAGGTAAGCGCGGCGGTACTTTGCGGGTGGCCATGAACCGGACATTTAACGGCTTTGATACGGCTACCAATCCGACAGTGTTTCCCACTAAGCTCAATGTGCAGCGGACCATCTTCGAAGATTTATTCGGCCTCGACAAAAACGGCAAGATAATCCCTAAACTTGGCACCACATTAAAAATTTCACCTGATCAGAAAGTCTTTACTGTAACGCTGCGCAAAGGCGTTAAATTTTCCAATGATGAGCTGCTGACGGCGCGTGCTTATGTTGACCATTTTAAACGCGCTCTCAAAAGTCCGATGATCAATTTTATCCGCGGCCAAATTGGTCCGGTTAAAGAAGTTGTCGCTCTCGACGATCATACGGTTGAGTTCCGGATGTCACGGCCTCATGCCGGTTTTCGGGCCGCTCTCACCGGACCGTTTCAATTTTTTTGGGTGAGTGCGCCGGAGCATGCCAAAAGCATGGGCCCCTTCGTCGCCAAGCTGCCGGTTGGTACCGGGCCTTATATGCTGGAAAGCTGGGATCAGGGCGTTTCCTTAACCCTGGTGCGTAATCCCAATTACCGGCATCCGGAAAAACAATATCTCGATAAAATTGTCATGCCGCTGATAGCCCGAGAAGAGGCGCGCCTCAATGGGCTCAAGGCTCGCAATATTGATCTTTATATTACCAATTCCGGCAAGCTCGCTAAATTGGCTGAGAAGGACCCCGGTATCGAGGTGTTTGGCCAAATTGATCAGGGCTCCGGTATCGTCGCCTTCGATACCTCTAAACCACCCTTGGATGACATTCGGGTGCGTAAAGCTTTAGCCCATGCGGTTGACCGCAAAGTGGAAGTGCAAGCGGCCTTGGGTGGTGTTGGCGGCATATTGGCGACCGATTGGTTTGGACCTAAATCAAAATGGTATTGTGAGGGCAAAACCGGCTATCCGGAATACAATCCCGCCAAAGCCAAGGCGTTGCTCAAAGATTATGGTAAGCCGGTCAAATTCAAGCTTTCGGTGCTGACGTTTCCGGTCTTTATGACGGGGGCGCAGGTTTACCAGAGTTTTTGGAAACGAGTCGGCATCGATGTTGAAGTTGATCCCCGCACACCTGGCGCCTCTTGGGTGTTGCCGCTTTTGCGTGGCGGGTTCCAATCCTTTTTTCTAGGTATCGGTGGGGCGGTCGATCCGGGTTTCCAAGCGCAGAACCTGCATTCCAAAAGCGGCGGCAATTTCTTTAAATTCAGCCACCCGGAAGTCGATAAAGCGCTTGAAGCCACCTATCCGCCGTTTAAAGACGAGGCCAAGCGCAAAGCAGCTTTCTGCAACTATGTCAGCACGGTGCTTAAACATCAGCCGTTCTTGCTCCGCTATCACAACACATTTTATTCGGTCTCCCGTACCTATGTTAAGGGTCCGAAAATGCCGGTTTTCAAGATGAGCCGAATTCATGAAATGTGGCTCGATAAATGAAACCCCTATTAGACTTACCTTTTCTATCCCATGGTCACGCAACGCTGAGAGATGTTGAAGAGTCGGTACGGTTTTACCGTGACTTTTTGGGTCTCGATGTATTGAAAACCAGTAAACGCACGTTGGTCGCCCGGCTTGGCAGCAATACAGCAATCGTCGGCGTTACCATTGGCGAGAAAGGTCTAGCGAAAGCCCAACGGCCGTGGCTTCAAAATGCCCATTTTGGCTTTGATGTGGCGACCGGAGATGACGTCAAAGCGGCGCGAGAACTTTCCTTAGAACACCAAGCGAGTTTCAATATACAAAATGTTGGCGATCTGATTGAAAGTAATGAGGGGCACTCCTTTATGCTGCTCGATCAGGACGGCAATTACTGGGAAATCCTCGAAAACCCTGCTGGCGGTTATGCTGGCTTATTTGAAGGTGACTGCGATATCAGTCATGCGCTTCGTTCATTTTCGGAGGAGGATGCGGACCAGCGAACTTCGGTCTTAAAACCACGCCTCATGTCCCACCTGACCTGTGAAGTGATCGATTTGGAGAAGTCACACGCCTTCTATGAAGAGATGTTCGGTTTTGAAATGGTTCAACTGAGTCCCAAACGTCTGCTCGCCCGGCTCAATAGCGTTGCCGTCATTGATATTATTGAAACCGACACGACAGTGCGCGAGCACAAAATGCACAATCATATTGGCTTTGATGTCGCGGGTCCGGCGATTGTTGATGCGGCGCGTGAAATTATTGTCGAAAATCAGGAACGTTTTGGCTTTGAGGTTATCCACAAAACAAGCGGCAGCCACGGCAGTTACGGTTTTACGTTTTCAGACCTAGATAATAACGCGTGGCAAATCGAAGATTATCCGCGCGGCGGCTATTATTGGATGTTCGAACAGGGCGGCGATTTGGAAAACCCATTTCAGCCGAACATCGCCGGTGTCGGGGATTGGCACGACCTTATTGATCCGGATACCTACGAATATCATCACCAAATATAAAAGGGGAGAAGTAGTATGAAACAAGGATATAAACTCATCGTCTTAGGCGCCTCCGGCGCATTAATTGCGGCGAGCCCTGCAATGGCCCAATCGAAGGGTGGTACCTTGACCGTCGGCATGGACCGGCCGATGACGGGCTTCGATTCATCGATGAATCCACGGCCTGAATATAACCGGCGCAATGCCATGCTGCCGGTCTATGAAGATCTGTTTAGCCGCGGCAAAGACGGCAAACTGGTTCCGGTCCTTGGCCAATCGATGAAAAACTCACGAGATAATAAGACCTGGACGGTAACTTTACGCAAAGGCATTAAGTTCTCCAACGGTGAGCCGTTTACTGCTGATGCCTATGTCGTGCATTTCAAGCGCTACCAAGCCAGCAGGGCCTGGGGATTTCTGCGCGGTATGGTCGGACCGATTAAAGAGGTGGTGGCTATCGATCCTCATACAGTCGAATTTCGCATGCTGCGCCCGTTCCCG
>CEQE01056210.1_pt1 | contig 15210 bp, 14 predicted proteins | sample 356201 | NCBI WGS metagenome assembly CEQE01 (sample SAMEA2619970, study PRJEB7988) | marine metagenome | biome: marine biome (ENVO:00000447); feature: mesopelagic zone (ENVO:00000213) & marine oxygen minimum zone (ENVO:01000065); material: "saline water (ENVO:00002010), including plankton...
TTAGTTATTTTGGTTTCATCATCTTTCTTTGTTATTTTCGGATCTTTTATCCAAAGCCCTTTATCGTTGGTATGTTCTTCAACAATCTTAAATAATTTCTTACTAACCTCCTTAACTCCAAAACGAGGACCATAAGTGCCCAATGTGTAAGGAAGATATTTACCCTGGAACCAATACCTTAATACAAAGTATTTCTTCTTCGTAGCTTTGGAAACACTTAGAGTTAATCCTTTCAAATGTGATTTAAGAGGCACATTGAAAGGTATAATTTTGTGTCTAAGGTTGCCAAAGGTTGGGATATACTTTTCTATTGCTGTATTACTGAATGGCAAAGTTTTTTTGTTGGTGGTTTCGCCACTCGGAATTGTTGGTGGTTTGTTTATAAGTTCTTTCATAAATATTCTTCAATCTCTACAACAAGTTTTTTTAAATGACAAAGCAAACGATTGGGTTTTGTAATGTTAGAGGTTGTCGGAGGAAGGTTGGTTTTTTCCAGTAGCAGTTTGCGTAAAATCAAAATTTCATCAGAGCTACAAAGATATAGAAGATGAAAAATTTAACGAAGTAGTAAAATATATTGAATTCTTAAAAAATAATCCAAGTTAAATTTATTGTTTTGGAAAATAGTCCTCACACTTTCCTTCTCTGTAAACATCTGCAGTGCAACAATGAAGTCCTCCTCCAAATGCATAGGCGTCTCTTAGATCGACTGGTATAACTTCCATGCCTAACTTGTCTAATTGTTCTGCCTGATAAATTTCACTTTTTTCAACACAAATAGTTTTATTATCTAATACCAATACGTTCATTGAAAGCCACACTGATGAATAGCAAAGATTTGGTGGTGAATTATGCGCGGGTTGCGCAGCATCTATAATTTTCCAATCATTATCTTCAAATAATTTTCTTTGCTCTTTTGGAAGTCTTCTTTGAGGATTGTTAATGATTAAACCAAGTTTGATCGGTGTAAATGTTGCATCTATATGTATTGGATAAGGATCTCCCGGAAAATTTACAGCATGTACTCTATGATCTTTAAAATGTCTTTTGATCCAATTAATACCTTTTAAATTTGTTGTGAAACCATGCTGCACAACCAAATCCTTTCCAAATCTTAGAACGTCTGCTGCATCAAAAAGTGGCTCTTCTTCAGTGGTTACAAAAAATTTTTTTTCTGTCCATTCTAATCTTTTAGGAATTCCTATTTTGTCAGATAAATAATCATCTCTGTAATCATCATCAGTCAATCTTGGTTTTGGAGCTGACTCATGTCTCATATTGGGATCTGAATTGTAGTAATGTTTTAATAGTGGTCTATAACATAAATACTCAAACCATCTGCATCTATAACTCATTGTTGCTTCCAATATTTCATTTCCAACAGTGAGAAGTACATCTCTGGGGGGCATGCAACCAAACATTGTCTGAGACGCCCAGTCTGGTGTTGAAGTTTTTTGATTAAAATCTATTGGCATTGGTCTATCAACGGTTATTCCTTTTTTAATTAAAAGGTTAGCAAAATCATCCAATAATTGATTTGCCTTATCAACGGCATCTTTTGTTCTTGGACCAAATTGACCTCTCATATCTGAATCTTCTGGAACTTTAGCATCTATGGCAGGTTCTGGTGCTGGAATGCATGTCCCATCAGCTTTGCCCACAATAATATGCTTTAACGGATCCCATTCGTTCCAACTATTAACAATTATTTTTTTTTCACTCATAATTTAATTTGTTATAATATTATTTTCTGGACCAATAGGAAATTTTGTAATGTTTTCAGCTCCATTATCATTCACAATCAACATATCATGTTCTCTATAACCTCCCGAACCAGGTTTGCCTTCAGGAATCATTATCATTGGCTCCATAGAAATAACCATATTAGGCTGCAAAATAGTATCTACGTCTTCTCGAAGTTCTAGACCCGCTTCTCTTCCATAAAAATGTGAAAGAACTCCGAAAGAATGGCCATAACCAAAAGTTCTATATTGAAGATAACCAAGTTGAGCAAAAAGATCATTTAATTCGTGACAAATTTCTGAACATTTTACACCAGGTTTAATTAACTCTAGTCCTCTCTTATGTATTTTTATATTTGTTTCCCAAGCTTTAAGAGAAGCATCATCTACGTTATTTAAAAATAGGGTTCTTTCTAATGCGATGTAATAGCCAGATATCATTGGAAATGTGTTTAGTGAAAGAATATCACCAGAAACTAATTTTCTTGATGTTTTTGGATTATGTGCACCATCTGTATTTATACCTGATTGAAACCACACCCAAGTATCCATATATTCTGCTTCAGGATATATTTTTGCTATCTCTAATTCCATTTTATCTCTTCCGGTCATTGCTATTTCTAATTCACTAGCGCTGACTTTGATGTGTTTTACTATTTCCCCTGCTCCAATATCTGCTATTTTTGCTCCATTTCTTATGATTTCTATTTCTTCCTTAGATTTAATTATTCGAAGCTTCATTAGATCTTTAGACACGTCTTTAAATTTTGAAAAACTAAATAATGAATTTAATTTTTCTTTTATTTCGATGGTAACGTGATCGTTTTCTATACCAATATTATTAGGTGGTTGATCTTTTCCAATTATCGAAACAATAGCTTTTAAAAAGTTATCTTTCTTCCAATCGGTATAAATGACATTGTCACAAAAAGACCTTCTCCAGGGCTGACTTGAATCTATATTTGCCGAGATCGTTACTATCTTTTTTTCACTGATTACACATCCATATGGTCTGCCAAAAGAACAATAAATAAAACCTGTATAATAAGCAATATTATGCATTGAAGTTAGGATAATCATATCTAAATTATTTTTGCTGATAGTCGTTCTAAGCTTATCTAATCTATTTTGATATTCGTCTTGACTAAAAGGAAGTTTTACTTTTGATCCATTTTTCAATTCAAAAAAATCTGGTCTTTCCATAAATTTTTCTTAGTTAAGTCCAATAAATCTTCTATTTCTCTTGGTGTTTAAACTATAATAAAGAATTGCTAATGTAATAATAAAACCTCCTATTATCGTATTAACTGTTGGAGCTTCATTGATTCCAAAAATTGGCAACCAAACCCAAAAAATACCTCCTAAAACTTCAGTTAAAGATAACAAAGTAAGATCTGCGGCAGGTAAACTTTTAGAACCAATAGAATAAAGAATTAAGCCAGTGCAAACCAATGTTCCGTGTAAAGCTGAAAGAGACGAGTTTCTAAATGTAGTAAAAAAATTGTCTTCGTTAAAGATCAATAAAACAAAAGAAATAATTGCACAAAATAATCCAGCCAAGGCGACAGTTGTAAAAGTTGGTGTTTTTTTATTCCATCTCAAAGTAACCGAACCAATTGAAAAACCTAAAGCTGATAATAGGCCAAGCATTAAACCAAATAATGTTCCTAACTTGTTGCTACTATAAGCCATAAAAATAACTCCAACGGCAGCAACAATAATTGCGGTCAAAGTAGTAAAAGAAACTTTTTCCTTAAGAAAAATATATCCAAGTATTGCTGTAATAAATGGCATCGCCGCTAACATCAAAAGAGTGATAGCTACCGAAGTATGAGTAATCGACCAAATAAAACCCATGAAAGCAGTAGCAAAACCCATGCCACCAATAACTACTGATAAATCAACTTTTTTGTAATTCTTTGTAAAAGATTTGCCTTCTTTAAGAAATAAATAAAGATTTAAAATAACAAAAATAGTTAATCCTCTAAAAAAAAGATACTGCCAAGGCACCGAACGCGCATCTTCAATATACCTCACAACTAAAGCTCCAAAAGACCAAAAAATTCCTGCCAATAAAACTGTTAAGATTGCCAAATTAGTTTTATCTTTTGGCATATCTAACTTGTTTCTTTTTTAGATCTTAAAGAATGACCAGGAAGCCAACTTTCTTTTCCTTCAATATAGTGTTCTTTTTTCCATATTGCAGATTGGTGTTTTACTTCTTCAAGGATATATCTGCAAATTTTAAATGCTTCATCTCTATGCCCTGCCCCAACTGCAATAATAATGCTTATTTCTCCTACAGAAACAAATCCTTTAGCATGCTCTAAAAAAATTTTTGCGTTTTTATCAAATTTATTAATCGCCATTTCACATATAGAATTGAACGATTTTAAAACCATTTGTTCGTGAGCATCATAGGTAACTGCTGTTACTTTTTTTCCGCTATTTTCGTTTCTTACTCTTCCAATGAAGATTGTTTCCGCGCCATTTGAGTCCGAAGAAATAAATTTTATAGCTTTCTCTTTTAATATTTTTTTATCTTTGATGTTTACTATTGCAGTATGAATATTCATTAACCACCGGTAACGTTCATGTGACGAGGAACATATATTTCTCCCTGTTCTCTATCAATGTCAAAATCATGACCTTTAGGTTTCCTAGAAATAGCTTCGTATATCACTTTTTTTAAAAGTTCATTATTTTCGCTTTTTCTAAGCGAAGTTATTAAATCTGCTTTATCCTGTCGTCCAAGGCACATATACATAATCCCTGTGCACGTTAATCTTACTCGGTTACACAGTTCACAAAAATTATGTGAGTGCGGAGCAATAAATCCTATTTTTTGACCTGTTTCATGACAATAAACATATTTTGCGGGACCTCCTGTTTTTAAAGGATCATCGGTAATACTGTATTGAGTTTGGATAAGTTTTTTAATTTCTGTTAACGGCATATATTGATCTGTTCGTTTTTCCTTAATTTCACCCATCGGCATTACCTCAATAAATGTAAGAAAAAATTTATTTTCACCACACCAATTTACTAAATTTAATATTTCATTATCGTTGATTCCCTTTAATGCAACTGTGTTTATTTTAATTTTTAAACCAGCTTTTTTAGCTGTCATAATTCCTTTAATGACTTGATCAAAATTGCCGTTCTTAGTGATCTGTTTAAATCTATTTCTATCCAATGTATCTAACGAAACGTTAATTCTTTTTATCCCACTCTCATATAAGTCGGTTGCATAATTATGGAGTTGCGAACCATTTGTGGTAAGAGTTAATTCTTCTAATCCCCTACCCAATTTTTTTCCAAGATTTTTAATAAATTGCATTATGTTTTTTCTAACCAACGGTTCTCCACCAGTAATTCTTAGCTTTTTTACACCAAGATCGATAAATACGTTACATAACCTGTGTAACTCTTCTAACGATAAAACTTCTTTTTTTGGAAGAAATTTCATTTCTTCATTCATGCAATATGTGCATCTAAAATCACATCTATCAGTTACAGAAACTCTCATATAAGATATTTTTCTTTTAAATGGATCTATCAACATAAATAAATTAAATCATAAAAATTTTTCTTTAGCCGCTAGGAATTAATGGTACCCACTCAACAAAATCGCCTGGTATAAATTTTTCTTTACCTTCATTGAAAATCCCCCAACAGTTAGCGTTAACAAATGACTTCATGCGATTTGATTGCTGTCCTTGTAAAACTTCAACGTTAGAAAATCCTTTATCATCAATTGCCATGGAGCATCTTGTAAAATGGGTTGAATTTTTCATTTTATTGTATTCGTTTTTTAATTTTGCTCTAAGTTGTTTTTCTTTGGACATTCCTAATGCATTTCTTATTAAAGGATAAATAAAAAAACGCAAACCAACCGCCAAAGAAATAGGATTGCCTGGAAGACCAAAAAATAATTTTTCTTTTTGCTTAAATTGAGAAAGCAGTATGGGTTTGCCTGGCTTAATAGCTACTCCCTTAAAATGAGATTCAAATCCAAAATCTTTAATAAGATTTGGTATAAAATCAAATTTACCTGCAGAAACAGCACCCGAGGTAACAAATAGGTCAATATCGGAATTAATTGCTTCACCAAGTGCTTGTTCAAGTTTTTCTGGTTCAGTATCTTTTATAACTCCTCCATCAACAACTTGGCAATGTAAATTTTTACCAAGCAAAGTAAAATAATTATTGTTAGAATTACGAACTTTCCATGCGGGTATATTAGTTTCTTTATAGTCAACTATTTCATTACCTGTTCCAAAAAAAATTATTTTAGGTTGTTTTTTAACTTTTATTTCTTTAATTCCAAGAGCTGTGAAAACCATAATATGTTTTGATTCAATTATCTCACCTTTTTTTAATACCACATCTTTTAGATTATAGTCTTCCCCAGCAAACCTAATATAAGAATATTGTTCTACTTCTTCATCAACAATAATGTGAGTTGCCTTTTCCTTCGATGGAAAATAGTTTGCTTTTTCAACCGGTATAATTGAATCAAATTGTTCTGGAACCAATCCACCTGTCATTACTTCAACTGTTGAATTTTTCTCATAATTGTCCAATCTTGGATTATCACCAGCGGCAATCGTTTTAAGTATTTTAAATTTTTTTGTATTTTTTTTAGTTAATCCTTTTGTTTCTTCAGTTAGAACAGCAAATCCATCAAAGGCTGAATTATTTGCAGATGGGTTTTTGGACGGTGATAGAATATCCTCTGAAGTAACTCTATTTAAAGCTTTTAGAATAGAAGTACTTTCATCGGATAATTTTAGAGAAATTTTATCAATTAGACTTATCGCTTCGCTGTATGTAATCATTTTAAAGACTTAAAACATTTATAATTTTTTTTGGCACACCGTCTGGATTAATCCATAGTCCTTTTTTGCCACCAGATTTTACTAATAGTTTTGTATTAGTAATTTTTAAGTTAGGTTCAACAATTTTTGATAAATCATAAATTGCAAGTAAAGCTGAATTAACTCCAGATAAAGCCTCCATTTCAACTCCCGTTTTTGAATTTGCGGAAACTAAGCAGTAAACAATAACGGAATTTTTCTCATCATTAATTTCTGCATGCAAAGAAATATGATCTAGAGAAAGTGGATGACAAAGAGGAATGAGTTCGCTAGTTTTTTTCACTCCATTTATTCCAGCAACCTCTGCAATTGACAATGGATCTCCTTTTGGCATTTTTTTGTTTTTGATCATATCGATTATTTTAGAACCTAATAATATTTCTCCTGAGGCTAAAGCTTTCCTATGAGTTATTGCCTTGTCGCTAACATCAACCATCTTATAGCCTGATGTTGAAAATAACTTTGTCAGCGAATCTTCTAATTTATTATTTTTGTTCATTTTTTAATTTTAAAATTATTTTTTTTGCAAATTCTAAATCTTCTCGAGTGTTGATATTAAAAAAAGGATCATAATCTTTAAATTTAAGTTCTAAATTCTTTACTTTATGTTTTTTTGTCCAATCTTGAACTTTTCTTACTTTACCGTTGATTAAATCATCATAGAGTTTGTCATAAAGTTTTAAAGACCACAAACCAAAAATATTATGTTTTCGTCCGTGTGAACTAGCACATAGCAGTAAGGATTCATTTTTCTCTGATTCTTTAATAAATTTTTTAATAATGCTTTCGGGAAAAAAAGGTGTATCACAAGGAAAAGTTGCCACCCAGGCACATTGTGGAAAGTTTTTTTTTGCCCATTGCATTGCCGTAAAGATGCCAACTAAAGGACCAAGTTGACCCTCGATGTGATCTTTGACTGTTATTAAATTATTTTTTGAAAAAAATTCATTTTCTTGATTTGTAATTATAATTGTTTTTTCAAAATATTTTTTTACTTTATCAATTGTATATTCGATGAGTGGCTTGTCATTAAGTTCAAGAAAGAGTTTGATTTCACCCATTCTTTTTGACTTACCGCCAGCAAGAATTGTTCCTAGTATATTGAGTTCATTCATAAAACAAATTATAAATGCTTAAAAAAATAGAATAAAGTTTTAATGATAGACGAAAAAATCATCAAAATAGCATCAAATACTGAAAATCATAGTGTGCTTAATAACCACACCCATTATTCAAAATTAAAAAACTCTATATGCGGAGATATAGTAAAAATATACTTAGTTGTTGAAAAAGATAAAATCATAGATTTCAAATATGAATGCGAGTCCTGTATATACTGTCAGGCTTCCGCAAGCCTATTATCAAGAAATGCTAAAAATAAAACGGTTGAAAAAATAAAAAATTTTGCAACTCAAGCAAATAATTCTTTTGATCAAAGTAAAAATTCTTTCGAAAGAGAATGGAAAGAATTCAATAAAATAATGGGCAAAAATAATATTTCAAGAAAAGAATGTTTATTGTTACCTATTAAAACGACACTTGATGCTTTGAAAAATTAATCGCTATGAATACTAAAAAAATAATTTTTTGGCCTCCTCTATTGGCTGGCATTGGCACGGGGCTCGTCATTGGAATTCTTGCATATATCACTTATGAATCTATTTTATCTGGTACCACATATGGTCTTTGGTTCATGGCCTCCTTTGGTTCTACTGTAATTAATGTCTTTGGATTTCCTAAAAATAGAAATTCTCAACCAAAAAATGTATTGTTTGGTCACCTATTATCTGCCTTGGTTGGAATAATATTTATTACATTTTTTGAAGCTTCTTTTATAACCATAGGTTTAGCGGTTGGAGTTTCCACAATGCTTATGTTGGCACTTAAGATTGCACATCCCCCAGCTGGAGGTACTGTAATTATGGTTATGATTGGCGATGTATCATTTCGTTTCTTAATATTTCCAGTAATGGTAGGCGCTATAACAATCATTATTGGCGGTATAATTTACAATCGTTTACTTTTAAAAAGAAAATATCCTTTAAGTTGGAAATAACAGACTTTTTTCACAAGTTAAAAAGATTGCTCAAAATCCCCACCTCTAATATCATTTGTTTATGAATTCGAACTACCAAACTGTTAAATATAAACAAAATCAATCTGCGACCATTGATGAATTGATATCAATAGAAGAACCGCTTGAAATGATAGTTCGTTATAAAAAAAATAATAATTGGATCGATAATTCCATTTCTGTAACCATGCGAACGCCAAAAAATGACGAGGATTTAATTGTCGGTTTATTATTTAGTGAAGGTATTATTCATAAACTTCCTGAAATTGAAAAAATTGAATCATTGGGTCATGAGACTGGAAAATTCAAATTACGAAATAAAATCCGCGTTACACTAAATAATGGTGAAAATCTTGATGTTAAACATCTTAGAAGAAATTTTTTGACAAATTCAAGTTGTGGAGTTTGTGGAAAGGCATCAATGGATTCTTTGGAAATTATTTGTAAAACAAAAATAAATAAAAATAACCCAAAAATTAAAAGCTCTTTGGTAACTGCGATCCCTAATCTATTAAAACAAAGTCAATCTGAATTTTCAAAAACCGGAGGAATTCATGCCAGCGCTTTGTTTGATCAAGACGGTAAAGTATTAGTTATTAGAGAAGATGTGGGACGCCATAATGCTTTGGATAAAGTGATTGGTCATTGTTTTAAAAATTCTATCCTTGATACCAAAAATCAATTCATCGCTTGTTCTGGCCGTTTAAGTTTTGAATTAATTCAAAAAACCCTTATGGCAAATATCGGTCTTTTGATGGGCGTGGGTGCACCAACTAGCCTTGCTATCGATTTAGCAAAGCGTTTTGATATAACTTTGATTGGTTTTATAAAATCTGACAGCTTCAATGTATATTGTGGTGAAAATCGTATTTTAAAATAAAATTTTTATGTCAAGAAATATCAGCAAACTTTCAGGCAGAAAAGGTCTTAAAGACAATCTTTTTAAAAGAATGATCGACACAAGCAAAGGGTCTGGGAGTGAAAAAAAGATTAAACAATTAGCTGAAGAGTATCATGTTGGAATCTCAACTATTCATGGGGCTGAAAGTTTTTATGAATTTTTAAGACCGGAACATAAAGAAAAGAAAGCCTGGATATGTAACGGAAGTGCATGTCTGTGTGCTGGGAATCAGAATAAACTTAAAGACATATTAGAAGATAAGTTGGGCAAGGATAAAGTTGGTGAAATGTTTTGTTTGGGTCACTGTTATGATAATGCAGCTTTCCATTACAATGGCCACAACTATTCTGGAAAAGACATCGATCAAATTGATGAAATTATAAAGGGAAAAAAAATTGATACCAAAAATATCAATTCCACCAATTTTGCATCCAAAAGTTTTTTGATGGGTAAAGATTTTTCAACAATTAAAGAATTTAAAGACTTATTATCTCAAGTTTTAAATAATGATAAAAAAGAAATTCTTAAAACTATCATTGAATCTAATTTATGCGGAAGAGGTGGAGCTGGATTTCCAACCGGAATGAAATGGAATTTTTGTAGTCAACAAAAAACTGAAAAAAAATATGTAATTTGTAATGCTGATGAAGGAGATTCTGGTGCCTTTTCTGACAGATATTTGCTGGAGGAACAGTCACTAAAAGTTTTATTTGGAATACTAGTTTGCACTTATATTATTGGAAGCGATGAAGGGGTCCTATACATCAGGGGTGAATATCCAGAATCTATAGAAATAATTAATGGCACAATTAATGAATTAAAAAAATTAAATCTTTTGGGTAAAAATATTTTAGACACTAACTTTTCTTGTGACATAACTATATGCATTGGACAAGGAGCCTACATATGTGGAGAGGAAACTGCCTTAATAGCATCAATTGAAGGAAGAAGGGCTGATGTTGATGTAAGACCACCTTTCCCAACAGTCGAAGGATTGTATAAAAAACCAACTGTAGTAAACAACGTTGAAACATTAGCGGCTATAGCTTGTATATTAAAGTTTGGTGCAAAAACTTTTTCGTCTGTGGGAAATGTTAAGTCTGCGGGAACTAAACTTATTTGTCTAGACAGTTTATTCAAAAAACCAGGAGTTTATGAGATAGATATGGGAACTCCAATGAAGAAAATTATTAATGAGATTGGTGATGGATTTGTTCAGCCTGTTAAAGCATTACAAATTGGTGGGCCACTTGGCGGAGTAATTCCAATCAAAGAAGTGGAAAAACTGAATTTAGATTTTGAACAATTTACCAAAGCTGGTTTCATGTTGGGCCACGGAGGCATTGTAAGTATTCCTGAGAATTTTAGCATGGTTAAATATATCCATCATTTATTTAAATTTACTTCCGATGAGTCTTGCGGAAAGTGTTTTCCTGGAAGATTGGGATCTTACCGTGGTAAAGAAATGTTCGATCAAGCACTTAATAAAACCAGTAAAATTCCAATGAAGCTTTTAGATGAATTGCTTGTTACTATGAAAAAAGGCTGCTTGTGTGCTTTGTGCGGAGCGATCCCAGTGCCAATCAGCAACATATTAAAATATTTTATCCATGAATTTAAAGACGATATAGAATAAAACGATTGGAGAAGAGCATGAAAAACAGTGCAAATAACAAAAATCATAAAATTGCTTATATTGATGGTGTCGCCCATCAAATTAAACCAGGTCATACTTCGGTTTTAAAATTTGTTAGAGAACACATAGGTGAAAAAAAAATTCCAACTTTATGTGATGATCCTAACTTAGCACCTTTTGGAGCTTGCAGAATATGCTCAGTTGATGTCGCTCTAAAAAAAGATGGACCAGCCAAAACAATGGCATCCTGCCATACCCCAGTTACTGAAGGTTCGTATATTATTACCGATAACGAAGATTTAAAAAGTTTAAGAAAAAACATTGTAGAACTAGTTCTCACAGATCATCCAATGAATTGTTCAACTTGCGAAGTAAATAATAATTGTGAATTGCAAACAGTAGCAAGTAACTTAGATATAAAAGAACATCGTTATAATAAACCAAAGCAAAATAAGGGAATTCAAAAAGATGCTTCGCATGCATATATGCGAATGAACTTAGATAATTGTATCAATTGTGGACGCTGTGTAAGGGCGTGCGATGAAATCCAAGGCTCTTTTGTCTTAACGATGAGTGGAAGAGGCTTTGAATCTAAGATTACTTCAGATAACGATATGTTATTTGGCGACTCTTCTTGCGTATCTTGTGGAGCGTGTGCACACACTTGCCCAACTGATGCAATTTCAGATGTATTTCAATCTAAATCAGCCATAGCAGATGAAAAAATACGTACCATCTGCTCATATTGTGGAGTTGGATGTAACTTAGAAGTGGCGATTAAGGATAATAAAGTTTTATCTATTGATACACCAAAAGATACTGAAGTTAACGCAGGGCATACCTGCTTAAAAGGACGTTATGCCTTTGGCTTTTATAACCATAAAGATCGTCTAACAAGTCCTCTTATAAAAAAGAATGGTAAGTTTGAAAAAGCAACTTGGAATGAGGCTTATAATTTTATTAAAGATAAATTAGATCAAACAAAAAAAAATTATGGACCTGATGCAATAGCAGGCATTTCTTCTGCCCGCTGCACAAATGAAGAAAATTATTTATTCCAAAAAATGATCAGGACAGTAATTGGCACAAATAATGTGGATTGTTGTGCTAGAATTTGTCATTCACCAACTGCATTAGGTTTACAAAAAGCATTTGGAACGGGAGCAGCAACAAATTCTGCTGACGACATTTATCATGCTGATTTATTTATAATCATAGGTGCGAATCCTACTAATGCACATCCGGTAACAGGATCTAAAATTAAGCAACAAGTTATGAAAGGAAAGAAACTTGTTGTTCTCGATCCTGTTAAAACTGAACTAGCTAAAATGGCTGATTATCACATCCAATTAAGACCCGGAACTAACGTCGCTGTTTTGAATATGATTCTTTACTTTATTTTAGAAGCAGGTTTGGAAAAGAAATCATTTATTAAAGAACGTTGTGAGGGATTTGAAGATTTTGCTAAAGAAATTAAAAAATTAAACATAACCAAATTAGAAAAAGCATGCGGTGTGAATCGCCAATTAGTTAAAGAAGCTGCAATTGCATACGCAACAGCAAAAAATTCTATGGAATTCCATGGTTTGGGGGTCACGGAACATACGCAAGGTTCAAAAACGGTAATGCTTATAGCTGATCTTGCAATGATTACAGGTAATCTAGGAAGAAAAGGTGTGGGAGTAAATCCGTTGCGTGGACAAAATAATGTACAAGGGGCTGCCGATATGGGATGCCAACCTCATCAAGGAGCAGGTTATTTGCCTTTAGATAACAAAAAAATTCAAAAATTTTATACAGAAAAATATGGAGTACTTCATCCAACAAAAGCAGGCTTAAAAATTCCTGAAATATTTGATGCCGCAATTGATGGTAGTTTAAAAGCTGTGTGGATTATTGGAGAAGATGTTGTTCAAACTGATCCCAACAGTGCTCATGTAATTAAAGCCATGAAAGCCCTGGATCTTCTGGTTGTTCAAGAGATATTTATGAGCGAAACTGCAAAACTTGCAACCGTTATATTGCCTGGAACAACTTTCTTAGAAAAAAATGGAACTTTTACAAATACGGAAAGACGTATCCAAAAAGTAAATCAAGTTGCCAAACCTCTTGCAGGATGTAAACCGGACGGCATAATAATAACAGAAATGATGCAAAGATTAGGTTTTAAACAGCCAATTTATGATGCAGATCAAGTATTAGCTGAAATTGCTGATGTGGTTCCATTCTTTAAAGGCGCAACTAGAGAAAGACTTGGTAAACTGGGTTTGCAATGGCCCGTAAAAGAGGATGGAACGGGTACGAAAATATTACATACTGAAACATTTAAATTGGACAAAGGTCAAATCAAATATTTCGACTGGAAAGAAACAAATGAACTGATTGAAAATAGAAATAAATTTCCACTTATTTTAACAACAAGTAGAGTTTTACAACATTATAATGCAGCTACAATGACTAGAAGGACTAATAATTTAAAAATAGTAAATGAGGATATTTTGCTGGTCAATAAAGAAGATGCTGATAAAAGAGATTTAAATACTGGAGATATAGCAAGGTTATATTCTGCAAGAGGTGAAGTTTCACTTATGGTTGAAGTAACAAACAAAGTAAAAAAAGGAATTGTATTCACCACATTCCATTTCCCTGAGCACATGGTTAATATGGTAACCGGTCATGGAAAAGATGAGGAAACATTGTGTGCTGAATATAAAGTTTCAGCAGTTGAAGTTCAAAAAATATCAAATAAATTCACGGAAAAAGCTGTACCTGATGTTGAGATAAAAAAGGGAACCTCGGCCTAAATATTACAAAACATAAGGCTCGGTTCTTTTTTTATAGGACAAAATTCGTTCTACACTAAAACTAGATAGATTAATTGTTTGATACTTTCCTGTAGTAATTAATTCAGTTAGTCCTCTTCCTATACCGGGCGCCTGCATTAAACCTCGTCCAGTAAATCCAGTAGCTAAATAAACATTTTTCATTTTTGGATGCTTTCCAACAATAGCATTATTGTCTAATTTATTAGTATCGTAATATCCTGCCCAACCGCCGGTCAGTTTTAATTCTTCAAAAGCTGGAACCCTCTTTGCCAAAGCAGGCCAAACTAACTCTTCAAAATCATTCCATTCAGGTTCCAAATTGGGTGTATCAAATATTGAATTTGGAGAGCCTGCTATATATTCCTTTCCTTCAGGTCTCCAATAAACGCCTGTGGATAAATCTCCCGTAAGCGGCATTTCAGGAATATGTTTCGGACACTTCACTCTAAAGATCGTATGTTTCTGAGGAGCAACAGGAATATCTGAAAGTAATTTGTTAGTCCAACATCCAGCAGCTGAAACTATTATTTCTGCTTTAATCTCATTGAGATTTTTAATTTCTTTTTTTTCGAATAAAGCCCCAAGCTCTATTGCTTTATTTTTCAATGCAGAATGAAACATATGTGGATCAACCCAACCCTCGATCTTGCTATCTGTATAGGTGGCAGTTTCTAAACCCTCAGAACTAATCCAAGGAAAAATATTTGGCAATTCTTCTGCTTTAATATTTTTTGTTCCGGCATCACATAGGCTATGATTTTTTAGTGCCTCGTATTGTTCGTCTGCTTGTTTTTTATTAAACAACAATAGATACCCATTTGGAACAACGCTTACTGTCGGTTTTCCATTTTTTTTTGTTTCCAATAAATCTGGTAATTGAAAAATGAACTCTTTTGCAAATTTTCCAAGTAATATATTTTCTTTTTGAAAAAATTGACGTCTAAAACCTCCTAAAGACAACGGAAAAGAAGCATTTTTATAGGTAGGATCTCGTTCAAAAACTCGAACTTTTTTACCTTCCTTCGATAGAAAATAAGCTGTGGAAGCTCCAATTATTCCACCACCAACTATTACAACTTCATCCATAAATCTCTAAATTTTGATCTCTCTAACATCAGGCCGCTGAATCCTTGTATTCATCCATTGAAGGAC
>CEQE01144570.1_pt1 | contig 15199 bp, 12 predicted proteins | sample 356201 | NCBI WGS metagenome assembly CEQE01 (sample SAMEA2619970, study PRJEB7988) | marine metagenome | biome: marine biome (ENVO:00000447); feature: mesopelagic zone (ENVO:00000213) & marine oxygen minimum zone (ENVO:01000065); material: "saline water (ENVO:00002010), including plankton...
GTGTCCGCCGCTTCTCTGGCGATGTCGAGACGGTCGGTGACGCCGGCAATGTGACAGACCATCGGAATCACCCTGGCTGCGTTGCCATCTCCGTGGAGGGAATCTGCCGGCGATGCGTCGCTCGTCTCCAACAATCGATCCAAGTACGACTGCGACTCGTCGAAGTTGCCGGTTTGGCACTCCAAAAGAACCCTTCCACCGAGCGTGCGAGGGTCATATGGCCAAGACGCGAGGGCACGGTTGCTGAGGGCTCTTGCAGCTTCCCAGTCACCTTCAGCTTGAACCGCGGACTGGTATGCCGAGCATGCAGTGGACAGTCGCTCGCGGTCTCGCAATCTTTCCGCGGCCGCTCGGCAAGCTTCACCGTGCCTTTTCGCTCGTGCCAGGTCCCGATTCTGCAACCGACCGCTGAGCGCTATGATATGGGCCATCGATTCATCCCGAGGACTATCCACTACTCCAGCCAGTTCGATGGCTGAAAGGCTCTTTCCTAGACTTTCTTGATGATGTAGATGGAAAGAATCTACGTTGCTGGCGTTGGTCAAAGTGCGGATCTTCAGGAGCAGGTCGTTTTCCCGTTCAGCGATGGCCAGGGCTCGCTCGAAGGCTTGCTGGGCACCTTCATAATCCCCCGCTGACATGCCCAGGTACCTGCCGTAGACCGACAGTAAGCGCCCCGCCTCCATGGAATCAGCCGGGATCAAGTGAAGGGCTTGTTCGATGAGCGTGGCCATGATTCCAAAAGCGCGCCCAGTCATCGGCACTCCCGCCGCTGTGACAGCCCGCGTCGCATCCCCGGCTTCGACGTAGAAGTCGAACGCCTGTCTTAGGTGGCTTACCGCCTCATCGATTTTGAGCATCATCGCCTCAGCCTGGCCCAAACCAAGCAAGATCGCTGCACTCTCGGAGTCCATGGGTTGGCCTTCTTTGGCAGCCAAAGCCCGTTGGAACTGTGCGGCGGCTTCCTCAGAGGCGTATCCGTTGAGCGCCCGAATTCCGGCCGCCTGCGAGTACCGCAACAGCTTGGCCGGACCGATCACCGTCTCGGCCTCTCCAAAATGGTAGGCGAGCTGCGCGGCATGGGCTTCCACCTCGCCGCCGTATAGTGACTCCAACGTCTCACCGATACGGGCGTGCAATCGCACCCGACGAGTGGTCGAGATCTCGTCGGTGAGCGTCTTGCGTATCAGGGCGTGAGTGAATCTGTAACTCCCGACGGCCTGCGGCAACTCCTCGATAACGCGGGCGGCGAGAGCTTCCTCAAGCGCGTTGAGCAGTTCGTCTTCCGTGGTGTCTTCGATCAAGAGCCGGAGGTGCGTCGCCTCGAATTCTCTGCCCAATACCGCCGCCACCGCGATGACCGAATTGCAGTGCTCTGAGAGCTGGTTCAGCCGCCGGCCTATGACTTCGTGGACGCCTTCGGGAATCCGCACGTCCCAGGTTCGTTCCGATTCCGACCATGAAATGTCGAGTTCCTGGGAGAGTTCGCCCTCTTGCACCAACAACCGGACCACCTCGGTCACGAACAGTGCATTCCCCTCAGTTTGAGCATGCACAACCTCTGGCAGACCGGTTGGAGGCGCCATGCCAGATGACCTGTCGATGAATTCGCCGACATCTTGTAACGTCATGCCGCGCAACAAGACTCGCTGGAACCCGCCGGAAGGCGACTTGGTCAACTCGCCCAACGTTTCGGCCAAAGGATGCCGCCTGGACAGCTCGATGTCGCGGTAGGTTCCCAACACCATCAACCGAGCGCGTTCGAACTCCTTTGAGACGAACTGCAAAAGCTGCAGCGACGGGCCGTCAGCCCAGTGGAGATCGTCCAACACCACTGTCAGAGGCCGTCGCTTCCCCGCGTTCGCCAAGAACGAAGTGATGGAGTCAAAGAGCCGGAACCGCTCGGAATCCGGGTTGTCGAGCGCCGGTGCAGGAATTAGGTCCGGCAACTTCTCCTTGACTTCCGCGACCAGATCGGCGATGTCGGCGGCGCCCGCGCCCATGTCTTCGCGAAGTTCGTCAGGCGTTTTGTCGCTCACGTAACTTCTGATAGCTTGCACCCAGGGCCAATAGGAGGGCATGCCGCGTTCTTCGTAGCAACGACCCCACAGGACTTCGGCTCCCCGCAACCCGGCGTAGGTTGTGAGTTCCGCGGCGGCCGTGGTCTTGCCGATGCCGGGCTCGCCCGCCAACATCACGAGCCTTCCGCGGCCCGAGATAGAATCGTCGAGCGCCGATTTCAAAACGGCCATCTCGCGTTGACGGCCAACGAACACGCCGCCGGCCAGGCTGTCGAGGGAGCGCGCCTCCTCCTGGGTTCGTTCCTCAACAGCCCTCAGGTCCACGTCCGTGAGGGCCGCCAGCACATCAGAGGCGGAGCCTGGCCTCTGAGCGGGGTCCTTCGCCAGGAGTCGGAGTATCAGCGCGTCCAGCGGTCTGGGGCATAGTGCGTTGTGCCAGGCGGGGGATACGGGCGGCGTGTTGATATGTTGGCTGATTATACCCACGGGGTCGTCGCCCAGGAAGGGTTGCTTGCCCGTAACCATCTCGTACAACATCGCCCCGAAGGAATAAAGATCGCTGCGCTCGTCTACCGCGCTCCCCATGGCCTGTTCTGGCGGCATGTAGGAGACCGTGCCGACCATCACGTCGTCTGAGGTAAGGTGTGATTGGTCCGTCATCACTGCAAGACCGAAGTCGCCTATCCTGGCCGTGCCGTCGGAGGATAGCCACACGTTGCTCGGCTTTACGTCCCGGTGAAGGGCGCCGCTGGCGTGTGCATGGGCAAGGCCTCGGCACACGTCCGAGGCGATGGCCAGGGTCCGGCTGATCTCCAAGCGGCGGTCGTCTTCCTGCTTGAGCAGGCTTTCCACGTCTCCGCTGGCCATGACCGGCATGACCATGTACGGGTTGCCTTGTTCGTCGCCCAGGTCGTAGAGCTGGACTATGTTGGGATGATCGCCCAGACGGCTCATAGTCTGAGCTTCTCGCAGGATCCGCTGGCGGCCCGTGTCGTCCAATCCCTCGGTCTTTATCAGCGCGAAGGCGACGTCACGGTCCAGCAACGTGTCGTGGACCAGGTAGACTCTCTTCCGTGCGCCTTCTCCAAGGAACTCTTTCACCATGTAGCGGCCGTCTTTGAAGAAGGCGGGCAGGGGGGCCGTCGGAGCCGATGGAGATGGCGCCGAGACGGTAGCTTCTGTGGGCGGATTGACCGTACCGGCAGCGCGATCGGCGGCGGCAATGTACGTTAGAGCGTCGGAGTTGTCCGGATCGAATGCCAAGACGTTTTGAGCGCGGTCTCGAGCCAACGCCCAGTCGGTGCGGGTGACAGCTTCCTCCGCTTCGTCGAGAAGACGCTCTACCTGACGTTGAACTCGTTCGCTGGCCATTGCATACCCAGGGGATTCAGGGATCGGAGCGGGTCGAAGCCATGACGTCAATCCTGCTTTGTGTGGTTTGGCCCTGGAGGACCAAGGCGCCTTTCAAACCGGTGGCCTCGGTCTTCAGGCCGTACCCGTGTCAGCGCGTCTTCAACGTTTCGCGATACTCGTCGTACGCTAGGCGAATCTTATCATGCTTGGCGCCCAAAACCTGCGCGGCCAGGAACGCGGCGTTTCGAGCGCCCCAGGAGCCGATGGCCACACATGCGACGGGGATCCCCGGCGGCATCTGGGCTATCGCGTAAAGGGCGTCGACGCCTTTGAGGTCGCTGGTCGGCAGGGGAACTCCGATCACGGGCAAGGTCGTCCAAGAGGCTACGACGCCGGGCAATCCGGCCGAACCGCCAGCGCCAGCGATGATGACTTCGATGCCTCGGTCTCGGGCTGACTCAGCGTAGTCCTTCACTTTTTCGGGGGTCCGATGGGCCGACATAACCTCGACCTCGTGCTCCACCCCTAGCTGGTCCAGCACCTCAGTGGTTTCTTTCATCGCCGGCTCGTCGGAACGGCTTCCCATCAATACGGCTACCAAGGCCATCTTGCCACCTCATATGCCTTTCGCGATGTCGGTCCTGTAATATCGGTCTTGGAAACGGATTCTGGAGGCGTTGGCGTAAGCGTTGGCTCGTGCTTTTTCGATAGACGCGCCGCTGGCCGTGACTGTAAGCACCCTGCCCCCGGACGTCAACACGCCGCCGTCGCCGTGGCTGGTTCCAGCGTGAAACAGAACCGTCGATTCGTCGATGTCGTCCATGCCTGAGATCGGGAACCCAATGCGGTACTGCTCCGGGTAACCTCCCGAGGCAAGAACCACCCCGACGTGCGCCGTTGGGCCCCACTCGACGGCGGTCCGGGCGAGTTCGCCGTTGGCCGTCGCGAGCATGATCTCCAGCAGATCGCTTTGGAGCCTCGGAAGCACAACTTGGGTTTCGGGATCACCCAGCCTGCAGTTGAACTCAATCACCTTCAACCCGGAAGCGGTCAGCATGAGGCCCGCATACAGAACGCCCCGATACAGACTGCCGGATCGTGCCAGCTCCTTTGCCACCGGTTCCATGATCTTTTCGCGAGCCTGTTGTTCCAGCGACTCGTTCCAGAACGGTGGGGGACTGAAGCTGCCCATGCCTCCGGTGTTCAGGCCGGAGTCTCCGTCGCCCGCACGCTTGTAGTCGCATGCCGTGGTCATCGTCGAAACGTATTCGCCGTCCACAAAAGCGAACACGCTGACCTCTGGCCCTTTCAGCCACTCCTCGATCAACACGGTCTCGCCCGAGGCGCCGAAAGTCTTCTCCTCCATCATCGAGCGAAGTGCGGTCAGAGCGTCCTCTCGAGTTTCGGCCATAACGACGCCCTTCCCCGCGGCCAGGCCATCGGCTTTGACCACAAACGGCGGCTCGTTCTCGGCAACGAAACCGGAAGCCTCGCTCAGCGTGTCAAACGCACGGGCCTCGGCGGTGGGTACGCCTGCCGTCTTCATGATCTGTTTGGCGAACGCTTTGCTGCTCTCGATCCTCGCTGCGTTCTGTCGAGGCCCGAATGCCATGAGTCCCGCTTCCTCGAATCGATCTACGATGCCGCCTGCGAGCGGCGCCTCGGGACCAACGACGGTGAAATCAATGAAGCTGTCTCGTGCGTACGCCAACAGGGCCGGAATGTCCTCGGCGGATATCGGCACGTTCTCGGCGATCTGCGCGACACCGGCGTTTCCCGGCGCGACGAACAGCTCGGGCGATTGGGGACTCTGCGCTAGTTTCCACGTGATCGCGTGCTCCCTCGCCCCGTTTCCGATCACCAAGACCTTCATCGCGCGTCCTCCAACGCCGCGTCGATCCACGGCATGAGCTCGGGCAGGTCATCGGGCAGAATCAACATGAACTGGAGCCATCCCGGAATCGGTTCGTCTGCAAAGGGCGGTCGGAGGGGCGACACGCCGGCTAGCGGCATCGCTTGCCGCTGTAATTCGGCCGGCAGCCGCATGCCGACGACGCCTTCGAGCAACACCGCGAATGGCTGGTCGTCGACCAGGTAACCGACGCCGCCGTACATCGACGATGACGAGACTCCTTTTTTGACGAGAAGCTGGCCGTCGAGCGCGGCCCGAACGTCCTGGTCGATCAGGACGTCGTCATCCAGCGCCATCGTCTACTCCCACTCGATGGTCCCCGGAGGCTTCGACGTGATGTCGTACACGACCCTGTTCACGCCTGGAACCTCGTTGGTGATCCGGTTCGATATCCGAGCAAGCACTTCGTGGGGAATCCTGGCCCAGTCGGCCGTCATCGCGTCGTCGCTTGCAACAGCGCGGATGGCGATGACGTGCCCGTAGGTGCGAAAATCGCCGGTCACGCCGACCGACCTCGATCCCGTGAGCACCGCGAAGCTCTGCCACAGCTCTCGGTAGAGTCCGTTGGCGTGGACCTCATCCATGACGATCCTGTCGGCACGTCTTAGGGTGTCCAACTTCTCAACAGTGATGTCGCCCATGATCCTTATGGCCAGACCAGGCCCGGGGAACGGTTGGCGGTACACCATCTCTTCGGGAAGCCCCAACTCAATCCCGACGTCTCGAACCTCGTCCTTGAACAAGTAACGCAGGGGCTCGACCAGCTCCATGCGCATGTGCTCCGGCAGCCCGCCGACGTTGTGGTGCGTCTTGATCTTGGCCGACTCTTTGCTCTCGGAGTCCTTGCTCTCGATGACATCGGGGTAGAGCGTGCCCTGCGCCAGGAAGTCCACCTGTCCCAGTCGGGACGCCTCTTCCTCGAATACGGCGATGAACTCCGCTCCGATGATCCGGCGCTTTCGTTCCGGGTCCTCGACGCCCTTCAGTGCGCCCAAAAAATGTTCGGTGGCGTCGACGTAGTCGAGCTTGATGCTCAGATGCCGCTCGAACGTATCGCGCACCTGCTCGGCCTCTTGATGTCTGAGCAGGCCGTTGTTCACGAAAATGCAGGTTAGCTGGTCTCCGATCGCCTTGTGGATCAGCGCCGCGGCCACGGCTGAATCGACCCCGCCGGACAGGCCGCAAATGACGCGGCCGTCTCCGACCTGGTCCCTGATCGACTCGACGGTCTCCGCCACGAAGTTGCCCGGCGTCCATGATTGGTCGCACCCGCATATTTTGTAGAGGAAGTTCCGGATAACGTTCTTGCCCTCAGGCGTGTGCACCACCTCGGGGTGGAACTGGATGCCCAACCGTCCGCGGTCGTCGCCGATCACGGCCACGGGCGAGTTGTCAGTGAAGGCAAGAGCGGAGAAGCCAGCCGGGAGTTCTGTGACCCGGTCGCCGTGGCTCATCCAAACGGACATGTCCGAAGGCAGCCCTTCGAGCAGCTTGCCGGAGTGAGAGTTCTGCTGCAGATTAGCTTGGCCGTACTCTCGCTTCGCGGAGGACGCCACTTTGCCGCCGAGTTGGTGGACCATTGCCTGCATCCCGTAGCAGATGCCCAGGACGGGGAGGCCGCAGTCGTACACCCAATCCGGAGCGAGGGGGGCGTCTTGTTCGTACACGCTGGCGGGACCGCCGGACATGATTACTCCGGCGGGATTGAGGTGAGCCACCGTCTCCCAGGGAGCGTCGTGGGGAATGATCTCGCAATACACCTGGCTTTCCCGGACTCGGCGAGCGATCAGCCTGCTGTATTGGGACCCGAAATCCACGACGAGGACGGTTTGCTGACGGTCGGTGGAATCGGTTTGGACAGTTTGGCCGGAAGCGCCTGGACCGTGTGCGACCGAAGCCTGCGTGGCGACCTCAAGGTCGTCGCTTTCAGCGGTGCGGCGTGTGGTCCGGGAGGCGTGATTTTCTTGCATGTTGGAACGATTCCAAGGCTAGCACCTGTGATATACTCGGGTCAAGCAGAGTTAGGCAGGAGCCAGTCGTCGAGTTCGGGCAACTTTTCGATGCCCTCACCGGCGGTTTCGGCTCGGTCCTTTTTGCTGCGGAGTTGCCGTTGTTCCAACGTAAATGTCGCGCCCTCCATGTCAGGACCGAGCCATGGCTTCGGATGCAAAAAGACCCTCTTTGCCCGCGGAAGCCGTGACGTACGTGACAGTCTCGGAAGCCGTTTCCGCCCTCAGATCGAGCGGCGTGGTGGCCATCCCAACCGACACCGTTTACGGTCTCGCCGCGTCCGCGTTCGACGAGCGCGCTATCGCGCGTGTGTACGAGATCAAAGGACGCGATTTCGATGTCGCCTTGCCGGTGCTGCTGGCCGACGCCGAGGATATGGAGCGTTGCGCTGTCTCGATTCCGGACCTGGCCAGGGGCCTGGCGGGTCGGTTCTGGCCGGGGCCGTTAACCATTGTCGTCCCGAAGTCGAATTCGATGCCCGATGTATTGACGGCGGGCATGTCGACGGTCGGTCTTCGCGTGCCGCATCATCCCGTTCCACGAGAACTGTCTCGACTCCTGGGGTCGCCCCTCACCGGCACCAGCGCCAACCGGAGCGGCATGCCGTCGATGCGTTCGGCGTCCGCTGTGATCCTCGAACTCGGAAGCTTGCTGGACGGTGTCGTGGACGGCGGCGATCTGCTCGAAGCCGAGCCCTCAACCGTGGTTGACGTGATGGTCGATCCCCCACGAATACTTCGAAGCGGAGCTGTCTCCGCCGAAGAATTGGCCGATGCCGCCGGCATCGAGTTTTCGACCGCGTGAAGCGCCAGCCATACCCAGCCATTGTAGTTGCGACAATCACTGTCTAGAATGAAAACCGGGCAGGGTGGCCATGGGTCGAACGGGTATCGATTCCCACCGAACCGCCAACCTGGCAGCCACCACGCAACGAGGCCTGAAGCATCAGACGAAGGAAAGACCTTATTGACTATGCAGCCCCGATTTGACGATCTGGCTTCCACCGTCGACTCTGAGATCAGAGAAGTCCTGTCTGCACGGAGCACTCGGCTTTACGACATAATGGCGTATCACCTCGGCTGGGAGGATGCCGCTGAACAGACGGCGCCCAGCGCTCCCGGCGACCGACGGCACGGTGTCCTTTGTCTGGTCGCTTGCCAGGCCGCGGGCGGCGATGTCGATTCGGCCATGCCTGCAGCGGCGGCCGTCGAGCTTGTGGATAAGTTCTGCCAGATCCACGACGACGTGCAAGGCGGGAAACCAAAACGTGACAACCGCGACGCTGTCTGGTGGGTGTGGGGCCCGGCTCAGGCCATCAACGCCGGAGACGGAATGCACGCGCTCGCGAGGCTTTCGTTGTTCCGATTGCTGGATCGCGGCGTCGAGGCAGAGTTGGCTTTTCGCGCGGTGCAAGTGCTTGACGAGGCGAGCCTGAGGGCATGCGAAGGCAGGTTCCTGGATCTCCAGGCGCAGGAGCGCGTCGACGTCGCGGTCGAAAGCTACTTTAAGATGGCAACTGACAAAGAGGGCGCGCTGTACGGCTGCGCCTTGGAGCTTGGCGCGGTGCTGGCCGGAGCTGGCGACGAAACCGTGCGACACGTGCGTCAATCAGGTCTCGATCTGGGCGTCGCGCTCCAAATCAAGAACGATCTGGCCGAGTTGTCCAAGACGGCTTCCGCGTCCGACTATGTCAGCGAAGACCTGATGAACAAGAAGAAACTGCTTCCAATCGTTATGGCGTTCGAGACCGGCGCCGCCCGCGACCGGCGACGGTTGGGCGACGTCTACTTCAAACGAGTGTTGGAGCCGGGAGACCTGGACGGGCTGGCCACGATTCTCGATGAACTCGGTACGATTGAGCGATCACGAGAGCTGCTGGTACAACGAATAGCCTCCGCCAGATCCTCGTTGGAAGCCTCCGGCCTCGAATCGGCGGGCATCGAGTTCGTTGGCAGTTACATCGATTCATTGATGGAGGCCTGACTTGGCCCGAAAGAAAACCGTCAGAGACATCGACGCCTCCGGCAAAGCCGTCCTGGTACGCGTCGACTACAATGTGCCGTATCATCCCGGCACGACCGATATCTCCGACGATAGCCGGATCCGAGCCTCGCTGGACACGATTAAGCTGCTTACATCGCAAGGCGCACGGGTTGTTTTGTGCACCCACCTTGGCCGGCCTCGGGGCCAGGTTGTCGATGATCTCAGAGTCGCGCCAGTGGCCGATCGGCTCGCCGAGCTGTTAAGTCAAACGGTTCGCACGCTGCCTGACAGCACCGGACTCGAAGCCGTCAAAGATGTGTCCGCGATGAAACCAGGGGACGTCGCCATGTTGGAGAACCTCCGATTCCATCCCGAGGAGGAGAGCAACGACCCCGCCTTCGCCCGCCGGTTGGCGTCGTTGGTCGACGTGTACGTGGACGACGCATTCGGCACGGCACACCGAGCTCATGCGTCCACCGAGGGCGTGACCCATCACCTGCCTTCGGTGGCGGGACTCCTCATGGACCGAGAGCTGGAGATGTTGGGCCAAGCGCTCCAAGAGCCTGCTCACCCATTTCTGGTCGTTTTGGGCGGAGCCAAGGTCTCGGACAAGATTGGCGTCATCGAGCATCTCGCCGATCGTGTGGACGAGTTTCTGATAGGCGGGGGAATGGCAGCCGCTTTTCTTGCGGCGCAGGGCCACGATGTCGGCGCATCGCCCGTCGATGACGATGAACTCGGCCATGCCCGCAACGTGCAAGCGCTGGCCGCCGGCGGGAGCTTCGAAATGATTACGCCCTCGGACATCGTGGTCGGCGATCGGTTCGACTCTGAGGCGGCACACGATGTCGTCGATGCGTCCGATGTGCCGGGCGGCTGGCTGGTGATGGACATCGGCCCGGACACTGCAAAGCACTATGCACAGCGAATACGCGACGCGGGAACAGTCGTCTGGAACGGACCCATGGGAGTGTCCGAGTGGAAGGCGTTCGCCTCGGGCACCAATACGGTCGGTCGAGCTCTGGCGGACTGCCGGGGGACGACGATCCTGGGCGGCGGTTCGACCGCCGAAGCCGCCTACAAGTTGGGTGTGGCGGACAGGATGACGCACGTGTCCACGGGAGGCGGCGCTTCGCTGGAGTTTCTGGAAGGCAAGGACCTCCCAGGCGTCTTGGCGCTGCTGGACGCCTGAATTGCGCCTGAAACAAGATTCGCCAACGCCATCTGAGGTAAGCAGAGATTGATCGATTTCCCGTACCTTGACCAGATTTGCATCGAGACGCCATCGAAGATCGTCATGCTGGTCGTCGACGGTCTTGGAGGGCTGCCCCATCCGGATTCTGGGAAGTCGGAACTCGAAACCGCACACACCCCGAACCTCGACAGTCTGGCCGCCAGCAGCGCATGCGGCCTGACCACGCCGGTGCTTCCGGGCATCACTCCGGGCAGCGGACCCGGCCACATGGCGCTGTTCGGTTACGACCCGGTGAAGTACCTGGTGGGCAGGGGAGTCCTGGAGGCGCTGGGCATCGGCTTGGAGCTTGGCCCGAATGCGGTCGCGGCACGGGGCAACTTCTGCACGGTCGACGAGCAGGGCAGATTGACCGACCGTCGGGCTGGACGAATTAAGACCGCCGACAGCGCCCCTCTGGTGGAGTTGCTGGACACGATCGACATCCCCGGCGTTTCACTCGAGGTTTATCCCGTCCAGGACTACCGCTTTGTGCTCGTCATGCGAGGGGACGGCCTCGGATCGAGCATACCGGACACCGACCCGCAGGTTGTCGGCGTTCCTCTTAAACCCGCTGTCGCTTCATACTTGGACTCGGAACGGACCGCGCGGATTGCGAACTCTTTCGTCGATGCGGCGCGCGACTTGTTGGGATCGAGGGCGAACGCCAACATGGTTCTGCTCAGGGGATTCTCGATCGAGCCTGAATGGCCGGAGTTCGGGCAGTCGTACAGGCTGAATCCCGCCGCGATCGCCGCGTACCCTATGTATCGAGGTCTCGCACGTTTGGCAGGCATGAAGGTGCTGACCACGGGAGCCGATTTCGACGCGGAGCTCAAGACGCTGGGTTCCAACTACTCGGACCACGATTACTTTTTCTTGCACTACAAACCCGCGGACGGTGCAGGCGAGGACGGCGACTTCGACGCCAAAGTGACGCGATTGGAAGAACTCGACGCCAGGATACCGGCTGTGTTCGAAATGAACGCCGATGCGCTGGTCGTCGCGGGCGACCATTCAACGCCCGCGATCATGGAGGCCCATAGCTGGCATCCCGTCCCATTGATGATCAACTCACGCCTGACACGAGGGCAGGGGAGTGAAGGATTCGACGAGCGACACTGCCGTCTTGGCGCCCTCGGTTCGCTCTCAGCCACAAACCTGATGCTGCTGGCGTTAGCCCACGCCGGAAAACTGGCCAAGTTCGGCGCTTAGACGAGTCCAGCCATGGAAGAGGTCATTTTGGCCTCTCGGAGGAAATCATCGAAGCCTTGCAGCGGCGCAGGTGTGCACGACACTGAGTTAATATCGCAACAGTATAATATTCCAAAGAAAGAGCATATAACGATATGCCTTCATTAATCATAGCTGGAAACTGGAAAATGAACACCACAGTAGCTGAGGCCGGACGTCTCGCGCAAGCCATCGCGACTCGCGTCGGCCATGCCTCGGCCCCCTCGGTCGTCCTGTGCCCGCCTTTCGTCTCGTTGACGGTCGTTTCCGAAGCCGTTCGGGGCTCTCACGTCGCCGTGGGGGCGCAGAACGTGCATCCGACCGGCAGTGGAGCGTTCACCGGCGAGGTTTCAGCGCCCATGCTGGCTGAGACCTGCTCGCACGTGATAATCGGTCACTCGGAGCGTCGCGCACTATTTGGTGAGAGCGACACCTTTGTCAACGAGAAGGTTCTCGCTGCGTTCGACGCCGGATTGACGCCTATTCTGTGCGTGGGGGAGCAACTTGACGACCGGGAAGCCGGTCGAGCGAACCGAGTCGTCGAGGCGCAGGTGCGAGGCGGCTTGACAGGTGTCGACAGCCCGAAGAAGCTCATCGTCGCGTACGAACCGGTCTGGGCGATAGGTACGGGCAGGGCGGCCACACCAGAGATCGCTCAGGCAGTCATGAGTCACATCCGCGGCGTCTTGGGCGACATGTTCGGGCAACAAGCAGCCTCTGATGTCCCTCTCCTCTACGGCGGCAGCGCAAATCCAAGCAACATCGCCGGCTACATGGCGCAATCGGACGTCAACGGCGCCCTTGTAGGCGGCGCTGCCCTCGACGCCGACTTGTTCTGCCAGATGGTCGAACTGGTCTCGCGCGCAGGCTAGTCGGTGGAGGCGTCGGACAAGACTAAACTGTTGGTTGTCGTAGGGCCCACGGCCGCGGGCAAAAGCAGCCTGGCGATGCATCTGGCGACGCAATTGAGTGGCGAGATCGTGGGCGCTGACAGCCGCCACGTGTACCGCCTCATGGACATTGGCACTGCCAAGCCCACTTTCGAGGACCGCCGGGAAATTCCCCACCACGCGATAGACGTCGTCGACCCCGATGAGGATTTCGGCCTTGTGACGTATTTGGAGTTGGGAACACAAGCAATCATAAACGCAAAATTCCATGGAAACCTGCCGATCTTGGTCGGTGGAACCGGGCAGTACGTCTGGGCGCTCCTGGAGGGATGGCAGGTGCCCAGAGTGCCGCCGGATCTGGCAGCCAGGAACGAATTGGAGGAGTTGGCAGGGGCTTCCGGAACCGGCGCTGTCGTCGACATCCTCCGCGATCTCGACGCCAAGGCCGCAGCCCGAGTCGATCCGAACAACCTGCGCCGGGTCATCAGGGCGGTCGAGGTGGCCAGGAGCGGCGCTGGCGGGTCGCCGAAGAAGATTCCTCCCGACTACGACTTGCTGGTTATCGGCCTGTCGATGCCACGGCCGCGACTATATCGGCGCATCGATGACCGAGTAGACGACATGCTCGAGGCGGGCTGGCTTGACGAGGTGCGTGGCTTGCTTGACGCCGGCTACGCCCTCGATCTACCCTCGATGAGCGGCGTCGGGTATCGCGAGCTGGGCGAACATCTCGTAAACGGCGCCGATTTGAGCGAGGCCATCGCAAAGACAAAGACTCGGACCCACGCGTTCGCCAGAAGACAACACGCGTGGTTCAAGCACGACGACCCGCGCATCCACTGGTTCGACGCCACCGACGGGATCGCAGATGCCGAAGCAGCGGTGTCCCAGTGGTTGGACGTCGCGCCTGGCTGAGCCCTCCTTCGCGCCTGCGACCGCTCGCGATAGGCCTTGGCCGCCGCTTTTCCACCACCGGTTAGCAGCGTGATTTGCGCTCGGCGGGCCTCACAGGCGACAATCAACACATGGACCAACCGCTGCAAGGCGTGCAATCCGACATTCGTGAGCGACATCGGCTGCCGGAGGGGGATGTGAGATTCAAAAAATACCACGGAGCGGGTAACGACTACGTCTACGTCGACGCCCGAACCGAGAGCAGAGACTGGCCCGCAGTGGCGGCGGACATCAGCGACCGTCACAAAGGCGTCGGGTCGGACGGTTTGATCTTGATGAAGACATCGGAAGTCGCCGATCTGCGAATGCAGATGTTCAATGCAGACGGATCCGAGGGAGAGATGTGCGGCAACGGAATCCGATGCTTTGTACGTTTTGCTTTGGATGAAAACGCACTCCCGCCAGGCGTAAAGACGGTGGAAGTCGAAACCGGCGCCGGCGTCCTGTCAGTTGCGCCGACGCTGACGGATGGCGGGATGACCCGAGCCTCAGTCAGCATGGGCCCTCCGCATCTGATACCCGCAGATATCCCGATCGCATTAGACGGTCCAGGGCCTGTTGTCGACCACAGGCTTTCGGTCGAGGGCGCGCAGCTTGACATAACGGCGGTGTCGATGGGCAACCCGCACGCCGTCGCGTTCCTCGAAGAAGAAGTGGACGACTACCTGTTGTGGCGGATCGGACCGCGTGTCGAACACCACCCGCTGTTTCCGAATCGAGTCAACTTCGAGATCGTGAACGTGCTGAGCAGGGACAGACTCAAGGTCCGGGTGTGGGAGCGAGGTTCTGGACTCACGATGGCGTGCGGCACCGGCGCGTGCGCGGCAGTCGTGGCGGCGCGCCTGCACGGATACGTGGACGATGCAGTCGAAGTCGATCTCCCAGGGGGCGTCCTGACGGTGACATGGCCAGGGGAGGGCGACGTCGTCCTGGAAGGACCCGTGGCAGAGGTGTTCGAGGGCGTTTGGCCGGACTGACCGGGCAAATTGACGGCGTCGAACGAACTTGAAACGCCGCTTAACGTTTAAGCTAGCTCCCATTTTTGGAACCTTTGTTTTGGAAACATCCAAGATTTGTCAAGATGCTCTCAGGTCTTCTTTTCGCCAATTGTCGCGATATTTTGACAGTCGAGGTCCTCTGTTCAGGTCGTTGGGAGGCATAGTTGAGCCACGCTAGTCGTCTCCCTCGCGCGGGGCGGTGTCCACGCAAATCGGTCATGTTGCGCCTGAATGCGACGAAGATTGTAGAAGTGCGGGCGACTTTTGCTTGACATATCTCGTCCGGTCGTTCCCATGAGAGATGGTCGCTAGGGGAGTCGCGCCTGTCGTTTCCGGGTTCATTGTCAGCGAGTTTCAATCCCCTCAAATGGTGGTAGGAGGGACAGTGTGGCGGGAGTTTGCGTTTTGGGTAGCTACCAAAACACGTCAAAACCGCCCGTTGCCGGTATTGCTGCGCTAAAAGCGGTCTGCCGGCGACAGGAGGTGGAATTCGGAGCGAGCGCGAGCGCTGTTTCGACGCCACGCCAATCCGAACCATGTCTACACGAATCATAACCCCTCATCCGCTGATCGACAAAGACTGCTTGAGGTCTATTTGTTCGGATTCCCGAAAA
>CEQE01141257.1_pt1 | contig 15197 bp, 15 predicted proteins | sample 356201 | NCBI WGS metagenome assembly CEQE01 (sample SAMEA2619970, study PRJEB7988) | marine metagenome | biome: marine biome (ENVO:00000447); feature: mesopelagic zone (ENVO:00000213) & marine oxygen minimum zone (ENVO:01000065); material: "saline water (ENVO:00002010), including plankton...
ATTGTGGCCCGCCGTCTTTGGATCGGCGTTCGCGAGCGGAACCTTTCCAATGGTCAAATCCGAGGCGAATCCGTTCCCGTTCTTTGCCGTGAGTCGGAAACGGGTCTACTGGCGGCAGGAATTCCGGACCTGACCGGAATTCGCCCAAAGAACCGTGGGGAGGCGCCTATGTGCGAATCGGGGCCGTTTTGCATCGCGGGCTGGCTCCTCCCCGACGATTGTGAATGCGCTCATGTTGAGGCGCTCTAGCCCTCCTCCATGGATCGATTCTTGAGACGCTCTCGGCGTCCTTCATCGCAGACTTTGTCTGCCGAGCGCTCGAGTTGTCCTGCCAGACAAGCGCCGGTCGTTCGGGCGATGACCTGCGACTTGGGTTTCGCTCGGCGACGTGCAGGCGCAGGCGGTGGAGGAGAACGACGTCGGCATCACCGCCCAATATGGAAAATTCTCTGGTAGAATCGACCTGACATCCACAAAGCCAGCCAGGAGCGCAACCATGCGAGTCGTCCATTACGTGAATCAGTTCTTCGGCGGAATCGGCGGAGAAGAAGCGGCCGGTTCGGCCCTGGAGTCACGCGACGGGGCCGTGGGCCCCGGGCGTCTGCTGGAGCAGGTGCTGGGCGACGGGTCGCAGGTGGTCGTCACGTTGATTTGCGGCGACAACTACGCGGTTGAGCATCAGGACCGGGTCACTGCGGACGTGGTGAAGCTGGTGCGCGACGCAGACGCCGACCTGTTCGTGGCGGGGCCGTGCTTCGAGGCTGGCCGCTACGGCATGGCGGCGGGCGCGCTGTGCACCGCCGTGCAGGCCGAACTCGGCATCCCCGCGGTTGCCGCGATGGACGAAGAGAGTCCCGGCGTTGACCTTTATCGCGAGGGCCTGTACATCATCGACTCCGGCGCCAATGCGGGCGCGATGCGCGACGTTCTGGCCAAGATGGCCAGACTGGCCCAGAAGCTGGTTGACGGCCAGGACATCGGAAGTCCCGACGACGAAGGCTATCTGCGACGCGGATTGATACGAGATGAGTTCACCGACCAGACCGCCGCCGAGCGTCTGGTCGACATGCTGATGGCCAAGGCGAAAGGCGAGCCTTTCGAGTCTGAGATGACGTCAACCTCGTTCGAGCCCACGCCTATGCCAGCGGGGGTGGCCGACATCACCAAAGCCAGGATTATGGTCATCACGGACGGCGGCCTGGTGCCCAACGGCAATCCCGACAACATCGAACGGGTGGCGGCGACGACCTGGGGATCGTACAGCATGGCGGACAAGAACGAACTGAAAGGCGACGACTACGAGATATACCACGGCGGTTACGATCCAAGGTTCGTCGAAGAGGACCCAAACCGATTGGTTCCACTGGACGCCTTGCGCGAATTGGAGGCCGAGGGCGCCATCGGCGAGCTCCACAACGAGTTCATCTCCACGTCTGGACTGGTGAACCCGCTGGCGAATACGCGGCGCATGGGCAAGGAGATGGTCGAGAAGGTGAAAGAGGAGGGCGTCGACGCGGTGATCCTCACCTCGACTTGAGGGACCAGCACTCGCAGCGGCGCTGCGATCACAACAGAGCTGGAAAAGGCAGGGATCCCGGCGGTGCAGATCACCTCGGCCCTGCCCATCGCCAAGATGGTTGGCTCCAATCGCGTCGTGCTGGGCCACGGCATCGTCCACGTCGCGGGCGACGCCAGCCTGCCTCCCGAGGAGGAGAAAGACCTGCGACGGCGGCTGGTGGAGCGGGCCCTCGAGACCCTGGAGTCCGACGAGCAGACTTAAGAGCTATCGTCGATTGGCTGGAATCCAGATCAGAAACATCACCCCATGTCGCGTCATACGGCGCCGCGTTCGTGAAGATTGCGATACCCATCGGGTAGAGCTGGACAAAGAGCATTGGCACGATTCTCCCCGAACCCCAACAAAGCGCACCGCATCAATTGGCACGAGTGGGGACATGACGCCTTTCAGACGGCCCTAGCGCAGGACAAGCCCGTGATGTTGTGCCTGACGGCTTTCTGGTGCGGCTTCTGCCAGCGCATGGACGAGGTCACGTTCTCAGACGACGAGATCACAACCCTGCTGAACGCCTACTTCATTCCCATCAGGGCCGAGGATGCGCAGAGGCCTGACGTCGACGTTCGCTACAACCAGAACGGCTGGCCCACCATCGCATTCATCACGCCATGGGGAGACCATCTTGGCAGCGTCAACTACATGGACGCCGACGCGTTTGGCGACGTGCTGGTCAGGATCCACCGCGTGTATCAGGATCAGAAACACGAGCTCCGACAGGCGGCGGCACACAACGAACACAATACACCTCAGGATGCGCAGGACGCGGCGCCGCAGAGTCGGGTTCGCGTCTCAGCCGTGGCCGAGATATCAGACGTGCTCATGGGGATGGCCGACGGCGTGAGCGGAGGGTACGGGCCCGACCACAAGTTCCTGCATCCCGAGGCCAACGACTTCCTGATCCATCGCTACGAGTCCACCGGCGATTCGACGTACCTCGATCATGTTGCGCTCACGCTGGACCGAGTTCGAGCCAGCAAGACCCACGACTCTCAGGGCTCGGGGTACTTCCGTTACTCGTCCAAGGTCGACTGGAGCGAGCCTCACCGGGAGAAGCTGCTGGCCGATCACGCGGGCCTTCTGCAAAACTTCCTCAAGGTCTATCTGCTCACCGGACGCACCGAATATCGGACGATGGCCGAGGAGGTCATCGAGTTCCTGAGGTCTACGATGTCCGACTCGTCTACAGGAGCGTTCTACGGCTGTGAGGACATCGTGACGCCGCCCGCGACGACCGCCTTGGGCGCCAAACTGGGCATGCGCGACGTCAGCAAGACATTTTCCATCATCGACGAAACGGTGTACGTCGACGCCAACGCTCAGACAGCTTCGGTGCTGCTCGAGGCGTCGTGGGTGCTGGGAATGCCTGAATGTCGGGAACGGGCGCTGAGGGCGCTCGAATTCCTGTGGGAGAACTGCCGCGCTCCCGACGGCGCCATGTGCCACTATCACGTTGGCGAACCTCGCGTTTCAGGCCTGCTCCAGGATCAGGTCCGCATGGGAATGGCCTTGTTGGACGCGTTCCGTGTAACTGGCGCCCCGGAATATCGGGATCACGCGCGGAAGCTGGGTGAGTACGTTCGCGCCAACCTGGCGAATTCCGCCGGAGGGTTCTACGACATCACTTACAAAGGCCCGGCGCACCTGCGATACCCGTTGACGCTGTTGCCGCAAAACGGACTGGCCGCGACGTTCTTCTTGCTGCTCGCCGACGCCATCGACGAGCAGGCGTATCGGCAGGCTTCGCTGTGGGCGCTGAGCGCGTTCACCGACGACTTCGCTCCGTATGGCGTCTATGCGTCGGAGTACGGTCAGGCACTTGCCGCGTACACCTCTGAGCCGTTGCAAGTCACGCTGGAAGGGCAGGCAGGTGACCCCATGCTCAGGTCGCTGGCACGTGCGGCGCTGACCCGGCTGGCAAGCTTCCGTTTGACGCTCAACCTGATCACGTCGACGGGGCCGTCTTCGCTGTACGTGAAACGAGGCCAAGACCGGATAGGCCCGATTCATAATCCGGAGGAAGTTCAACCGGACTTGTTGAACGCGTTCGATTCGTCCGACAAGAGGGTCGCCGCCCGACCGTCTGACGCCTAATGGGCGCTCGGCGCCACGAACCAAAATCATCAAGAAGCACAAGAAGCAATAGGTGATCGAAATGCGATTGACTCTGGCTCGTCACCCAATCACAGAGATCCAACTCGATGGCCCGACGCGCCTGGAAGGAACATCGCTGTTCGTCGATGTCGACGAGCTGCGCCAGGCGCTCCTCTCAGACGATCGGCTGGAAAGCGTGGACATCGACGTCGTTCGGCCCGGCGAGAACTGCAGGGCAGGGCCGGTGTTCGACATCATCGAGCCAAGGGCCAAAGAGTCGGGTTTCGATTTCCCGGGCATACTGAGCGCCCCGGTCACCGCCGGAATCGGAACGACCCACGTCCTCGAAGGCGCCGCGGTGACAGTTCTGGACGGCGGACCGCCGGCAGGTCCCGCGAGGAGCGTTCTCGAGATGAGCGGCCCCGCCGCCGAATACTCGGCATACTCGTCGCTGCAGCACTTGGTCGTGATCCCGCACGTGCGCTCGGAGCTGCCCTGGCACGCGGCGCAAAACGCGACTCGACGCGCGGGTTTGCGAGCGTCGGTGTATCTGGCGCAGGCCGGCATCGGGCAGAAGCCCGCTCTGGAAGAGACCTTTGAGTCCGTGGGCCCTGCCGAGCCGGGCCGAGCGGGTCTGCCACGCACCGCCTACGTGGGTCAACTCTACTCCCGCCAGCGAACCCCCGAGGTGGACGAACAGGTCCTCTACGGCGCCAACACCGATGGCATGATACCGATGCTGCTTCATCCGGATGAGTGGCTGGACGGCGGGGTCGTGCCATCGTACTCGGCGGCGTTGGGCGGCGCCGAGACGTACTTCTACCAGAACAGCCCCGTCATCACCGATCTCTACCGCCGGCACCACGCGGGCGAGCTGAACTTCGTCGGAACCGTCGCCACCATCGCCGGGTCGGACAACGCGGACCGAGACCTGAACTGTCAGGTCGCGGCCAACCTGACCCGATGGGCACTCAACGCCGACGCCGCGGTGCTGACGAAGTACGGTGGGGGAGTGCCTCACGCCGACATGGCCGAAACGGCGCGACTGCTGGAAGGCTTGGGCATCCGAACGGCGGTCATGGTGTCCGACATGTCCAGAGACCGTCGGGTTGAGTCGGCGCTGCTGTTCAACTTCCCGGAGGTCGACGCCGTCGTGTATCAGGGCGGCGCCGACACCAGTTGGCCCGTTCCGCCCGTTGAGCGAGTCATCGCGGGCAACACGAAGGCGGCGGAATCGCTGGCCGTGTCCCAGCAACTGACGGCGTCGAACATAGCGGGCGTATCCAACCAGCAGGGCGCCACAAGGCTGAAGGCGGCGATCTACTAGCGCAAGAAGTCCGTGCGATAACTGGTGGTGATTCGGCGGCCCTTTGACACGGTCCGAATCAACGGCTCCTCGCTGTGTCAATCTGGGGTTCCCTGGGCGCCCCTTCCGTCGACTGTTCTCGCTACACCTCAGTCAGCCGCGGGCGCCTGCTCTGTGACGCGCTGCAGGAACTCGACGACATGGGGCAGGACCACGTCGCTTGCCTGGGAAACCTGGCCATGGTCGAGTCCCGGGAACGACGCGAATGTGGCGCCGGGGATGTGCTTGACCGCCTCGCTTGCGCCGTCGAAGAAGCCGTCGGCCTCACCGACGTACAACAGGCATGGCATTGTCATCGTCGACAGCACGTCTCCGGACGTGCCGCGCGGCGCCGTGATCGCGGCGATCAACGCCTGTGGATCGTTTGCCAGCAATCGAGCTCTGCGCTGCGGCTCTGTTGGGCCGCTCTGCGACTCGGTGTTGGCGACGTAGGCTTCCATGCCCTGGCTGAGGAACGTCACTCGGTCTTCAGGTGTCGCGTTGCCCCCGGTCTCGTAGGGGTGCATCCCGCCGATCATCAGCGAGTTGACCCGCTCAGGGGCGTGCTGAGCGATGCCGAATCCGATGCGCCCTCCCATGGAATAGAATAGCCGAGGTAATGGGCTTTGTCGATCCCGAGGTGGTCGAGCACCGACGTAACGTCGTTCACGCGCAGCTTCAGATCGTACTCGGCTGGATCGTAAGGTTGTCGCTTTTGCCGTGGCCCCTGGCATCGATCAATATGAGCTGGTGGGCGGCCTTCAGCGGCTCCACATAGCCGTAGGCGTACCAATTCTCGAGGCTGCTCGTGAGTCCATGTTGGAGCACCAGCGGCGGCCCGCTCCCTTCGACGTGATAGTGGATTCGTGTCCCCTCGTTGTCAGCGAACGGCATGTCTGTCTCCTTCGCGCTATGTTTTTCTCGGATTAGTTGACGATCAGGTCGAGGTTCGAGCGCGATAGGCGCTCACATCCGGTTTCGGTGGTCAAAACGGTCTCGCCCACGGACATCGCAAGACCGCGCTGGCTGTCCAACAATATCATATGCATGAAGATCACCATATTGGGTCGGACCACGGTCGGGGCGCCGGCGTATAACATCGGCCAATCCATCCACGTGGGCGGATATAGGGCGCCCAGGCTGTAGCCGCATGCGTTCAGGCGATGCTCTCCGAAACCAGCGGCGTCCAGGGCCTTCGCATGAGCGTCGAAGACATCCCCGAAGGTCGCGCCCGGTCGAGTGACCTCCTGGCACGCTTGAATGGCCTCGACACAGGCCGAATGCATCCTGACGTGCTGCGGATCCGGGCGACCGGTCAGCATCGTTCGCATGAGGCAGGCGTGATAGTGGCGGAAGGCGCCGCCGAACTCAAGTTGAAGCTGGTCGTTGTCGCCTATCGTCCCGTATCCGGTGAAGTTCCGGACCATCAGGGCGCTTTCTCCGGAGCCGATGATGAAGCGGGAGGCCGGATAGTCTCCTCCGCCTCGGAATATGGCGCCGTGCATGGCGGCCAGTACGTCTTGTTCCGAGGCCCCTGGCACAGCGAGACGGGCCGCTTCGTCATGCGCGTCGTCGGCGAGTTCGGCGGCTCGCCGGACGTAGACCAACTCGGCCGCGCTTTTCACAAGGCGGAGTCGGTTGACGAGCCCCGATGCGTCCTGATGCGTGCAGAAGCCGTCGAGGGCCGATCTGACCATATCCCATCGCTGACCTGTCAGTGAGTAAGCGTCCAGTTCGGCGCCAAGATGGCTGCCGCCCAGGCCGTGCTCTTCGAGGATCGAGCGAAGGTCCAAACCCGGATTGCTGTCCGCCCGGTCCACCCAGATGCGGATGTCCTCGATCGTCGACGTCAGGCGCGCCTGTCGCTGGTCTGCTGAGCGTGTCAGGAGTACCAACCGTCCGTCCGCTCCCATGAACAAGCACTGGAACTGAGAGTAGCCCATGGTGTCGTAGCCGGTCAGGTAGTACATGCTTTCTTGTCGGAATATCAGGAGACCTTCAAGGTTGGCGGCGCGCATCGCGGCCGTCGCGTTGCGTTGACGCGAGGCGAACTCCTCTCGGGTGAAATGCAACATTGGACTCAACCTCCGGCTACGCCTGACGCCACTTGGCGCCTGGCCTGACAATGTGCTTCGCAACGGCTTTGTGGCGCCATGATACACCGCTTGTCGTGGGGCGCCGCTCAACCCAGGCGCTTTTGAGTCAGAGTCGGGCGTAAATTCACTCTCGTCCGACAATTGTCATTGGCTATGGGATGTTGTACCGTGGCCCGCAACGCCGACACGTATCATCGAAGTGTCGGCGCCTTTGCGAACGAATCATCACCGCAACAAGCGGCGGCGAAGAAGGACGTGAACATGCTCGAACAATTCCATGTGCCGGAAGACATCGCGATTCGAGTGCCCCAAGAGAATATGCGCTCGACCGTCGAGGATATATTCCGCAAGATGCAGATGCCCGAAGAAGATGCTGTCCAGGCCGCCGACGTGCTGATGTACGCGGACATCCGAGGGGTCGAATCGCATGGCGTCAGCAACATGATGCGGGCGTATGTCGCAGGTTTCCAGCAAGGCCGCATCAATCCGAACCCGGACTGGAAGATCGTTCGACAGGCGGCGGCCGTTTGCACGATCGACAGCGACAAGGGTCACGGTCTCGTGATTGGCCCCGCTGCGATGAACATCGCCATCGAGCGCGCCGAGAAGTACGGCATTGGCTCGGTGTCGGTGACCAACGGAGCACACTTCGGCGCGGCCGGGTACCATGCGATTATGGCGCTGGAGCATGACATGATCGGCATCGCCATGACCACGGGCGGCGTGAGCGTGCTGCCGACACAGGGGTCCGAACGGATGGTCGGGTTGAATCCGATCGCCATAGCAGCTCCGGGACGCAACGAACCGCCCTTCATATTCGACGCTTCGATGAGCTCCGTCGCGGGCAACAAGATCGTACTGGCAAAACGCCTCGGGGTCGACGCACTGCCGGCGTGGGTGGCCGGGGCCGACGGGGCGCCGATCATGGACGCACAACCCGTCCCTGACGATTTCAAGATTCTGCCGCTTGGCGGAACGCGCGAGATCGGGTCGCACAAAGGATACAGCCTGGCGGTGATGATCGAGATCTTGTCCGGAGTGCTGTCCGGAGGCGCCGCGGGTCCGCTTCGGCGTGGAGGAGCTTCCCATCACTTCATCGCATACAAGATCGACGCCTTCGTGGATGTCGACCTGTTCAAAGACGACATGGACGCGTACATGGCGGCATTGCGAGAGTCCGCTCCGGCGCCGGGCGAAGACCGCGTCGTGTACGCAGGACTCCCTGAACACGAAGAGGAGATCGAGCGTCTCGAACACGGCATCCCGTACCACCCAGAAGTCATCGAGTGGTTCCAGAGCATCACGGCTGAGTTGGAGTTGCCAGACAGGTTCTCCTAACGGCTGCGGCGGGGTTTCAACCCCGAGTTGCGTTTTGTCCGCTCGACCGGCGAGGAGGCAAGTTCGATGGTGCAGATGTCTCAGATCCAGGTGGAATCGTTTTTTCAGACGCCCAGATTCGCCGTATTCGGCACGAACTCGGCCGACGGCCCTCCTCAGCTAACGACGGTTTGGTTCCTGTACGAATCGGGCGCCGTGTACGTGGGAATCGAAAAGCGCAGCGTCAAGCACCGAAACTTGACCAGAGACCCGCGGATGGCTCTATGCATAGACGGCGATCACCCGGACGGCCGAACGGTGGTCGTGTACGGCGTCGCCGAGGTCATTGAGTCGGGCGCGCCGAAGTTCGACCAGATCAACTGGCGGCTCGTCCGGCGCTACCACGACAGCGACGACGAGGCACGGCAATATCAAGAATCGATGCGCGACGTGGACTCAGTGCTGATCAAGATCACGCCCAACAGAATTGTCGGTCTGGACTACGGCGCCGAACAGGCGTAACGCGCCGCGGCGAATCGAAATCCACTGCTACTGGAACGCCGCGATTACCTCCTCGTCCAACGCCTGCAGGGATTCTGCGTCGCTGGGCCGGGGAGCGAACATGATCTCATCGGCGCCCGCGTCGATGAATTCGCCGACGCGTTCGATGATGTATTCGGCCGTCCCCGCGACCGTGCCGGGCCCGACCCGCTGGATCAATTCGTTGACAGCAGTCTCGTCATTCGAGAGCATCGTCGGCATCGACACCGTGTGCGTGATCTCACCCGGATCGCGTCCAACAGCTTCACAGTGTCGATTTATCACGTCTATCTTGTGCTTGTACAATTCCAGTGACATCCCGCCAAGCGCTCGGTTGGCTTCGCTGCCGACCCCGAATCCGTCGAGATTCCATATGTCGCCGAACTTGGCCAGCGTGCGCAAAGTTCTCCGCTCTCCCATGCCGCCAACCATTATCGGCACGCGCGGCGTCTGGAAGCAACCTGGTGACAACGGGGCGCTGTCAAGCCGATAGTGCTTCCCATGAAAATCGACGTTTGAGTCGGAGTTGAACAGCGCCCGGATCAGCTCGCAGGCTTCTTCGAACCGATCCTGCCTTTCTCGCATCGACGGGTACTCCCAGCCGTAGGCTTCGTGTTCGCGCTTGAACCAGGCGGCCCCGATGCCCAGGGTGAACCGACCGTGGGAGATCTGGTCCGTGGTCGCGGCCATCTTGGCCACGAGGGCCGGATTACGATATGTGTTGCCGGTCACCAGATGCCCCATGCGGAGCTTCTCGGTCATCCCGGCGACCGCGGCGGTCAGCATCCAGGCTTCGTGCGCGGGTTGGTCCTCGGCGCCTTTCCACGCTGAAGGCGGAACGAAGTGATCGGGGAACCACACGCTGTCCCAGCGCCCGGCCTCCAAAGTCTCGACCGCCGCGCGGATGTCGTCCCACGTCGTGGTGTAACCAGCTACCGATGCACCGAATTTCATCTATGTTCCTTTCTTGACCTCGGCAGCGTTCTGCCGGGTGTTTTCTGGTTGATTGTTCGGTCTCCCGTGACCGGTCAGCGGACATTTTCCGTTCTGACGCGAGATCGACGGAGCACTTGTCCGGTAATGCTCCCGCCAAACCTCACAGGAGCGACCGCGACCCGCCGCCGTCAAAGTTGATGCAGGCGCCGGTGAGGAAGCCAGGCTTCTCCGAACACAGAAACGCCACGAGTGCGCCAACCGGCTCCGGCCAGCCGAAGCGTCCCATGGGCAGGTGTCGGGCGTAGAACTCCTCCATCGCCTCGGGAGATTGGGTCTTGGACCACAGGTCTCGTCTGCCTCCGGGGTACGTTACGATTCCCGGAGCGACCATGTTCACCAGTATCGAATGGGGCGCCAGTTGAATCGCCATGTGCTTGGACATGGCGATCAGGGCGGCCTTGGCGCTCATGTACCCCATGAGGCTGTCGCGTGTCATTTCGAAGTCGGGGCCGAACTCTCGGCCGGTTACGGATCCTATGTTCACAATCCGGCCCCAGCGTCGTTCTTTCATGCCGGGGAGAGCCAGTCGGATGAGGCGAATGCCGGGGAACAGGTTGCGATCGAAGTTCAGTTGCCAGTCTTCGTCGGTCATGGTGTCCACGGTCCCCGCCGCGGCGCCTCCGACGGCGTTCACCACGATGTCGACCGCTCCGAGCTCCGCCACAGTCTGATGGTAGAACCTCTCGAGGTCATCCTCGTCGGTGACGTCGGCGCACACGCCAATGGCGTGGCCCCCAAATCCTCGCAGTTCCTTCACAGCCTCGTCGAGATCCGATTGATTCCGGGCGCAGATGGCAACCTTGCAGCCCTCTTCAGACAGGGCCATGGCGGAGGCTTTCCCCATGCCCTTGCTAGCGCCCGTCACCATGGCGACCCGTTCGTTGATTCCCAGGTCCATCCTGTCCTCCTCGCCAACCCTGGCGCCCCGATTGTCAGTCGTTCAGATTAGCCTTCGCCAGCGCCTCAGTCGAATCGAAATCGATCACTTGGGGATGATGTGAACCGTCCCCCGTTTGCTGGTCGATACGATCTGGCCGTGCTGATTCTCGATGACCGATTCGCGGGTCGTCATCAGCAGGGTCCCGCTGCGTCCAGTCTTCTCGTACGGCTCGGTCCATCGGGTGTAACCCGACATGACGTCACCGGGGTGGATGTCCGCGAACCAATGGAAGTCGCAGTAACCGTCTCCCGCTCCGATCGCGGTCCACTGTCGGTTCAGGGACACCATCGGGAAGATGCTTTTCTCCCCGGCCACGACTGTCTCGGCGTCCATCTCGAACCTGCGCCAGTCGGCGTCCATAGGCTCGACGAACGTCGGCGGCGAGACGATCCCTCCGCGTATGGTATTGGCGGCGTACTCTTCATCGCGAAACAGAGGGTTCGGGTCTCCAACCGCGTCAGCAAAAGCCGTTATCCAGGGTCGCTCGACCTGGGACACCCAGGGAGTCCACCATTCGCCGATGTGCTTCATCCACTCTTCGGGGTCGCCGTAGGCAAGACGCTCGCCCTTCATCGTGCCGTTCCGGTCGTATTCAACTGCGGGCTGGGCCGGATAGGCCGCGGCGCGTCCGTCCTTGGCCGGCAGGGCCACCGTGAACTGACCGGGTGTAGTCGTCTGCCCTTCGGGATTCTCAATCCACGCGTCACAGGAGACGAGGCAGGCATCGTCGGTCTCTTCTTTGCCGACGACCCTGGCCCGCACCGTCATGGTTTGGTTGACGAAATCCGGCGCCCGATACGTGCTGCCCATCTTTAGCACAAGCCCGTTTGGCCCCATGAAATCGGTGGCCATCTGCGCGATGCAACCGGCCTTGAGCATGCCGTGGACGATGATCCGCCCCCATTTCCCGCGAGTAGTGGTCTCTAGGTCATAGTGAGCTTCGGAATAGTCTCTGGAAGCCCCAGCGTACTTGACCAGCTTCCGGTTGGTGACAGGTTTCGGGATGGGAGGCAGCTCCATCCCGACCTCCACGTCTTCGAAATACGTCTGCTCAGGCATGGTCACGTCTCCTTGGGGTAGATCTTCGTTTCTGCAATCTGTTGCGAGCGGCCACCGATCGGTTTTGGGCGGCGCGTATGCCCAAGACTATCAGGGCGCCGAGCGTCGAGTCCACTGTCGGACCGGTCGCTGCGCCCTTCGGCGAGAAGGGAAGCGTCGTGCTCTTCGTGTTGTACCATGGTTCGTACCAGAAGATACGACGGCTGCTGACAGAACAACCGGCACAGGTGAAAGATCATGAGAATCGGGGCTATTTCGAATTCCTGGGGACTTCAGATTGACGGCGACAACCTCCCTGAACTGGTGCGCAAAGCCAAACAACGAGGTTCGAAGCACATCGAGTTGAGGCAGACGTTCCTCGGCGCGTGCGAGACCGGGACGGAGGATGGGTGGCGTCCGGTGACGGGCAAGTTGCAATCGTTGGCGGATGAATTCCCCGATCTGGCGTTCAACCTGGCGCTTGCGCTGCCATGGATGTCCGGAGGTGTGGCGCCGGACGGTGAACTCTTTCAGCAGGCGCTGGAAGCGGCGAAGGCAGTCGACCGCGAGGCGCCGCACCTCCGACTCGTGGACCCGGCCCAACAGGACGGTGTCTGGGAAAGCCCGGACGACATACCAGAGGAAGCGATGTCTGTCGTGGAGCTGGCCAAAGAAGCCTCGGCTCAGGGCATCGTGCTGTCCCTGGAGAACTCGTGGCAGTCCACCGGCGCATTGACGATTCTTGTCGAGAAGTGCAGAGAACGACTCCCCGGCGACGCGGGCAGACAATTAGGGTTGTGCATCGACCCTGCCAACCAGGTCATGAGGCAGCCGGAGACCGACGCGCTGAGTGAGCTCGCCGCCGTTCCTCTGGATATGCTCAAGATGGTGCATTTCAAGCAGGTGCGTGACGGCAAATTGATTCCGACCGTCGACGATGGCGAGGTTGACTGCGCTCGAATGGTCAGGATTCTCGATGCTAAAGGCTACACGGGACCGGCCATCTTCGAGATTCCGTCCCACGAGGACGCGTTCGCCAACCTTTCCAGCAGCATGGCCTACGTGGAAAGGCTTTCATCGAACGGTTGATCACACGGTACGATGAGGCGGCATCGGCCCTTGCACAGCCTGTTCTGATTGTCAGCCAATGACCCTAACCTGAATCAAGCGACCATCAGTACTGCGAGGCTCATTCGATGACAGAATTGACCAACGAAGACATCAAGGCGCTGGCGAGAGCCGTCGGCCTCGACATCCAAGACCCTGATCTCACCGAGGTCGGCTACAGCCTCAACGCCATGCTTGAGGCGATCGATGCGCTCGATCCACCAGGCGTCAACGCCGTGGAGCCGATCGCCGTGATAACACCGGACTCGGAGGTGAGGTCATGACATCGCGAGAACTCGCCTTCATGTCCGCGACTGAATTGGGCCGAGTATTGCGCGACAAAGAGGCGTCGCCGGTCGAGGCTGTTGAGGCGTACCTGGAGCGCATCGAGCAACTCAACCCGAGCCTTAATGCCTACATCACCGTGCTAGCTGACGACGCGATGGCGTCGGCACGTCAAGCCGAGGCGGAGATCGCGGCCGGCAGACACAAGGGCCCCTTACACGGCGTGCCCGTGGGCGTTAAAGACCAGATTCACACCGAGGGCATCCTCACGACCGACGCGTCCAAGATACGAGCCGATTTCATACCAGACCGCGACGCGACGGTGGTCGCCAACCTGAAGCGGGCAGGCGCGGTGATCCTCGGCAAGCTGAACATGACAGAGTTCGCCATGGGAGACCCGATAACGTCGGCGTTCGGCGTCACCCGCAACCCATGGGACGCCAGCCGCAGCCCTGGCACGTCCAGCACCGGTTCGGGGGCCGCGACGGCGGCGTTCATGTGCGCCACTTCGCTCGGAGAAGACACCGGCGGCTCGGTGCGAGGGCCGGCGGCCAACTGCGGTCTCGTCGGCTTGCGACCGTCGTGGGGGCGGGTCAGCCGCTTCGGCGTCGACGGGGCGTCGTGGTCGCTGGACACCATCGGACCCATATCTCGAACGGTGGAGGACTGCGCCGCCACCATCGGCGCCATCGCCGGCCACGATGCCAACGACCCGTACACCTGGGAGTCGCCGGTTCCGGACTACCGAGAAGCCCTGACCGGCAGCATCCACGGGACCAGGGTAGGGGTGGTTCGAGAGCTGACCGGACCGGAAGCGCCCGGACTCGACGACCAAACAAGGCGCGCCGTGCTCACTGCCGCAGAGAAACTGGCCGAGTTGGGCGCTGAGGTCGAGGAAGTGTCGATTCCGTTGGCGGCTCGTGCAGGCGTCGCCAGTCGCGTGATCAGCTCTGTCGAGCGCGTTAGCCTCCGACCGGACTGGATTCGCGATCGACCGCAAGACTTTCACCACAACACACGAATCGCGTTCATGACAGGCGAGGTGATCCCCGCTCAAACCTATTACAAGGCCCAGAAGCTGAGAACGTTGATCCGCCGGCAGGCGTTGGAAGCGCTGGAACGGTATGACGTGTTGGCTATGCCGACAACCTCCGGACCAGCCGCCGTGATGGATCTGCGCCCAGGCATCAGGAGCAAAAAGCAAGCGGCCCATGCGCTGCAAGAGGGCGCCTACCGGGGTTTCTTCAGCATGGTCAGCGGACCCGCGCTGTCCATCTGCTGCGGATTCACCTCAGAAGGCGAAGGGGCGTTGCCGTTGGCGCTGCAACTCGCCGGCCGGCCGTTCGACGAGTCCACCGTCCTGCGTGTCGCCCACGCCTACGAGCAGAATACTCCGTGGCATAATCGCCGCCCGCCGGTCTGACTTTCGACGATGTCCGCGCCGCGCCGGAATGATACATTGGCGCAAACTCAGACGAACGCCTAGCTACCCGGCGTTATCGGCACGCGGACCCCTACTGCGGCTCCGGGATGCGCAGCAGGTCGCGCATGCAGGTGGGGGTTTTCCAGGACTTGATCGCGGCCTCGCGCAACCGTGCCTGAGGCAGCGTTTCAAATTTTTCGCGATGGACGACCTTCCACGGTCGACCGGATCTGGTCGACTTGTTGACCCCCACTGTTGTGCTGCACGAGTCGGCCCGGGAGGTCACCGGTAGAGCCGATGTAATAACAGCCGTTGGTCAAACTCAGAAGTACGTACACTGAGAACATGTGGCAGATCGAAGTCAAGCGGTGGAGCTGGGGGGACTCGAACCTCCTGCCGTCCCGATTTCATCGGGACGCTCTCGCGTCGAGTTACGAGGTCAA
>CEQE01324473.1_pt1 | contig 15196 bp, 14 predicted proteins | sample 356201 | NCBI WGS metagenome assembly CEQE01 (sample SAMEA2619970, study PRJEB7988) | marine metagenome | biome: marine biome (ENVO:00000447); feature: mesopelagic zone (ENVO:00000213) & marine oxygen minimum zone (ENVO:01000065); material: "saline water (ENVO:00002010), including plankton...
GCATTAAATTCTAAATGTGTAAACCATGTCTATCCAAGTGTCAAAGTGGACTTTAAGTATCATTTCAATTCACGTACAGATAAAGTAAATTCGGCTTAATATATTTAGAGGTTAAACAATGTACTGTCCCAAATGTAAAAGTGAATTTATGGAATCTGTAACTCATTGCCATGACTGCGATGTTCCCCTTGTTGCGGAACTTCCCAAAAAAGAAAAACTTGAGAATGTGGAATGGATTTCACTTCATTCTTTCCCGAGTTTGATTTATGCAGAAATGTTTAAGGAAACACTGGAGAAAGAGGATATTTCCTGCTACATCAAATCAGATTTTATTACTTCAACCATCGGAGTGAAAGGCAGTACAATGACCGGATCAAAGGCAACCTTGTTTGTCCCTGAACCCGAGTTGGAAAAGGCACGGGATTTGCTTAACCAACTCGAGCAAAAATAGCGATGGCAAATAATTACAAATCCGTAAAAGGGACAAAAGATTTACTTCCTTCTGAATCTGTCAGATATCGTAATCTTGAAGGGGTTATACATGGCACCATGGAATTGTGGGGATACGGCGAAATCCGCACACCTGTTTTTGAGGATACTTCCCTGTTTGCCAGAAGTGTCGGTGAAGAAAGTGATATTGTTACCAAACAGATGTATACCTTTCTGGATCAAAGCAAAAACAGTCTGACACTGAAACCGGAATTAACGGCTCCTGTCATGCGGGCGTATTTACAGCACAACCTTTCCCGGCAGGGTGCCATGACAAAATTGTACTATATGGATACACTGTTCAGGCAGGAACGTCCTCAGGCAGGACGTTTAAGGCAGTTCCGGCAGTTCGGCGCTGAAGCAATCGGATCACCCCATCCGGAGCAGGACGCTGAAATAATCACTCTGGTTATCAGAATCTTAGATCAGCTCGGAATAAAAAATACAACCTTGCATCTGAACAGCATTGGCTCAAGAGAGAGCAGAAAAATATATTTAAAAGTTCTGGTTGAATATTTGAATGATCAAAACGACCAGCTTTCAGAGTTGAGCCAAAGCAGGCTGAAAAAGAATCCCTTGCGGATTCTCGATTCAAAACACCCTGATGAACAGAAGATCATAAAGGAAGCACCCAATATACTTGAACACCTCAGTTTAGAAGATATTGACCACTATGGATCGGTAAAAGAACACCTCGACATGCTGGACATCGATTACAGCGAAACTCCTACCCTCGTCCGAGGGCTGGACTACTACACTCGAACCACTTTCGAAATTACCTCACCGGATGTTGGGGCACAGAGTGCAATTTGCGGGGGTGGCAGATATGACGATTTAATCGGAGATTTGGGAGGTCCTTCCACACCGGCTGTGGGCTTCGCAGCGGGAGTTGAACGAATCATTTTGGCGCTGCAGCAGGAGGAATTACCTTTGGAAAAAAATTCCCTCATCTATATTGCAGCCGCAAGTAATGATGCCAGAAACAGAGTGTTTACCCTTGCAGAAAAATTACGAGCCAATAATGTACCTGTTGAATTTGATACACTTCACAGAAGTCTGAAAGCGCAAATGCGTGATGCCAACCGAATGAGCGCCGGTAAAGCTGTCATTATTGGAGACGAAGAACTGGAAAATAATTCTGCAGTGGTTAAAGATTTGTCCTCCGGTGAACAGAAAAAAGTCTCAATTGATGAATTGAACAATTATCTTTTAGACGGATAGCATATGATTAACAAATTTTATTTTTATTGGTGATTGAATTTCAAACTTCACTGTGTAAATTTTTGGGCTAAAATTGAATCATTATGGCTAAACGATCACTCATATTGGTAGAATCACCTTCCAAAGCCAGAACCATTGAACGGTATCTGGGAAAGGATTACCACGTCCTCGCCTGCAACGGTCATATCAAAGACCTTCCCAAAAAAGAGTTGGGTGTGGATATTGAAAACAATTTCAATGCAAAATATAATGTTCTTCCTGACAAAAAAAAGATTCTCAAAAAAATAAAAGATGAAGCAAAATCAGCCCCCATGATATATCTCGCCACCGATCCCGATCGGGAAGGCGAAGCCATTGCCTGGCACATCTCCACAGAACTCAATGGTAACTCCGATAAGATAAAAAGAGTTCTATTTACTGAAATCACTCCCAAAGGCGTTGAAAAGGGGATGGCAGATCAACGTGGACTGAATACCAATCTTGTTGATGCGCAACAGGCACGGAGAATCATTGACCGCATTGTAGGATTCAAAGTTTCAGAACTGCTGTGGAAGATTCTTTACAACGGACTAAGCGCTGGGCGGGTTCAATCTGTTGCACTTCGGCTGGTTTGCGAAAGGCACGAAGAAATTATCAACTTTAAACCGGAAGAATATTGGAGTCTCGAGGTTGAACTTAAAACAGATGGTGATGAAATTTTTACTTCAAAACTTCACAAAATCAGCGGGAAGAAACCTGAAATCTCCAATGAGAAAAGTATGGAGGAAATCATTAACAGAATTAAAGAAAGTGATTTCAAGGTTGATTCAATTAATCAGAAGGATGTAAAAAAATATCCGTATCCACCCTATATCACCAGTACCCTCCAGCAGGATGCCTCAAGCCGATTGGGATTCACCCCTTCACGAACAATGCGAATAGCTCAAAAACTTTATGAAGGTGTAAACATTGGAGGAAGCGAACGTACCGGTTTGATCACTTACATGAGGACGGATTCCACAAGAATTTCCGATTCAGCCATCAATGAAGTCAGAAAAATCATTTCATCCCGATTCGGTGATAATTTTCTACCCGGTACTCCCAATCATTATAAACAAAAGAAAAAACTTGTTCAAGATGCACACGAAGCAATCAGACCCGCTCAATCTGAAACACTGCCCGATGAAATGGAGGGTATCCTTGAAAAAGATGAACTGAAACTTTACCGTCTTATCTGGCAGCGGTTTACAGCAAGCCAGATGAAACCTGCCGTCTTATCCCAGACTACCATTGATATTAACGCAGGAACAGATTACATTTTCAGAACAACCGGATCAATCGTAAAATTTGAGGGATTCCGGAAAGCATACCCTCAAAGAAAAAAACAGGAAGAAACATTTATTCCAAGTTCCATCAATGAGGGTGATTCAGTGAAACTGGTGAAGTTCAAACCACAGCAGCATTTCACTCAACCACCTCCTTACTACAATGAAAGCTCTCTTATAAAAGAATTGGATAATCTGGGAATCGGCAGACCCAGTACATTTGCCGAAACGGTCAGTAGAATTTTGAAGAGAGAATACGTTTCAAAAGAAGAAAAAAAATTAATACCCACCGAGGTGGGATTAACAGTCAACAAAGTTTTGACTAATAATCTTCCAACAATTTTCAATGTTCAATTTACAGCCAAAATGGAGGAAGAATTAGACAGTATCGAGGCAGGAGATCAAAATTATCTGGATACGCTGAATCATTTCTACAAACCGTTCAGTGAATCATTGGAAGAAGTTCAAAGTAAGCGAGCAGAAATTAAATCTTCACTTGTTGAAGAAACGTCTGAAGTTTGCGATAAATGCGGCAATAAAATGGTTGTCAAATGGAACAGAAGAGGTCAAAAGTTCCTCGCATGCTCCGGGTTCCCGGATTGCAGAAATACCCTCTCACTGGAAAAGCAGGAAGAGCCACAGGAATTGGAAAAATTGTGTCCTAAATGCGGAAAAAATCTTGTAGAGAAAACGGGGCGATTCGGGAGATATATCGGCTGCAGCAATTATCCTGACTGCAAACACACAGAATCCTTCACGCTCGATATTGCCTGTCCTAAAAGCGGCTGTGAGGGTGAAATTTCTGAAAAGACGACAAGGAAGAAAAAAATCTTTTACGGCTGCAATAAATATCCCGATTGTGATTATGCGTCATGGCGGAAGCCCGTTCTTTTCAACTGCACAAAATGCAGTCATTATATTGTGGAAGAAGTCGTTAAAAATAGTCAGCTTTCGTATATATGTCCTGAGTGCAAGGAAACCTACACGTCTATCGAATCAACAGTCGAACAGTGAACTTATTAAAAATCTTCCTTCCATTTATTTTTTTACTTCAATTTCTGCATGCAGCTGACAATGAATCGCTTATCCGGGAATTAGAAGAATCCCTCATGGCGCCATGCTGCTGGTCGGGGACGGTTGCAGATCATGGTAATTCGCAAATGGAGGAAGAAATTGTTAAACTTGCGGGGAATGGAAAAACAATGGAAGAAATTACCCTTTATTTTGTTTCCATTTACGGAGAACGAATCCTGGCAAAACCAAAAGCTGAAGGTTTCAATCTTCTAGTCTGGATTATGCCTCTAATGGTTTCTGTAACTGCTTTGTTCATTTTATTCAACTACATAAAACACAAGCAGCCCGCACCAAATTTGGAAGAAATAAAACAGCGGAATGATAAAGTCCCGTTTGATGATATTATTGAAAAAGAGCTTTCGGAAATGGGGTGATTTGTTAGAAATATGGACAATTTGGGTCGGAAGTGAAAAAAGACAAAACAATGGAAAAATTGGTCTCCCTCTGCAAGCGCCGGGGATTTATTTTCCAAAGTTCAGAAATTTACGGTGGATTGGAATCCACATTTGATTACGGTCCTTTGGGTGTTGAATTGAAAAATAACATTAAGCAGCAATGGTGGAAAGATGTTGTAACCTCCCGTCACGATGTTGTGGGAATGGATTCGGCCATTCTGATGAATCCAAAAGTGTGGGAAGCCAGTGGTCATGTGAAAAATTTCCACGATCCCATGGTGGATTGTAAAAACTGTAAAGCGCGATTCCGGTCTGATCACATTGATATTGACAAACCATGCGAAAGGTGCGGGATACGGGATTGGACAGAACCCCGCCAGTTTAACCTCATGTTCAAAACAAATGTGGGGCCAGTGGAAACGTCTGATGAAATCGCTTATCTAAGACCCGAGACAGCGCAGGGTATTTTTGTCAATTTCAACAATGCCCAGAAAACAGCGCGGATGAAACTCCCTTTTGGAATCGGGCAGGTGGGTAAATCATTCCGGAATGAAATAACAACAGGCAATTTTCTTTTCCGCTCTAGGGAATTTGAACAGATGGAACTGGAATATTTTGTGAAACCGAAAGAATCATCTGAGTGGCTCGATTACTGGGTGGAAGCCCGATTCAACTGGTATAAGGACCTTGGTATTACTGAGGAAAAGTTGCGCCTTCGGGAACACGGCGAAGAGGAACTGGCACATTATGCTGCCAAGTGTTACGATGTGGAATATGAATTCCCGTTCGGATGGTCAGAGTTGGAAGGTATCGCAGACAGAGGCACCTACGATTTGGATCAACATGTTTCATTCAGCGGAAAACGCCTTTCGTGGTTTGATACAAAATCAAATGAACACATAACACCGGCAGTGGTAGAATCATCAGCAGGGGTGGACAGAACCGTTCTAACTGTGTTGGCAGACGCCTATAAAGAGGAAGAGGTTAAGGGTGAAGAAAGGGTCCTCCTCAGTTTGAGTCGAAAAATTGCGCCATGTAAAATTGCTGTCTATCCCCTGGTAAACAGGGATGGAATGCCTGAAATTGCTGAAAAAATCTTCAATGATCTCAGAACAAATTTTGCCTGCTTCAAAGATGCAGGTGGATCCATCGGGCGCCGTTACCGCCGGCAGGATGAAGCGGGAACACCCTTTGGTATTACTGTAGATTCACAAACTTTAGAAGATTCAACTGTCACAGTTCGTGTGCGGGATACAATGGAACAGGAAAGAGTCGCCGCTGAGAAGCTCTCCAGCTATTTTATTGAAAAGCTGAATTAACTCTCTCGAAAGGTATTGCCTTGGATACCACCATTTCCGTAGTCATCCCCACTTTCAACCGCGGTGAACTTCTCTCCCGCGCCCTCAATTCGATTTTAAGTCAGACCTTCCCGCCATATGAAGTTATCATCGTAGATGACGGCTCATTGGATAATACTGCTGACATAATCAAAACATCCTTTCCAACAGTCGCTTATCTGTACCAGAAAAACTCCGGAGTGAGCGCCGCCCGTAACTGTGGAATTAATAGTGCCAATGGCGAATGGATTGCATTTCTGGATTCTGATGATGAATGGCACCCGGTTAAACTCCAGAAACAGATGGAAGCCGTGCAAAATAATCCGGAATCCAAAATCTGCCATACGGAAGAAATCTGGGTTCGTAATGGCAAAAGAGTCCATCAAATGGATAAACACAAAAAATTTGGTGGGTGGATTTTTCAAAAGTGCATCCCCCTTTGTTGCATTTCACCTTCCAGTGTTATGATTCACAGATCGGTCTTTGATGAAGTTGGACTCTTTGACGAATCACTTCCCGTCTGTGAGGATTATGATATGTGGCTACGAATTACTTCCCGTTATCCTGTTCTTTTTTTGGATGAACTGCTTATTACCAAATTCGGCGGTCACGCAGATCAGCTTTCACGGAAATATTGGGGGATGGACAGATTCCGGATTAAATCATTGGAGAATATTTTATTTGAAAATTGTTTATCGGAAGAAAACAAAGAGGCAATCCTTAACATGATGATTGAAAAAATAAACATTTTTCTGCATGGCGCCCGGAAGAGAAAAAACATGGATTTGACCGCTAAGTACGAAGAAAAACTTCACCGGTTAAACAGGTTTGAAATGGTGAATTAAAGATATGTCAAATCAAATACAAAATCCCGGTGGAACTTTAAATATTATCATGGCTCTTATGGCAGAAGCCAAACCAGTCATTGATCACTTTAAACTTTTACAGATCGATGACAATAAAGTTTTCACCCAAAAAGATGATACAATCAGACTTATTGTTTACGGAATCGGAAAAAATTCAGCGTATAAATCTGTAAATCTGTTAGCGGAAAAAATGGAAACAGATAAAAGTACAGCATGGCTTAATCTGGGAATCGGTGGTCACCGGGATTGTGAACTCGGCACTCCATTCATCACCCACAAAATAACAGATGATGATACCGGGAAATCATGGTATCCTCCTCAAATTTTAGATTTTCCTTTCAGTTCGGCATGGGTCACAACGGTTGATAAAGAAGTGAAAGATTATCCGAAAGATGAAATCTATGAAATGGAAGCGTCCGGTTTTTATGAAGCTGCCTCCAAATACACCACACATGAATTGATCCATTGCATAAAGATTATTTCAGACAACGAAAAGTCCCCCGCTGAAAATGTTACAAAACAATTAACAAACGATCTTATTACAAACAATCTCAAAAACATCGAACCTGCCGTTCAACAGCTTTTGGAACTCTCAACACAAGAATCAATACGGCTAGCCGATCCACCCTACTACAATGAATTTCTATCAAATTGGCACATCACCGTAACACAACAGCACCAATTGAAAAGATTATTGCAAAGGTGGTCAGTTCTTTTTCCTGAAGAACCTCCCTTTAAAATTAATGAAAAGGGGCAAATCCCGGGTCGTGTAATGCTTGCAAACCTTAAAGAAAAACTCAATGATTCCTTCTCCCGCCAGGAGAGAGGAAATCATTAACTAAATTTTGGTGATTGAATGATTGACGTCATCTATATTGAATCAGCGGTAATGAACCATCATCGGGTACAAAAAATAATTTCCCGGTTCCAAAACGCAACAGTTATTGAATGTGATCGCTATGGCGAAGTATTCAATCCAAGGGCTCAGAATTTCCGGTTACAGAAGCAAAATCCGGCTCTTATTCTCGCCGAAAAATTTGATAATTTTGTGCTGCCCACACCGGAAGGATATGGAATTGGCGGGACAAAAAATTACTATTTCTCCCACATGCTCAACTGCATTTACGACTGCCGGTACTGCTTTTTACAAGGGATGTACCGGTCTGCACATTATCTGCTTTTTGTTAATTATGAAGATTTTCAGACTACCATTGAGAAGACTCTGAAAAATGAATCAGCTGATGAACCTGTCTATTTCTTTTCAGGTTACGACTGCGATTCCCTAGCGCTGGAATCTGTGACACATTTTGTTGAGGAATTTATTCCATTTTTCAGAAACAATACGCAGGCAGTGTTGGAACTTCGGACAAAAAGTATTCAGTTTGATTCACTTTTAAATGAGGAATCTATTCCAAATTGTGTGGTAGCATTCAGTTTTACACCTGATAATATTTCCAATAACCTGGAACATGGAGTACCACCGGTTAAAAGCAGAATCAATGCCATGAAAAAATTGGCGGAATGTGGGTGGTTATTGGGATTGAGATTCGACCCACTTATTTATCACAAAGGGTGGGAAGAAAATTACAGGCATCTTTTTCAATCAGTTTTCAGCCAGATACCTGCTAATTCCATCCACTCCGTCAGCACAGGACCGCTTCGGTTCCCAACTGCTATGTTTGAAACTATCACACGCCTCTATCCTGAAGAAAAACTGTTCGCTGGACCCATTGAAAGGCAAAATGGTATGATGTCATACAATAATGAGATCGAAGATGAAATGCACCAATTCTGCTCAAACGAACTGAGGTCATATATTCCGGAATCACTTTTTTTTGCATGCACACCATAAAATAAATTTGGTATTAATTCATTAATAAATTCACACATATATTGAATCACTTAAAAAATACTTCCCCAACACTTTCAGACATTAAATCCGCTGCCCAGCGAATTGCAATCTATATTCAACAAACACCCGTTTTAACAAGCAAAAGTCTTAATAAGCAAACAGGTGCAGAACTACATTTTAAGTGTGAGAATTTTCAAAAGATGGGTGCATTCAAATTCCGGGGAGCATGCAATGCTGTTTTTTCACTTTCTGAGGAAGAATCGAAGAATGGTGTTGCAACCCACTCTTCAGGGAATCACGGTGCCGCACTTGCCCTTGCAGCAAAATTAAGAAAAATAGAATCTTATATAGTTGTTCCGGAAAATTCGACACCTGTTAAATTAGAGGCTGTGGAAAAGTACGGAGGAAAAATAACATTCTGTAAGCCAACTTTGGAATCACGGGAATCCACACTTGAAAAAGTGGCGAAAAAAACAGGCGCTGTTTTTATTCATCCTTACAATGACCATCGCATAATCGCAGGCCAGGGAACTGCGGCATTGGAACTGCTGGAAGAATTTCCAGAACTGGATATAATCGTTACACCCATCGGTGGTGGTGGGCTCATCAGCGGGTCAGCCATAGCGGCTAAAACTATCAATCCAAACATTAAGATCATTGGCGCTGAGCCGGAAGGAGCCGATGATGCTTATCAGTCATTCAAAACAAAAAAATTTATCCCATGTAATAATCCCAACACCATTGCTGATGGATTACGGGCTTCGCTGGGATCACTGACATTTCCCATCATTCTCAAATATGTGAGTGATATTTTAACGGTATCTGAAAATGAAATAATTTCGGCTATGAAAACTATACGGGGGGAAATGAAAATCACCATCGAACCATCTTCCGCTGTGGCAGTAGCTGTGGTTATTTATAATACAAAAAAATTTCAGGGTAAAAAGGTTGGAATCATTTTATCCGGCGGGAATGTTGATTTTGATTCGGTGTTTAATCAGTAATAATCTCTGTTTGGTCGGGGGTAAAACTCCCTCACAGCCACCTTCTTTTTTTTAACCTAAGTTCAAAAAGGATCTCAAATTGTCGTTCCCCGCAGAATGCTGCTCACAGTCCTCCAGTTTTTTTCAGCCGAAATCATTGAATTAAATTATCTTCAATCAGTTGAACAAAAACAGATGCCCCAATCAATAAAGCATCCTCATTAATATTGTAATGTGAACAGTGATGAGGCACACTGAATAGGGGAACCTCATCCGGTGAAGAACCTACAAAGAAAAAACATCCCCGCACCTTCTGCAAATAGTAAGCAAAATCTTCTCCGCCCATGGAAAGGTAGGGCTTCTGCACACCGTCCGGTAAAATCTTCATAGCTGATTCTTTTACCTTTTCAGATTCAATTTCAGAGTTAATTGTTGCCGGATAACCATCCTGATAATCGAGTTGAATCTTCGCTCCGAATGTTGATGAAATTCCACTTATTATTTCTTCCATTCTGTTTTTGATCATTTGCCGAATCTCTTCAGAGTAAGCTCTTGCTGTACCCCGTAAGATTACTTTATCTGCAATGATATTAAAATTGTGCCCACCATTTATTTTACCGATTGAAACAACTCCCGATTCAAGGGGATTGATATTCCGGCTGACGATGGTTTGTAGTGCATTGATCAATTGACTCGCCACTACAATGGCATCAACAGATGTGTGTGGCGCAGCACCGTGCCCTCCCTTTCCGGTGATGGTGATGGAGAAAATGTCCGCTGCTGCCAGGACAGGTCCCGCCTGAACTCCAATTGTACCGAAGGGTTGATAATTCCACAGATGAATTCCATACATTTCATCCACTGTCGGATTTTCCAGCACGGCATCTTCTATCATAGCTCTGGCACCGAAACCGCCTTCTTCCGCCGGCTGAAAAATGAATTTTACTGACCCTTTCAACTGATCCTTTTTTTCAGACAAAACTTTGGCCGCTCCTAAAAGCATGGCAACATGACCATCATGACCGCAGGCATGCATGACACTGTCATTCACAGATTTGAATGGTAAATCACCAGTCTCCTGAATAGGGAGCGCATCCATGTCTGCTCTCAGTCCGATGCAGTGACCATCATCATTTCCATGAAGCAACCCAACCACGCCTGTTTTCCCGATCCCAGTAGAAACTTCAATGCCATAATCAAACAAGCGGTCAGAAATAAGTTTTGCTGTATTATGTTCTTCGTACCCCAATTCAGGGTGCTGGTGAATGTGACGGCGCAAATTGATAATCTCATCTTTAATTGTATTAATTTCCGGTCGAATATTTATAGTCAATTCCCTGACCCTTTCGATGTTAAAACAATGCTCTTTAACAATTCATTAAACTCCTTTGCAACCGCAGAAGATGTGTCAATCACTTCATCGTGTGTGAGCGGTTTATTGGTTATCCCCGCTGCATAATTGGTCAGGCAAGAAATGCCCAGTACTTTCATTCCCAACTCAGTGGCTGCAATAACTTCAGGCAAGGTGGACATGCCCACAGCATCTCCCCCCAAACCTCTGATCATTTCAATTTCTGCCGGAGTTTCATAAGCCGGTCCCAAAGTCCAGGCATATACACCGTTATGAATTGATACATCCAGTTCATCACCAGCAGTCAGTGCTGAATCATACAATTCAATACTGCAAAATTTACCACCCTTCAAAACCTGGGGTGGTTCAATTCCATTCCTAAAAGTGCAATCAAGATAACCGGTAATCAGCATTAAATCGCCCGGCTCAAATTCATGCCTCGCCGATCCTGCGGCATTTGTTATCAATAGAGAATTTATTCCCATACCATTAAAAATACGGATCGGCAATGTGATGGTTTTTATATCATATCCCTCGTAATAGTGGAACCTCCCGCTGGCGGCAAGAACGGGAATACCATTTAATTTCCCCATGACAAATTTTCCTGCATGACCCTGTACCATTGATTGAGGATAACCTGAAATATTGTTATAACTCAACTCTTCCTTTTGTTCTAACATATCCGTAAAAGTGCCTAAACCAGAACCGAGAACAATTCCAATCTCTGCTGAAAAAGAAAATTCCTTATTTAGGAACTCTACAATCTTATTTTCATTTACTTGTTTAATTTTTATTTCAGTCATTAATCAAAGTAAATCTACTGAAACAAATTACTGGCTCGACTATAGTTAAACAAGATAATTCCATTGATTTGTGGAGAGGGGCTGTGTAATTTAGCCGCTCATTAAAAAACAACAATCATAAAGGAAAGAAATGACAGACGATACACGAGATGTAAAATTGGTTGAAGAACTTCACCAAACCAGAGACAGTATTTTTTCTGAACTGGCTAAAGTCATTATTGGACAGCAGAGAATCATTGATCATATAATTATTACTCTTTTGTGCAAAAGTCATGCACTCATCATTGGAGTCCCGGGGTTGGCAAAAACGCTGCTTGTAAAATCGGTGGCAGAAATACTCGATTTAAAATTCAGCAGAATTCAATTCACACCTGATTTGATGCCGAGTGACATCACAGGAACCGAAATCATTCAGGAAGATCAATCAACAGGTCAGCGGCAATTTACATTTGTTAAAGGACCGATTTTCGGAAATATTATTTTAGCGGATGAAATTAACCGTACACCTCCGAAAACCCAAGCAGCATTGCTGGAAGCCATGCAGGAGCACAAAGTGACCACTGCCGGTACATCCCACTCCCTGGATGAGCCTTTTCTCGTTCTTGCAACTCAAAATCCCATTGAACAGGAGGGTACCTATCCACTGCCGGAAGCACAACTGGATAGATTTATGTTCAGCATTAATATCAGTTACCCTACCCAGGATGATGAAGTTAATATTGTAAAATCCACTACGAGTGCCATGGAAAACAAACTTTCAAGTATAGTATCCAAAGAAAGTCTGCTGAATTATCAATCCCTAGTACGGCGTGTGCCGGTGGCGGATAATGTGGTTGAGTTTGCCGTTGATCTGGTTACCAGAACACGTCCCGGGCAAAACGGACTGTCTTTTATCAATGATTGGCTTGAGTGGGGCGCGGGACCCAGAGCATCCCAATATCTCATTCTTGGCGCCAAAGCAAAAGCCGTCCTTGATGGAAGACCAACACCTGACATTTCAGATGTTATTTCAATGGTGCAACCGGTTTTGCGACATCGTATCATTACCAACTTTAATGCAGAAGCTGATGGCGTGAAGACTGAAAATGTTCTGGATAAATTGGTTGAAGAGATAGGTTAGAGGTCATGCCCAGCTTCCTGTGGAGAAGTTAGGAGTTTGAAATTAGAAGTCAGGAATTAGAAGTTAGAATTTGCATGTTGGTAGCGTCTAACTCCTAATGTCGAACCTAAAAAAATGACAATAGACAAACGCAAATACCTTCATCCGGAAACAGTTGCCAAGCTGGATAATATGTCCTTGCGTGCACGCCTCGTAGTTGAAGGATATATCATTGGACTTCACAAAAGTCCTTACCACGGTTTCAGCGTTGAGTTTGCAGAGCATCGGGCATACGGTCCCGGAGATGAAATCCGCCATCTCGACTGGAAGCTGTATGGAAAAACCGACCGCTTTTACATTAAACAGTTTGAAGAAGAAACCAATCTGAGATCCTATCTTTTGCTGGATACAAGCAAATCAATGACGTTTAAAAATAAAACAATTTCAAAACTGGACTACGGCAGTTTTCTGACTGCTGCTTTGACCTATCTCATGCTGAACCAGCAGGATGGTGTTTCTATTTCACTTTTTGATGATGGTACAAAATCGTACGTTCCACCTCATTCAACTCCGGGGCATCTAAATGCAATCCTTTCTCAGCTTGAAAATATTCAGCCGGGACCTGATACCGATATAAGCAAAGCATTACACCACATGGCAGAAACAATCAAAAAACGGGGATTGATTATTTTAATCTCTGATCTGCTGGATGAGCCCGAAGAAGTATTAAAAGGCCTGAGACACTTCAGACATAAAAAGCATGAAGTTATCGTTTTTCATATTATTGACAGGCAGGAAATGGACTTTGATTTTTCGGTGAGAACCCGCTTCAAAGACCTTGAATCGGGAGATGAAATTACCACCGAACCGTGGCAGATTCAGACTGCCTATCAGGATGTATTCAAAGAATATATGGATTATTTCAAAACGGAATGCAGAAAGAGAAATATAGATTATGTGCCGATGATTACTGACCAGACTCTCGATCTGGCATTGACAAGCTACTTAAACAGGCGCCAGAAAATCGGCTGAAGATTATTCAAACTGCTTTGCTCTTTGCAAATAATCCGTACTCTCCTCCATTCTTTCCTGCCTTAAAACCACCCGCGAAAGCGCCCTCAATAAACCGGGATTTCCCATATCAATTTCCAGCGCTGATAAATAAAAATTTTCTGCGTCATCCCACCTTTCAAGACGCTCGTACGCCTCACCCATTCCCATGATGGCTTCCGCATCTTCCGGATTCAGATCGATTGCTTTCCGGAATTCTTCTTCGGCAAAATCGTAATCGCCAATCTGAAGGTACAGTACTCCCAAATTGTAATACAGGTCAGTATTTTCAGGATCATTCCGAATAGCTTTGGTAAAGGCAAAGATGGCACCCTCCTTGTCACCGGTGTCGTAATACGCTTCTGCAAGCATCGTGATGATAAGCATATTTTGATTGTCCAGCCGGTATGCTTTTTCAAGTATCTCTACGGTGCGTCCTAAATCTCCGTTATCTTTACTGATCTTGCTGGCATGAATCAATATTTCCACATTATCAGGATGTCTTTCAAGCGCTTCATCAAGTTTGGCTGAAACTTTGTCCTCATTTCCAGCAAAAAGGTAACTATGAAAGAGATTGTTATAGGTTCTTGCTTCATCCGGATTTGCCTGGATAGCTGATTCAAATAAGCTGATTGCTTCCGCAAGAAACTTATACTTTTCATCCCCTTCAGAATTAATGGCTTTGTTGTATTTATCAGCCCCTTTGTTGTAAAGTTCGCTCCAGTATAAATTCTTGGAATCACTAATTGATTCATCCACAGTTTTCCCTGTTGAAAGTTTATTGCCAGCGCCGACTCTCATTGCTTCACCAAACATTTCATTCATTTTATCCCACTGGGAATTCCGCGCATAAATTTCTTTGCCTAAAAGATAGAAAATTTCTGCATTCTCAGGCTCTACCTTTGCCGCCGCAAGGAGAGCAGATTCCGCCTTATCCCAATCTTCTTCTCTTATGGCAAGACGGGCGGTGGTCAGTTCGGGACTTGCGCAACCTCCGATTAAGATCAAAATTGAAATCCCTAAAACGTAAAATATAATTCTATTAAATAACATCTTTCCTCCGTTAGTCAGATTATTTCCATTTATTTGATATAGAATTTATGAAGAATCAGCGCTTTCTTCAAGCAGTGGTGTTTTGCTTTTTATCACTTCAATTCTCTTCGAAATATCTTTCCTTGAAATATTTAACATGCCCGATGTTCCGAATCCCTCCACACAAAATGAAGCTGTTGCCGATGCGGAAAGGAGTGCGCTTTCCATGGTGCCCCCATTGGAAAGTTCTCCGGCAAATCCACCGAAGAATGCATCTCCGGCCCCCGTAGGATCAACGACTCTTTCAATAGGGTAAACACCCGCATTTATTTTTTCTTTT
>CEQE01010875.1_pt1 | contig 15187 bp, 15 predicted proteins | sample 356201 | NCBI WGS metagenome assembly CEQE01 (sample SAMEA2619970, study PRJEB7988) | marine metagenome | biome: marine biome (ENVO:00000447); feature: mesopelagic zone (ENVO:00000213) & marine oxygen minimum zone (ENVO:01000065); material: "saline water (ENVO:00002010), including plankton...
AGCAATCTGCTTTTGCAGATTGTCTTGCAACGAACTGATCTGCGCGGAGACATCTGACTTTGTTGCTAGGCTAGAGACGCTTGTTTTGACGCTAGAGACATCTGATTGCACTGCTGATAGATCGGCCTGTGAGGACAGTCCGCCGACTATCGATCCTGTGTATGCGAAGCTTCCTGCACCTATTAGGAGAGCTACTATTGCGATTGCGATGGATGGTTTATCCACCATAAAGTTCTGTGAATACCTTAAAGAGTTAAACCTTTCGAAAAGTCAACGTCCTTTCTATAGAAAGCACCTTTAATGGTCTCAACGTAGAAACAATTAATCATTGATCCTTGTTTTTCCAACCAGAAAACCTTTTTCATTCCTATAATTTACTACTCATTCCTAAAAAGCCTCTTATGAACCAATCGAGTGAAAGGTCCTGAACTGTGATTGATCGGATCAGAGTAAGTTGATGATGTAAAAGTTGTTACGACGCATAGAACTCCTTAATGCTCATCTAGTCGGTGCTAACAATCTATTTTAGAGCCGGATAGTTTCCTGTTTTAGTGAATCTAAAATCTGTTATTCGTGACTTCCCTGACTTTCCCCAGAAAGGGATCATCTTTCGGGATATTACGCCTATACTTCGAGATCCACAGATCTTTCAGGAAATAGTATCAGGCCTTATGTCCAATCATAAACAAAATGATATTGATCTTATAGCTGGTATAGAATCGCGTGGATTCCTCTTCGGAATTGCGGTATCTCATGCCTTAGCGAAGGGCTTCGTTCCCATCAGGAAACAAGGAAAATTACCTGGCGACACCATCTCTGTGGACTATACTATAGAATATGGTACTGCTACAATGGAAGTTCAGAAAGATGCCATAAATCCTGGAGATCGAGTCCTAATAGTAGATGATCTATTGGCTACTGGCGGAACGGCCAATGCTGCTGCTCAACTTGTTGAACGCATCCATGGTAAAGTAGTTGGAATAAGCTTCGTCGTTGAATTGTTGGCACTACAAGGGAGAGAAAAGCTCAAGGACTACGATGTGACCTCGCTAGTCGTGTACGAGTAAAGATGCAAGAAAAAGAGATAGACGCCTCTAAGATCGGTATCATTGGAGGAACGGGTATTTATGATTCTGGACTCCTTTCGGATCAGCAGGAAGTAAAGGTACATACACCATTTGGCGAGTCTTCCGATATTCCCATCATTGGACAATATTCAGGCCGCAATATTGCATTCATAGCACGCCACGGGAGAGGACATCGCATCCTCCCGCATCTGATAAATTATCAAGCCAACATCTGGGCTCTGAAAGAGCTTTCCGTTGACAGGATCCTGGCGCCTGCAGCAGTAGGGAGCCTACGTGAGGGAATGGCACCTGGCGACATAGTGATCCCGGATCAGTTCATCGACAACACGAGATCGCGAAAAACGACATTCTATCCAGGAGGAAAGGTCGTCCACATTTCGATGGCTGATCCTTTCTGCCCCCAGCTTAGAACGATAATAATCGAAGAGGCCAAGAAGATGGATGTCAAAGTCCACGAGAATGCCACGTACGTTTGTGTTGAGGGACCGCGATTTTCGACTCGCGCAGAGTCGAAAATGTTTCGCGAATGGGGTGCAGATATCATAGGAATGACACTTGTGCCGGAATGCGTCTTAGCAAGGGAGGCAGAGATCTGTTATGCTACAATAGCCACAGTTACAGACTATGACGTATGGGCAGATAAACCAGTCTCGGCTCAGGAAGTAAAGGATGCTGTAGCGGCGAACGTCAAGAAAACAAAGAGACTTCTAGAATCTGTTGTTTCTAGAATACCGAGGGAACGAAACTGCAATTGCGGTACTGCTTTGAAAGATGCTACCCAATAGCGATCGCAAGGAATCGCGAAATAAAGGTAAGTTACAATCACTACGGGTTTCGATTTTGTTAAACTTCCATGGTAATATGAAGAACGTCGTCCTAATCAACGAAAGAATTTCTGAGAAAAAGAGGACCACTTCAGCCATATAGTCACCCAGCCAATCATTTTTTCAAGTCATCGCAATTTCTACAAGAAATCATCACTGAACCATAAGACTAGCTTTCTCATCCGGTGGTGAAGAAAAGCGGTTATAACCAATAGTTCCCAGGGATTGGTGAATCATATGATTAAGCAAATTGCAGATCCTGGTTTAGCTGATGAAGGAGAAGCCGCATACCGTTGGGCTTACAATAACATGCCGACTCTAAGTAAGACTATCGAGAAGAGTATCTCTAGAAAACCTCTAACAGGAAGAAAGATTGGAGTTTGCCTTCATGTTACGAAGGAAACCTCAGTCCTGATCATGGGCCTGAAGAGCTGGGGAGCCGATGTCTATCTATGCGCAGCAAATCCTCTGTCGACACAGGATCATATCGCTGCTTATCTCGAGAGTCAAGGCGTCAAAGTCTTCGCTTGGCGCGGGGAAACACCTGAAGAATACAATGAATGCATTCTCAACATTCTCAAAGTTGGTCCTTCCATTCTCATGGATGATGGATCCGATGCCCACGTAGCTGCACATGACAACAGTCAACATAGCGCTACAATAATTGGTGGTACAGAGGAGACCACTACGGGAGTTATTCGTATTCGCGCACTTGAAGAAGCTGGCAACATAAAGTATCCAGTTATCGCTGTTAACAACGCGTTAACGAAGTTTCTTTTCGATAATAGATACGGGACAGGCCAAAGTACCTTTGACGGAATCCTTCGGGCAACTAGCCTACTCATTGCTGGTAAAAGAGTAGTAGTCTGTGGATACGGTTGGGTCGGAAAAGGAATTGCCCAGCGCGCAAGAGGCCTTGGTGCACTCGTGACGGTCACGGAAGTGGATCCTTTCAAGGGACTAGAGGCTAGATTTGACGGTTTCGAAGCGATGCCAATTGCCGACGCAGCATCCAGGGGGGACATCTTCATCACAGCTACTGGAATGAAGGGAGTAATTCGAAAAGAACATATCTCAGCCATGAAGAGCGGAGCAATTTTGGCTAATGCTGGACATTTCGATGTTGAAATTGACGTCACAGCTCTTGAGAACATCATGGTCAGAAAATCGACTGTGAGGTCAAACTTGGAGCTGTATGAGCTTCCTGACAAAAACCTCTACTTGGTTGGCAGTGGTAGAATCGCCAATTTAGTTGCTGCTGAAGGACATCCACCTGAAGTCATGTCCCTGTCTTTTTCTAACCAGATCCTGTCAGCTCTGTACGTGGCTGAAAATGAGGGCAAGCTCGAGAAGAGAGTTCACGACGTTCCCAAAGAGATCGATCAACAAGTTGCAGTTACTGCTCTGGAAGCTCAGGGCATAAGAATTGACTCGCCTACCCAGGCACAACTTGATTATGCGAAGTCCTGGCAGCTCTAAACTATTGAGTCATCCTTCCCAAGCTATTTATCCAATACAAAGACGTTAGTTACCTGTGACGTGATGACGTGGGCAACTGGGTAGTTACTTCTGCTTGGCCATACACTTCAGAGGTACCTCATTTGGGCAACCTCATAGGCTCAGTCCTTTCGGCGGATGTCCACGCCCGCTTTCTACGCATGAATGGCCAGTCCGTAATATTCGTCTCTGGATCTGACGAACATGGGACTCCTGTAGAAATAGAGGCGATGAAGCGGAAGACGCCGGTAAGCAACTATACGGATCAGAACCATCTGCGCATCAGTGAAATTTTCAAGAAGTGGAATATCTCTTATGACAACTATACAAGGACTGGAAGCCCTGTTCATCTTCGATTCGTGCGCGAGCATTATCTAGAGATATTCAAGAATGGCTATGTCTTTGATGGAGAAGAAAGACTCCACTACTGTCCAAAAGACAAGAAATCCCTCCCCGATCGATTTGTCGAGGGCATATGTCCAAACTGCTCAGCGCCTGGGGCAAGAGGTGACCAGTGTGATGTATGTGGCAAACCCCTTGATGCAATTTCACTCATAAGCCCACATTGCATCATATGTAACGGATCCACAGAGTTGAGAACCACCAAACAGTGGTTCTTCGACCTCCCGAAGCTTTCTGAGCAAATTAAGGAATATCTATCGAACAACCGCTACCTAGCGGAGAACGCGGTTCGCTTCAGTCTGAGTCTTATAGAAGAGGGCCTCAGGCCGCGATCGCTAACACGCGATACAAGTTGGGGAATACCTTCGCCCTTTCCTGGCTCTGAGGATAAGACTATCTACGTCTGGATGGAAGCGGTGTTGGGATATCTTTCAGCCACGATTGAATATTTTGAAAGGATAGACGATAAAGACCGCTGGAAAGAATATTGGCAGAATTCTGAGACCAAGACTTCTTTCTTCATCGGCAAAGACAACATTCCGTTTCATACTATTATCTTGACCGGGTTGTTGCTCGCTTCGAATCGTAAATATACTCTGCCGAAGATTATCAGCTCGACTGAATTCCTTCAGTTTGAAGGAAAGAAGTTCTCAAAGAGCCACCGGGTAGGTATCTGGGCTGATGAGGCACTAGATCTCCTTCCCCTCGACTACTGGCGATATACTCTTCTCTCAGTTCGACCAGAGTCAGGAGATGTAAACTTCACTTACGATCTCCTTGAAGAGAAGGTCAACACCGAACTTAATGATAAGATTGGGAATTTCGTTCATCGAACATTTGTTGCTATAAAGCGATTCCAGGAAGGAATAATTGTAAATCAACCCCCACTGAATGAGACAGCCGAAAAAATACTAGCGAAAATAGCAACACGACATCGAGAGATCAGAAAGAGCTACGAACTCATCAGAATTCAACGTGCGGTTAAACTTACACTCGAACAGGCAGAAGAGGGCAACAGATACCTAAACTCCGTTGAGCCATGGAGATCGTTTAATGATGATCCTGTAGGGGCTAGATCCTGTCTTTACGTTTGTGCTCGTATCATCAAGAATCTTGGGGTGGAGCTCTTACCAATCATTCCATCTTCTGCTTCAACAATCCTAAAGTACCTTGGACTGAATAATGGAGCTAATTGGGACGAAACCGATTCAGACTTTCCCTTTCCCCTTCAGATTACCTCTTTCAAACCTCTCTTCAGTAAGATCAAGAAAGAAGAAATAATTACCAAGCTTCAGAAGCTTAGAGCTGGTCGTGAGAGTCAAGGATGACCGGAGTACCGTTTGATACTTTCGCGAATTTAGATCTTCGGATAGGACGGATCGAAGAAGTCGAACCTGTTGTGGGTTCCAAAAAGCTCCTAAGATTGAGGATTGATGTTGGAGGAGGTGTAAAGAAACAATCTGTCGCGGGCCTTGGAGATGCATACAAACCCGAAGATCTTAGATCAAAACTCGTAGCAGTTGTAACCAACCTTGAGCCCCGGACGATCTTTGGACTGATATCTGAAGCAATGGTTCTTGCAACTATGGAAGGACAAACCATCTCGATCCTTCAGCCAGAGAAAGACGTTACCACGGGAACCAAGATAGGCTAGAAACCAAAACCGCTATACAGTTTATCGGATCCGATTGAGAATACTGAGTGATCTTATCTCTTTGTGAAAGTCAATCATTCTAATATCAAATCAACCATAAGAATGAAGAGAAGGAACGTCAGATCCGGTTAGAGAGAGCCCAACCTACCTTGATCCACTATGGAGATGTATTGGCATGTCGGTCAACGAAGATCAGATAAGACTTATCTAGCAAGCCTTTGCTTCTTTCAAGTGTCTGGTTGAAACCGTGGTCTTTTACCGCGGCGGTCAGACAGGTCGTGTTAACGTAATTGCATCAATACAAGCCAGAACCAGTTCATGGAACTACTACACTAGGCATGGTTTGCCAAGGTAGTGTAGTACTTGCCACTGACACGCGAGCTACTGCAGGACATTTGTTCATTGCTCACAAGCATGTGAAAAAAGTTTTGAGAGTTGATCAACACCTAGCCATGACTGTGGCAGGAGGAGTTGCTGACGCTCAGAACATAGTGGATACGTTGCGATACTACGCCAATACCTACAAGCTAGACCAGAGGTATCCAATACCCATAAAGTCAGCCGCAAGACTCGCTTCTAACGTCTTCTTCGCTAACCGGCTTTATCCCTATTACGCCGATGTACTTGTTGCCGGCGTTGATAGTACTGGACCTCATCTCTATAACGTAGACCTCTTTGGCTCCCTCAGCGAGGAAGAATTTATCTCGACGGGGAGCGGTTCCCCTGTCGCCTACGGAATATTGGAGACTGAATTCAAGTCTGGTATGAAGATCGATGCTGCGATCCCCATAGCTATCAGGGCCATCGGTGCAGCAATAAAGCGTAACGCCGGCACTGGTGACGGAATTGATGTTTCTGTGATCGACTCAAATGGCTACAGGGAGCTCACTGATAAAGAGAAGGAAGAGGCTCTACCGCGAGCCCTCCGAGGAAACTAACTGGCAAGATCGACAAATGGGACAGACAGCTTCAAGTGACCTAATTGGGTCCATTCTGCAAAGCATACCGCCAGACGCTCAGATTACAAGAATAGAGTACGAAGGTCCGAGAATAGCACTTTATACTCGTAATCCAAAATTTCTCATCCAGAACAACTACGTAATAGCTAACATCGTTACCAGCTTGAAAAAACGCGTGGTAATGAGAACGGACAAAGTCATTCGCAAACCTGAAGAAGAAGTCAGGGACGTCATAAGAAGACTTGTCCCTTCTGACGCTGAAGTAAAGAGTGTCTTTTTTGATGAAGTTCTAGGCGAGGCTGTAATAGAAGCTAGGAAACCGCAACTACTGAGCCAGGAGAAGGGCTTCGACACCATTGACTTGGTGGACAAGACTGGATGGAGGATCACAACTAGAAAATCACCAAACATTCCTTCTATCGCTCTTGAAAATGTGTATCACACCTGGAAAACGACTGCAGAAGATCGCGGCAAGCTCCTGAAAGATATTGGCGAGAACGTCTTTCGTCCTAGGTTGAGCAACCAGGCAGAAGTTACCATCTATACTTTGGGAGGCTTCAGTCAAGTAGGTCGTTCAGCCATCCTGGTAGTAACCAGAGAGAGTAAGATCCTATTAGACTGTGGCATACATCCGGGAGCTAAGAACCCATGGGATGCATTCCCACGTTTTGATTGGAGTGAGACAGACTTTGCTGATCTAGACGCAGTAATAATCAGTCATGCGCACCTAGATCACACCGGTTTTTTGCCGGCCCTATTCAAGTACGGGTATGACGGACCAGTATATTGTACCGAACCAACTCTTCCTCTTATGGCTCTCCTTCATAATGATTCCGTAAAAATAGCCGGCCTTGAGGGAAATAATATTCTATACGACCTAAAAGATGTTCGAGAATCCATCAAACATTGTATAACTTTGCCTTACGGTCTAGTCACTGATGTAGCCCCCGATGTCAAACTAGTCTTCAACAACGCTGGTCACATCCTGGGATCCGCAACTATTCATCTCCACTTTGGCGAAGGTGCCCATAACTTGGTCTATACTGGAGATTACAAGTTCGCTAAAACCATGCTCTTTGATGGAGCGTCGTGGAATTTCCCCAGGATCGAGACGCTCATCACTGAAAGCACATACGGAGCAAAGGAAGATCTCATGCCCAGTAGAGAAGAGGTTGAGATGACTCTAGTAAGGACGATCAATGAAACTCTGAGTAAAGGTGGAAAGGTTGTCATTCCAGTACCAGCGGTAGGAAGAGCACAAGAGATCATGGTTGTCCTAAATCAGTATATGAGTCAAGGTCAGCTTACGGAAGCACCAATCTTCCTGGAAGGAATGATTTCAGAAGCTACAGCAATACACATCGCTTTCCCTGACTATCTTGCTAGGGACCTCCGAGCAAAGATTCTAGAAGAGGATGCAAGTCCCTTTGAATCTCCATATTTCACCGTAATAGAACATGCTAGCAATCGAGAAGAAGCCATTCAGAATGGGCCGGCAATAATCATGGCCACGTCCGGGATGTTAGAAGGCGGACCGATACTCAGCTACTTTGAAGAGCTGGCTCCCTCTGAAAAGAACAAAATCCTGTTTGTCTCCTACCAGGTCGCAGGTACTATGGGCCGAAGGATACTGGATGGCGCCCGACAGGCAAGTTTAGTCGACCAGAACGGCAAGATCAAGCTAATCGATATTCGCGCTCCGGTCGAAAAGATAGAGGGGTTCAGCGGCCATAGCGACTACAACCAGATAATACGCTATATTGCGAGGCTGAGCCCAAAGCTCCAGCAAGTCATTGTCAACCATGGAGAAAGACGCAAGGTGGAAAATATTGCATACGTAGTGTCAAGAATGTTCAGGATTCCAACCTTGCACCCAGATGTTCGAGAAGCCATTAGGCTTCACTAGAGAAGGCCGCGCCAGATCTTTACTCCAGGTGGAGTAATAATAACACGTTCTTCACCTAACCTAGCTATATCCCCTCCTATTGACACGGCGAATTCGTAAAGTTGTTCAACAGCTTGCTTAAGATCTTCAACGTCACGCTGAGCCAGAGGGGTTACACGGAGAATCACGATAACCTTCTTTGTAATGTCATTCTTGATCTTCTCTATTTCTTCTAGGTTTCTTAGAGGAAAAGCCTTTAGATAAATCTGGGATTTGGAACTGACCTCGGGCTCTTCTGCCAGGCCTTTCTCCAACTTTTTCGCGTTATTCAATGTCTCTCTGCCTTATTAAGATAACAAGTTGTGACGAATTTGTCAATCGACTACTCTCATTGTTGCAGGATACATTGTAGGCACTCAAGGGATTCTCGTGTTTGAAATTTCCTATACCTGATGGAACGTGAATAGAAAAAAGATTTCTTGTCTTTCGACTATTCAGATCTTAGAAAATTACGCCAAAATAGTCGATATTGGATTTTCCCCATATCAAGAAATCAATCAATTAAAGAGCTTTGTATGCCTCCCAGCTCTTGTCACCAACATAGTGTAGGTTCTTTAGAATCGCGCCTTTAGCTAAAACTTGTGCCTCATCCGAATTCTTCAGAGCCAATCCAACTGCGATATATTTGCCGTAAGTCGACTCTCTAACAGGTACGATATCACCACTATGGAAAGTCCCATGAAATTCGAGGATCCCAGGCCTCATAAGATCTGCCCCGTTGCATAGCGGAACGATGGCACCAGAATCCACTGAAATTGATGGAAATGCATCCAAAATGGATGTTGTACGGAGGAATGGTACAACTCTTTCTTCTAGAACTACTGCAAATGTATTTTGTATCTTCAACAATCGCGTCTGTGCATCAATTTCTGTCATACGTATTTCATCTGTCTTCTCTATGAGAGCTTCTCGTGGCCATGTTGCAGCCACACTCTGAAGGATACGCTGAATTTCTCTCTTGGACAAATTATGGGATTTCATGGACGAACACTTACCAGCCGAAGCTCACCAAGGAATCTGGTTTCTGCGAGCTAAGTTAAATAAAGAGCTAGGGAGAACTGAGAAGAGAGCGGAGATATTACATGGCCGCCGATATGACCGTAAAAATTCTAGATGAAAGTGTTGGAAATGTTGTACTCATTAATCTGAAAGGAGGCAAAGTGATCCGAGGCAACCTCCAGGGCTTCGACCAACATATGAATCTCGTATTGGAAGATTCTGAAGAATTAAGTGAAGATAATAAGACAAATGGACTAGGGACGATAGTTGTCCGTGGCGACAACGTCGTGATGATCTCCCCGCCACGATAGTATATCTTGCGATGGATGCCTGAAGCAGGTACAGGTGATAGAATAGATGGTAAGAGGAACTACTTCTTCCGGAGCGAAGGGAAAAAGACGTACACATATTCGTTGCCGACGTTGTGGAAGTCATTCCTTTCACATGAGAAAGAAACGTTGTAGCTACTGCGGTTTTGGTGCTATCAAGACGATGCGAAATTATAGTTGGTTGTCTAAGCCTTAGTGATGGTAGGATTAAGTTTAACTAGCGTCTCAATCGAGTACCCATATAATATTTGGTGGATCTTTCCTGGATCTTCTTTCGATCCTTGCAGCTGCTGGCTTAGGAGCTGGCCTAGGCGCGGGAATAACCTATTTGTTTCTCCCTCGTTCTCGAAAGAAACAACAAGTAGAGACATCTAAGCCTTCTAGATTTCGCGAATCTTCGAAAGTCCGTTCGGTAGCTTCGTCACAGTTAGAATTAGCGAAGAAAGAATCAAAGACGCTATTACTTGAAAAGGAGCTTCTGGCCACTGCGTTAACTCGTGTCTACGAAGCAGAGGCTGACGGAAACATCACAAAAGACGAGAGAGCTCAGCTGTCAGGAAAGTATCGAGATCAGCTCCGTAAGGTGGAAGAACGTCTGGGAGATGTTGAGCTGCACATAGAGGTTGGAGAGCTGGAACGTTTGAGAGACGACTTGATTAACCTCTTCAATCAAAAGATGACAAACATCGAAACACGTCTAGATGGCGCCATGGTTGGGTTAAACAAACTTAAACCCCAAACTCCTCCCGAGGATATCCCTGTCCCCATCCCTACTGAGGAGAAAAAGGTAGAGAAACGGAAACCAAAACCAGTAGATTCGAAAGTTGACGACCGGGTAAAGGAGATACGCGAGGAAGTTCTGACTGCCCTTACACGTCTAGAAGAAATGGATGTTGAGGAATGACAACGGCCACCGATAAAGAGAACCGTTTCCGTCGCGCTGCTTCATCTGCTCTTGAGCTTGTGAAGGATGGACAAATAGTAGGCCTTGGCAGTGGGAGTACAGTTGCCTATTTTGTTGGGTTACTGGCTGAGACGATTAAGAGAAAGAGCTTGGAAATCCAAGTAATCCCTTCATCTATGCAAATACAGATAATTGTGGAGAGATTTCAAATCCCTCAGGCATCACCAGTATCAATACCTGAGATTGATGTAGCATTTGATGGCGCGGACCAGATTGATGAAAGCTATAACATGATCAAGGGTCGCGGAGGCGCGATTTTCAAAGAACGTGTCATTTTACATGCTGCTAAGACCAGAGCGATAATCATAGGTGCTGAGAAATTTGGAAAGGTGCTAGACAAACCAGTCCCAGTCGAAGTTGGGGTTTTTGCGCGAACCTACGTAGAACTTGCACTAAGGAAACTAGGGGGAAAGCCTACTCTTCGACTTCTCGACAAGGGTTTTCCATTTCTGTCAGAAAATGGAGCAGTCATCCTTGACACAGCCTTTGGTGTTATATTGCAACCCAAGGTCCTTCGCCAACAGATTAGTGACATCACTGGCGTCATAGAGGTAGGACTCTTTACGGATCACCTAGATGCACTTTTCATTGCCGAAGCTGATGGAAACGTCAAGAGAACCATACCGGTGTCTAGTGGTTGAATATAGGTTAGAATGTAGGTAGTTCCGGCAGACAGATAACGATTTCAGTCGCTAATCATGATGTGGTCAACAAGATTGTCGACCTAGTGGGTTCCAGTGTTCGTGGAATCAATCTCTATTCCTCACTTATGTCAAAGAAATCTTATCCTCGAGCCTTAAAATTCCCTCAGTTTTGAAGGACCTCTGAAGAGGGTAATAGCAGTTCCGTTCCAGTTTAGACATTCATTTACGCCCAAGGGCTTGATCATAGATTTCTTTTCCGAGTATTTCTCGTGCGATGACTAATTTCTGGATCTCCTGGGTACCATGTCCGAATAGTCCTGCTCGAACCCATCTGTACCTCCTTTGGTGTGGAACATTGTCAGTGTAGCCCTGAGCACCATTCGCCTGGATGCAAGCATCCAGAGCATCCAGACACACTCTGGTCACATACCACCTCATCATAGCCGCTTCTTTGGTTATTCTCTTTCTTTCGTCATAGTTTCTCAGAACTTGATAGCAGAAGCTCCTGATTGATTCAACCTTAGTAACTGCCTCAATGAGGGGGAACATTACACCTTCATAGGTAGCTATTGGACGACCCCAAACCTCTCGATTCTTCGCATATTCCAATGACAATTCAAGAGAATCCATCGTGGCTCCAAGGTAAGCCATAGGCATTATAGCCCTCTCAATATCGAAGGCTTTCATCTGCTGATAGAAACCCTTCCCCTCTTCTCCTACGACATGATCGAGAGACAACTCTAGATTATTCATTCTGAAGCCACCCAGATCAGCACTATCTTCCATGGCTTCTAGTTGATAGTATTCAATGCCAGGGCGATCAGCTTCCGCAAAGAAGGCGGTAACTCCTCTTGCTCCTGCATCATTTGTCCCCGTTCGGGCCAGGATTATGAAAGCATCAGTAGTACTAACGCTGCTCATTGGTCCTTTCTCCCCATTTAGAATGTATTTGTCGCCTTTCTTCACCCCATTGGCTACAATGCTGGCAACATCCGATCCAGATTTAGGCTCAGTTGAGGCAAGGCCCAGGCTAGCTTCACCATTCAGAAAACGGGGCATCCATTCCTTCACCAGGTCACCTGAACATCCCTCAGCAAAATTCACGTGTGTCCAGCTTAGGGGCCAAGGGAGACCATATCCGATAACTTTACCCCGCCCCATTTCTTCGCGTGCTATTCCCTGTAGCACTGCGGTTCCACCTTGACCACCCAACTCTTGAGGAATTGAAAGGCTTAGAATTCCGCGCTCCCCTGCCTTTCGGTAAAGTTTTCGACTTGTTGTTTTGTAATCCTTCTTTGCATCAAATGTCACAGGGTTTATCGTTTCAATTACAAATCTGCGTATACTTTCTCGAAATAGCTGCTCCTCTTCAGTTTTATCTTGGCCAACCCACATCTCAACCAAATCCGATTCTAGTTTCCTCCTTAACACAATGAAAAGGTTTTTGTGATGAATTTAGTCGGATCACAGTCGCGTGACTCTTTAACCAGAAACGAAAGAGCCAGTCGTAACCACAATAACGTTGACTGGTTCCCGATAGTTAGGCCCACCTTACAGTCAATTCAAGTACTCTAATCACTATTCATCTCCTAATTCCTCTACCTCGGCTCTTTCTTGAAAGCCAGTTGAATGGAAGACCCACTGAAGAAGATTCTATGGTATATATGGTGCTCCGGGCGGGATTCGAATTCGCGGACCTATAGGAAGGTCTCCCGCGATCACCGGCTCGACTGGCCTCCCGCCACGCGTACTGTTCAGGATAAGGCCGGTATGCTTGACCGGACTACACCACCGGAGCACGTCGACAGCTGCTTGTTCCCAGTATTTGAGCTCATGCTTGTTATTTGTACTACAGCATCAACTTCTTCAGTCAAATATTCTTTCCAGCTCCCAATAGATCTTTAGGAGTTGTACTCATTCCACGCCAGGGAAGAGATTCTGTGATCTTTCCTCATAGTAAATGAATGTCCAGCAGGTGAAGTTTTTCCCACACCATCAATCTATAAAAGCTGGAAAAAGAGAACTTTGTAGAACGCCTTCTAGAGAGCTTGTCAGGACATGTCAAGCCTAGATGGGGCCCGTAACTCAGAATGGTAGAGTGCCCGGCTCATAGGCACTTGCAGAGACACCGGGCGGTCGTGGGTTCAAGGCCGTTAAGGTGAAAATCCCACCGGGCCCACTAACAAGCTGCTCTATCTAAGCACACATCAGCGTGTGTCAAGAATATTCCTCGTCCATCTCACTTTCTAGTCATGTAGATCCTTCTTCGAGATTCTTGATCGGTCCGAAAGTAGAAATCCCTAAATGGCTAAGTAAATACATCGACAACTAGCCGCCGTAGCTCAGATAGGATCTCTCCCTGAATCGGTAGAGCATCCGGCTGTTATCGCAACTATAGCCCGGCAGAGACCGGATGGTCGCCAGTTCAAGTCTGGCCGGCGGCGCCATATACTTCAGTAGGCCACCATTCAGAAGTCCAGGGTTAAGTTATCCTTGAAATCAATGCCAAAATACCCACAAAGATGAAAGAACTCGCTATGATATAGAATACAGGTACCAAGGCTGGAACTAGAGGCGTTGTAGAAGTATTATACGCCAAAGCTACTCCGATAACGATGAAGATAACACCGAGGAGTCTTATCAGGAGATTAATTTGGATTTTTGATGAGGTCTTTCCAAACATCGTGTTAACTCACCAATTCTTTGCTTAAAGACTCTTGGCCATTTCTAGTTTCTCTGGAAGATATTTGTCCGTTACAGCTGTTAACCCATATTTACTGAAAGCCTCTAGCTCACTCTTTCTCTTGAGCTTGAGAAAAACATCAAGCTCTCGTTGCCAAATACCGCCAGTATAGCGCGGATCGCGCTTCAGTTCATGCACTCTTTTTATGTCAATATCGCTTAATGGATCACTCGGCAGCTTGTACTTTGTAATGTCTGAGCCCCATACCCCTAGCCATTTGCCTCTAGGAACTGCTAGATCGCGGAGATGAGCGGCATTAGCCGAACCAGCGATGATGACCATTGCTATATGTTCACCGTAAACGTCGCCATCAGTGAAGATGTTAAGAGGGAGATTGAGTTCATCGCTCAACCTCTTCAACATATAACGAGTTGATCGGGGTGGTTGTCCCGCAGTATCTATAATCAGTGCATGATATTTCTCGTGGACTTTCTCCTCTACAAATCGTGTAAACAAACCACCTTTTTCAACGGCGATAATCATTTCAGCAGATGTATCGACGAACTCTGATGTGCTCAGGCTGGGCCCGATTAAATATCCGTCCGGGTGAGAAGCCAAATTGAGTGTCTTTCCTTCGTACCCTTTAACGGTATATTCTATAGTGACGTCCCCAAAGATGGCACTTCGTTCTTCAGGATAAATGTTAAAGTCCTCACGTGACTTCGATAACACCACCTCCAAGTCGGTTATGATTTCGTCTGATTCCGATTGGTCGGTGAAATCGATATCGTATGCCTGGGAGGAGTAGTATACATCTCTTAGCGTGGAGGTCTTACCCTGGTTGATTAGCAGCTTGCTGAAAAGACCGAGCCACATGAGTTGGGCAAAAGGCCGAATATGTTTAACGTTCCCTGAAGACCTGTGAACTAGAGAGGAGCCTAAAACGTACTGTTTCACTTCTTCACTATATACTATATTCCGGACCGATCTGCTTCGCAAAGCCAGCTCCGGAAAGACTCCGTTATCGAGAGTATCATACACATCCTTGCCCATGCCATGGAGAAGGTGATCAACCTCCTCTTTCCGGTCACTGGCTGAAGTCTTCGAGTGTCTTTTGTTTTCTGGCATCTCCAGTAGTTTCCTCCTCTAGAGTGCTCTCTTGTTTATCAGGAATGCTCTCTTGTTTATCAGGAATGCTC